>OBEQ012516900.1_pt1 | contig 11666 bp, 10 predicted proteins | sample 1670901 | NCBI WGS metagenome assembly OBEQ01 (sample SAMEA104232315, study PRJEB22302) | groundwater metagenome | biome: forest; feature: aquifer; material: groundwater | place: USA | collected 2011-08-07 | depth 5.4 m | reverse complement strand
TGGGCTAGTCGTCATCGTCTTCATTCGACTTTCGCAATAGGTCGAGGCCTTTTTCGGCGAGAAAAAAGATGAGCACGAAAAGAGGGAAGAGCTTTACTGCAAAAATGCCATAGCCGGCGAGATGACTCCCGCTGCTCATGTAGCTCAACTTCGCACTTAAAAGTCCGAGTGCTTGCATGTCCGAGAAGTCGAGCTCGTAGCCCATCATGATGAAGAGTACTAGCAGCGTCGCAAGTGCGCCGTGCAGCACATATTGTCGGATCTCTTGGGTTGTCGGTTTGAGTTGCGCAAACAGTTCGCCCATAGTGTACTCCTGTGCGTGTTGTCTTTTTTGAGACTAGCAGTCTCTCGATTTGTGTCAATCAAGGCATAAGGGGAAAGATTTTTGGCAAAGAAAAAACCGAAGGGCTTCCCCTTCGGTCGTGAACAAACAGTCAGTCTACGGAATGCTTTTTTGGCGAAGTGCGCCGTCATCAAGCTGATCCTTGAGTGAACTCACAAACTCGCGGAGCTCATCACGGTGGTCAAGTCTCTTTTTCTCCGTAAAGAGCGCATTGAGCGCTTGCGTGAGGTCCTCCCCACCAATGCCAGTGAGTGTTCCGTCTTTGCGGTCACGACGTTCCGCGATCGAACTTGCTCTTTTGATAAAGCCCTTCAGCATGGCCCCGTTGACGATGTGCGCCAACGTAAACGGTGCCGACCCACCGTTCTTAAGCGGCAAAGCATCGTCGAGCAGTTTGCGTGAGGGGTCGAAGAACATCGTCGTAGCGAGCGTTGTAAGGTCGGACTCTTTCTCCGCTCCTCCCACAAGCGGAAACTTCCGAAGATTTTTCGCGATAATGATCGCTGCATTCGACTGTGTTGGGCGACCGACATAGACATGCCGATCAAATCGCTCGTCGCGAATGGCAGCGGGATCCATCGCATCAGGTCGGTTTGTGGCGACGATGACGATCGCGCTTGTCTCGTCCATCATCTTGAGGAACATCGGGACCATGGTTTTTTCCATGTCCGAGCTTCTGCCGGATCCGCGACGACTGAGTATCGACTCCGCTTCATCCCAGAACATCACTGCAGGATAGCCGTACTCTTTCATGTGCCTTTCGGCGTCTTCGAAACGCTCTTTGATTGCTTTTTCAGCGTCGCCGACATATTTTTCGAGTAGCTCTGGGCCTTTCACATAAATGTAGCCGGAATCAACCGCGTCCTTCCCGTAAATCTCTGCAATGAGCGCGGCCACACCCTCACCCAGCATGGTCTTTCCGCAGCCCGGCGGGCCGAAGAGAAACACGCCCTTGATACGGGGACGGTTATAGTGTCGTGAGATCGCATCTGCGAGTGGATTGTGGCTGACAGCTTCGCGAAGGTCCAGGATCACTTCTTCATGTCCGACGATGTCGTCGAGCGTATTGAGTGGTGCACGTTTGAGCGCGAAGTTCTTCGCCTCTTTTTCGAGTACGCGAATGATCAGCGAAAGCGACTCGTCGAGTACCACGCGATCTCCGCGTGCGAGAGCTTTTTCCGCCACACCGCGGTAAACGGTCCGCAGTGCCCCAGTGAGTTCAACACGTACGAACTCTCCGGCACTTTCGTGTACGGTAGCGATGACGCCGGCTTCGAACGGCTCAGCAAGATCGACGATCTGCGTTGTCGCCGGGTTGAGTCGCACCGTCGCACCAATCGTAAGTTCAATCTCGTTGGGGTATGCAACCTCGACGATGCGCCCTCCGGAAGCGACGCGCACAAGTTTCATCGCATCGGGTTCTTGGCCTCCGGTGAAGGCGATTACATTGCCGAGAACGAACGGTGCTGACGATAAGCGATCGACAAGAGTGAGTGCGCGATCGAAATGCTCTTTGGGAACATTCGTAGTGCCTTGCTTTTGAACGGGCTCTTCTCCGGAAGGCTCGACGGCTGCTTCGACACGTTTGTCGAGTGCGGCGATGTGCCGACTCAGTCCCTTGCTTCCTTCTTCGATAAATCGGCTTAGTCGTTTTGCGGCTCCGCCAACAAGATCATTGCCTTCGACTCCATCTCTTTTTCCTGTCATTTCATGCTCTCCAAAAAATGCTCTCAAGGAGCTAGTTAAACAAAATTACTGTTTTTATAGTGGCATTTTTATTTATTTTTGTCAAATTAAACGTTTAGGCTCAACTGATTTAGATACAGTTGGCGTGAAGGTAACGGTTGGGATACGTTTTCGATGCCAGAAATTCAGTCCTATTTTAAGGCCCTGTTAAAGTCTTGTTTGGCGCTCTGAGGCATTGGTGGGGTAAAGGCCAAAAGACTTGACAAATATTTAATTTTATGTAGTCTAATTCACAGTAGGCTCATTGTAAATGACACATGAATCGTTACTTAGGTTAGTTCGATGCCTACGTGTCGCAACCCATTGAAAGGAATCAGCATGGCAGACTCACGTCAGGAACATCAGATGGAGCAAGGATCCACAGCACAAGGCCAACAGGGAGACAAAGATGAAGAGGGCAGCCCCCTCCTCGGTGGACTCAAACGAGCCGGTCGCCTTTTTTGGACGCCCGACGAAGACAAGCCCTCGGTCGCTGCACCTGCAGCGCGGAACAACCCTCTGCCAATGGCCGCAGTGCACCAATTCGTGCCTGCACCAGCGGTGGTCGACCCCGAAGCCGTAAAGGCGATCGAGCGTCAGCTCGGCACACTTGCGACGCCGGGACTCGCCAAACTGCGAGAACTTCTCGATCAACTTGCGGCGCTCGACGAAGCCAACCGATTCAAAGCGGTCCAAGCATTGCTTGGCGGCCAAGGGATCACGCGAGCAACACTGCTTGGGGAAGTCGACCAGATCAACGGCAAGATTCAAGACATCGGTGCCGCGTTCGAGCGAAATCTCGGACAAAGGGTGGCCGACGCAAAACAAGCTGTGGAGTCGCAAACGGCCACTCTCAACCAGCGTATTGCCGGGATCAATCAACAGATCGAGGCTTTGAACGCACAAGCGGTCGAACTCGAAGGACAGCGCGATGTCGCAGAACGCGGCGTCACGCGCGCAGAAGAAGAAAGTGCTACGAAGCGTGCCGGGTTTACTCCCGCACTTGAACAAGTTGCGAATGACCATGCGTCGCTTCGCGCCCTCATCACCCGTTACCTGACTACCTGAAAGGAGTCACCATGAATGACGTAAAATTCCCGGGTATTCCGGAGATCAAGTCTCAAAAACGCAACGAAGCCATTATCGGCGGGTTGTGGCAAGCAGTGCTCCTCGGTAGTGCGGGCTGGGCGGTCTACAAGATTTTGCCTTACCTCATCACCCTGATGGAGAACCTTCTCTACCTCGGCGGCATGATCGGCGTCGCAGCTCTCGTGATCTTCTTGATCACGGACAAGCGGATCCGCAACATCGCGTGGAATCTCTACAAGTATGGCATCCGCCTTCTCACGGGCATCGTGATCGATCTGGACATGAAGAACATCATCCAGAACTACATCGAGACCCGGAAGAAAAAACTCGCGGAGATCGGCGAAGGCGTTGCTGCTCTTGCTGGACAAAAACGAAAGCTGGAAACGCTCATCGGCAGACGAAAGGATGCCGCGGAGCACAGCCTGGGTACTGCGAGCGCAGCAAAGAGCAAGAACATGGGTCTCGTGCAGAACACAGAAACCCGACGAGCAATGCGTGCGGAGCAATCTGCCGCAACGCTCACGCAGACACTCGAGACCATCAAGCGTCACCATGCGCTCATGTCGCGTGTGCAGGAGATCTGCGAGGTTGCCGTACAAGACCTGGAGGAGTCAACCGCAACGGCGATGGAAGACTTTGAGGCGGTGAAAACCAGCCACAGTGTCATCTCTCGTGCGGCGGCGATCCTGAAAGGCAATGACGACGACACGGCCCTCTACAACGAGGCGATGGAGCGCATGCTTCACCAGTCTTCACAGATGATGGGCAATATCGACGAATTCATGACCTGGTCGACGGAACTGATCCAAAAGTCAGATCTCGAAACTGCCGTCATGGATGAAGCCGGTCTCCAGCGTCTTGCTGAGTTCGAGCAACGCATCAGCGGAATGGATCAGAACCAGAAGTCTGCTCCGCTCGCCACCCGTCGTTCTTCCGGCGCTGCGACCTCGGTCGCATCGCTGGGCAAGTACGACGATCTCCTGAACTGATTTCTCCCTCAACCCCCCCCACAGAAAGGAAGCCTCACCATGGCATTCACTCGTACAACGAAATTCCTCGGAGTCGCCGCCCTCGCGGTTGGTCTCTTCTTCGCGGCGAAAGCTGCGCTTGACAAGGGCATGCTGCCCAACTCGTCGCTCAAAGCGGTCGCCCAGACGAAAGTCGAAACGATCACCGTCGACGACGCGAAGGTTCCGCAACTGCCAGCAACAACCGTTGCCGCTGTCTCGCTACCGACAACTGCCGCTGCGACCGTCAAAGGTCCGCAGATCCGGTACGTCGCGATTCCGTGGAACGCGGACATGGGTGCCCTGTATGCGATCGGCGGCAAACAGACAACGAAGGGTTCCATCATGGAGCAACTCGGAGTCAACATCGCCGTCGAACGCAAGGACGACTACGGAGACATGCAGAACTTGCTGTTCGATTTTGCCACGGCACTGTCGAAGGGTGAACGAAACCCGACGGTAGGCGTGCATTTCGTCGGCATCATGGGCGACGGCGGCGGACCGTTCCTCGAGGCAATCAACAGCCGTCTGAAAGAACTCGGCGACGAGTACACGGCGGAGGTCATCGACTCACACGGCTACTCCCGCGGCGAAGACAAGATGATGGGTCCGCAGGAATGGAAGGACAACCCGAAGCTCGCCAAAGGTGGCGTGTGCGCGGGCGTACTCCGTGACGGCGACTGGAACATCGCCATGAAGTGGATCGGCGACAACGGCATCAACAACAACCCGAACGAGAAGACCTACGACCCCGACACCCTCAACTGGGTCGCGACAACGTCCTTCGTCGACGCCGGCGAGAAATACATCACTGGCTACAGCGAAGAGCGCGACGTTGTGCGAAACGGCAAGAAGACGGGGGAAAAGAAAAAGATCACCGTCAACTGCGTCGTCACCTGGACCCCCGGCGATGTCACCGTTGCCATGAAGAAGGGCGGTTTGGTCTCGATCGTCTCCACCAAGGAGTACTCGGGTCAAATGCCGCACGCATTCATCGGCATCAAGAAGTGGAACGCCGACAATCGCAAAGTGGTCGAAGACCTGATCGACGCCGTTCATCGCGGTTCTGCTCAGATCTTGAAGAGCGAAGAAGCGCTCAATGTCGCCGGCCGCATCAGCGCCGAAGTCTGGAAAGAAGAGAACGCCGCCTACTGGGTCCGCTACTACAAGGGCACGACTCAGAAGGATAAGACCGGCATCATGGTCGACCTCGGCGGTTCGAAGGCCAACACCTTGGCCGATACGATGGCGCTCTTTGGCCTCGTTTCCGGCTTCGACAACACCTTCGCCGCAACGTACACCACGTTCGGCAAGATTGCGGTCCTCAACTATCCGAAAGACGTTGCCTCGTTTCCTCCCGCGAGCAAGGTGATCAACACCTCGTACCTGAAGGCAGTCGCGGCGCGTGCTCCACAAGAGTCCGTTGCCCCGTCAGCCGTCGAGTCGCTCAACTTCAAGGGCACGATTGGCGTCGGTGAACGCGTGAGCAACCGCTCCTGGACGATCAACTTCGAAACCGGAAGCGCGAAATTCACGCCGGAAACGACACCGGTCCTCGAGGAAATCAAAGCGGGTCTTCTCATCGCCCGCAACCTTGCGGTCGAGCTTCACGGTAACACGGACGACATCGGCAACGACGAAGCCAACATGGTGCTGTCCAAGGCACGTGCGTTGGCAGTTCGTGACTGGCTGAATGCGCAGAGCGAACGCGACTTTCCGATCGACCGTTTCCGTGTCGTCGGCCACGGCGAAGATGCTCCGAAGGTGCCCAACACCTCCGCCGCGAATCGCGCCGTGAACCGCCGCGTCGACATCGTCCTCGGTACGGCAAGCAAGTAAACACGACAGTGTGTCAGTAGTTTGAGTCCGACCGACCTTTAGGTCGGACTTTTTTCCGAGTCCTGTTCTCTTCTCTTCAGTGAGCAAGAAAAGGCCTCGGCGAAAAGGTTCTTTCACATCAACTTCCCTTGGAGGTCTTATGGCAATACTACGCCTCAGTGATCTCGTTCGCGGCTTTTGCCCGAACGAAAGAGTCCCCGGTAGTGCCCGCCTGATCTTTTGGGGCGGCTGGGCGGCGATCTTTTTCACCTTGTGGGTGTTTGGCGCACCAAAGCTGGTGCCTCGCCCGCTTCCTGTATTGGATGCATTCGTCAACATGGCTCTTTCGGGAGCTCTTCTTGAGGGTCTTCTCTCAAGCATCGAGACAAACGCAAAGGCCATCTTCTTCGCGACGCTTTTGACGCTGCCGATCTCGTACCTCACGGTACTTGCGGTCATGGAGCCTGTTGCGACTGTCGTGACCAAAGCCCGTTTTCTTGGCCTTACTGGTCTCACTTTTCTCTTCACGATCTTGATCGGAGGCGGTACGACACTCAAAGTCACGTTGGTGACCTTCGGCATCACAGTCTTTTTCGTTTCGAGTGTCGTCTCGATCGTCATGTCGATCCCCAAAGACGAGTTCGATCACGCGCGCTCCCTTGGCATGAAAGAATGGAAAGTCGTTTGGCACGTGGTAGTCATCGGTCGTCTTGATCAAGTTGTCGAGCAGATGAGCATCAATGCCGCAATTGGCTGGGTCATGCTTACGATGGTCGAAGGACTCGTTCGTTCCGACGGCGGACTGGGTGCGATGCTTTTGAACGATAACAAGCAATTCAAGATCGAGAATATCTTCGCGATCCAGTTCACGATCATGATGGTGGGTCTGGGAATGGACTATGCGTTTCGCTGGGGCCACCGCCTCGCATTCCCTTATGCGCATCTCACTCTCGAAAGGAAGTGAACATGAACACGAACGGCACACCAATTCCGGTATATGTGAAGAAAGAGACGATCCTGGCGATCGAAGGAGTCAGTTTGTCGTTCGACGGACGACCCGTGTTGCGTGATGTAAATGCAAGTGTGCAGGACATCATCCGACCCGGGATGAGTCAGGGTCAAGTGATCTGTCTTCTCGGACCCTCCGGCATCGGCAAAACGCAATTGTTTCGACGGCTCGCCGGGCTTGATCTTGGGTCTGAGACGGCAGCGACTTCGGGTCAGGTCTATCTGGGGGCTGAGCGCAAACTTGCGCATCGCGGGGACGTGGGGTTCGTGTTCCAACACTACCCACTCTTTCGACAGTACTCGGTACTCGGTAATCTCTTGATTGCGGCAGCACAGGTCGGCCTCAAAGGAAAGCAAGCTCAAGAAAAAGCGATGGATCTTCTGTCGCGATTTGGGCTGGCGGACAAGCGCAACCTTTACCCCGCGCAACTGTCGGGCGGGCAGCGTCAACGGATAGCGATTGCCCAGCAGATCATCTGCTCGAAGTACTTCCTCCTTATGGATGAGCCGTTCTCAGGGCTCGACCCTCTGATGAAAAACGAGGTATGCATGTTGATCACCAGTGTGGCGCAAATGCATGAGTTGAACACGATCATCATCACGACGCATGACATTGAGACGTCAGTAGTGATCGCCGACACGCTTTGGGTCATGGGCAACGAAAAGGACGCAAGCGGTCAAACTATTCCGGGTGCTCGCATTCGGCATGTCTATGACCTCATCGAAGCCGGACTCACGTGGCAACCCAATGTTCGAAAATTGCCCCAGTTCGCAGCTATGGTGCAGGAGCTCAACGAACTGTTCCCAAGTCTCAAGTAGTGTATTTGTTTGGTTCAGCCCTTTGTCATGAAGGGCTTTTTTCTATATAAAAAGTTGACCTCGTCACGGTGGACGAGGTCAGGGGCACTTTTTGAGTCGTGTGAGGACTCGTAGGATCCTTCCTACGTTGACGCGCGCTGTCGGCGTGCTCGGTTGATCATGGTTTTGCACTTCTTGTCCGAGACAGTGAAGAGTGCGTCGAAGAGTGTGTCGCAGCCGAAGACAAGCATTCCGAGGACTGCGATGATGAGGCTGATCATCACTGGCCATGGACCGAGCATTTCGGCGAGCTTCACACTGGGGACTTCGCGTTGTGCTTCGCGATCCACGAAATGCAACTCGACGTCTGCGCTCCAGTCGGCCGCAACACCCGCGATGATCGTTTTGCCAAGATCGTTTCGCTCCAGCGGTGAAGAGGTACGTTCCCTCCAATAGTTTTCCGATGCGACCTTTCCTGCGTGACTGCCATCCGCGATGCTCACGAATGCGATGGTCGTCGGGATGATGAGGAAAAGCGCGGACAGCGCAAAGGTGGTGAATATGCCGATGCGGGCGGTTTTGGGACTCACGTGGATTACCTCCAAAAAAAGTGTGTCGAAGAACATATAGATTATAGCATAAAAACATACTACTTGTCAAATACCGATCACACATCCGCTTGGTTTTACATCAAAAAAGCCCCGTACTCATGGGGCTTTTGCAAAGTACTCTTTGGGGATCTCTCGTGCGGGAATAAATACGCTGTACCACGCATTCCGCGAAACTGTTATGCCAAGGAGGGCATGGTGTGCATCGCAGAGCGCTCCGCCGCTCATCCCGCCATATACTGTTCTTCCGAGGTGGGTCTCTGATCCCGTGACAAGGAAGCTTGCAAAGATCACATCTTCGAAGGGAATGCTTCCTGCGAGCACACCCGCTTTGCGAAAGTATTCATTGAGCTCCTCCCGTGCGTCCGGTGGGGAGATGTTGATCATCGGAACATCGACCATCGATACATTGAGATCAACACCAACCTGGCACACATCTTTTTCTTTCGTTTTTATGCACCCGGGACCAAGCTGTAGTACCTCTCCTGTCCATCCGACAGCGCGGACTTTTTCATCAATGCGTGTCGGTTCGTTTCGCGTACGAAAGGGTTGCATGGAGGCAAGGTCACCCTTCGCACTGTCGGAGAATTTCATCACGGCGAGATCTGCCGTCTTGTGTACCCACACAACCGTGAGGGGATATGCGTTGCCGTGAACGATTGCCATTCGTGACATCCCCGCCTTGTCAGGATATTGCTGTGCGATATGATTCGCGCTGACGATGTACCCGCGCACGTTGTCGATCAGGACTCCGCTCCCACTGACAAAAAGTTTTTTTGCGCCATCAGTTTCCTGAAAGGTAAGAACGGGAATGACCGAAGGATTTTCGATCACTCTGACTTGTGTGAGCGTGAGCATGACGAAGAGCGCGACGAGTACTCCCAAAAAGATCAAACAACGTTTGATGTGCATTGTGCACCTCCTCTACGTTAGATACTTCTCCTCTTGTTATGAAGGAAATCACCGGGAAGTCAAGCTCGGATTGTGGCACAAGATCTTAGCAGCCACCTAAGCCTTTCCGGTGTGTTTTTTGTATAGAAACTATTCCTTATGATGTAGCGCAAATAAGTGAAATATCATATAATTTTTTTATGAAATTTCGCACAAAACTGGGCTTTCTTTTTGCTCTCACCATGCTGACAATTTTAGTCGTCATGAATATGCAGAAGAAAACTATTGAAGTGCCTGGGATCGTTGAAATATCTTCAGCTGACAAAGGTCTTACACTGCAGATTCCTGACGGAGCGCTACCCGATGGCGTGAGTGCGGCTGACATAAAAGCGGAGCCGTATGCAGAAGGAGAGATGCCTTACGCACTGAAAGCGGGCAAACTCATCGGCTATAAACTTCTCCCTGATGGTTTGGTATTCAAAAAACCGATCACGGCGGTCATGAATTATACGAGCGAGAGCTCCGGCATCCCCGCACTTTTTCATTTGGGAAAAGATTCGGTTGAACCGATCGAGAATCCAAAGTTTCACTTCGTGCGCGATGCGAACGGGAAGACAACCGTCACTGCTTCGGTTGAGCTTGCACACTTTAGTGGCATCGCAAGAAGTGAGGAGGAGCTTTTCAATATTCATACACAACTCGGCGATCGCGGATATCCGCTCTACGTGGACATTCCATTTGTATTCACGATTGCACCGCAACCCGAGACGGCATACTCGGTTACGGATAGTCGCTCATCTGCATTGATCGCGCTATATGGGGTACAACCGGGAACGCGCTACCAGGTAAATACAAATAACACGGAGAAGAATTCGCGATTCTGGTCAAGGGGAAGCCGCATACAACCGGATGTTCCATTGCCCGCACAGGACCTTGCGCATGATGAAACCTATCGCGTTGCACAAACAGTACGCTGCCAGTCATTGGGCGACGAACATTTCGATAGCACCTTTATTACTATTTTGTACACGCGCTCAGACTACTATGCGCGATCACAACTTTCCGGCACAAGTTCGCAAACAATATATGCCTCCTATGATGATCACTATCTGTGCATGGAGCCACCGAAAGAGGCACATACGAACGCGGTCTCTTCCGGTGGGACGCCGGTTTCTCCGACTTCAAACAAGGTTTCTGCCCCGAAAGCCAATCCGACTGCGGCTCCTAAATCATCGGGCGTGATTACAGTGTGCGGTCTTCCTGGTGGACCTGCTTGTCCGAAAAGATAAATTGTTTATGAAAAAGAGGGCCTTAGCCCTCTTTTGTTTTTTTCTGCTATGGGAAGTCGGAACCGCCAAAGCCTGTTCCTGTTGACGTCCCCGCGAGCATGACGTCGCACCTCGGGCATTTGATCGTGGTGACCCAATTGAGAAGCGTTGCGCCACACGCGCCGCACGAAGCGAAACCATGTTGGCCACCGTCGCACGCAGTGAGTATCACATTTGCCGTGCGTGGTGCGTTCGGTTTCAAGGGACGCACCCAAAGTGCTTTTGAGTCGTGGAGGTTCAAGCCGGGACATGGGCATTGCAGCCATACTCCGGAGTCTGAGCTAAATACGTCGGTCACGAGGAGTCGCTCTCCGGGCGCAAGTTTCGTGCCAAAGATTTTTTCTCCGCTTTTGGGATGTACATGCATTTCTGCTTGGGACATATGAGCCTCTTTGTCGTGGGGAGTCTGTGTGTAAACTAACGCCGGAAAGTAGGAGTGTCAATACAAGGTTGAACCTTGTACCAATATTTCATTTCATTTGTGTATAATTCATATATGCCCGAAAGTCATTTTTTTGATGAGCACAAATGGTATCGTGCAGCCACGGAACGACACGATTGGTACAAGATCATTTATCCTGAGCTGGAAGTATTGTGGCAGAAGTATGAAGGCGACGATGTGGAAGCGCGAAATGCTCTGCGCAATGCTGTGTATGGTTTTTTTGAAACATTATTGAGTGAGGGAAAAGTTATTTTAGGAAACGAAGGTAAAGATTGGGACGCCGAGCGAAAACCCATCGACACTGTTGTGATCCACCACACCAAAGGCGAGAGTGGCATGACTTGGCAACGTCTTGATGCGATGCACCTCCTGCGGCTTTATGCGAAGTCGTATCTTTCTCCATCGACCGAGCCGGAGATAAAAGGAAAGCCAATTTGGTCGAACCATTTCCGTCACGATACAAAAAAATATGGAGAAAAAAAGCGTATGGTGTTTTATGCATATCACTGGCTTGTGCGTGCCGATGGGGGTACAGAGCAACTTCTCAATGATGACGAGATCGGATGGCAAGCAGGCGACTGGGGCATCAATTGCCGCAGCGTCGGTATT
>OBEQ010687965.1_pt1 | contig 11668 bp, 9 predicted proteins | sample 1670901 | NCBI WGS metagenome assembly OBEQ01 (sample SAMEA104232315, study PRJEB22302) | groundwater metagenome | biome: forest; feature: aquifer; material: groundwater | place: USA | collected 2011-08-07 | depth 5.4 m | reverse complement strand
GCGGCGGGGTGCGGGATGATCCGGTTTGCGCCTTTTGACGAAGATCTGCGGCAGGAGCCGTTGCGCCTCGACGAGCGTGACGCTCGAGGCGACGAGAAACGGTTCGACGCCCATGTCGATCAACCGCGTCGGCGCCGAGGGCGCGTCGTTGGTGTGCAGCGTCGAGAGCACGAGCTGCCCGGTGAGGCTCGCTTTCAACGCGATGTCGGCGGTTTCGAAATCGCGGATCTCGCCGAGCATCACCACGTCCGGGCTCTGGCGCAGCAGCGCGCGCAGGCCGCTGGCGAATGTCAGCCCGATGTCCGCGTTGACCTGCACCTGGGTGATGCCTTCGACCTGATACTCGACCGGGTCCTCAATCGTAATGATATTGCGCGAGGGGTGATTCAGTTGGTTGAGGATCGAGTACAGCGTCGTCGATTTTCCCGACCCTGTCGGTCCCGTCACGAGGATCATCCCGTAAGGCCGCTTGACCGTCTCCTTGAAGAGCTCGATCGACTCCGGGAAAAACCCGAGCTGGTCGAGCCCGATCGACAGGTTACTTTTGTCGAGCACGCGCATGACGACCTTGCCGCCTTGCGTGATCGGCAGCACCGACACGCGGAAGTCGACTTCTTGCTCGCGCACACGCACCTTGAACCGGCCGTCTTGCGGCAGGCGCCACTCGGCGATGTCGAGCCCCGAGAGAATCTTCAAGCGCGACAGCACCGCGTTCTGCGTGCCCTTCGGCAATCGATGGGTTTCTTTGAGGTGGCCGTCGATGCGGTAGCGCACGCGCAGGCAGTTGCTCATCGGCTCGAGATGGATGTCCGAGGCGCGCTTGACCAGCGCTTCCTTCACCAACATGTTCACGACCTGCACGACGGGAGCTTCCGCCTTGCCTTCGGTCAGAATCATCCGCACGGCGCTGTCGAGGTCCTCTTCACCCGCCACGCCATTGCCCGCGTCGGCCGCGCTCTCGCCGCTGCCGATCGTGGCGACGTTGTCCGACGACCGCGAGCCCGCGTACGCTTGCTCGATCGCTTTGCGGATTTCCGCTTCCTGCGCGAGCACCGGGTCGATCGCGTATTCGGTCAGTGCCTTCAAGTCGTCGAGTGCGACCACGTTCATCGGGTCGGCCATCGCCACGACGAGCCGCTCGCCGAGCTTCGAAATCGGGATCAACGCGTATTGCCGCGCCACGCGCTCGGGGATGAGCTGCGTGACTTGCGGGTCGAGCCGATACTTCGCCAGCGACATCATCGGCATGTTCAGCTCTTCGGCGAGCACGGCGAACAGTTTTTCCTGCGTGATGAGCTTGCGATCGATCAGCACCTCGGTCGGATTTTTTGCCGTCGATTCGGCTTCCTTCAGGACGCTGGCGAGCTGCTCGTTGTTGATGAGGCCTTTGGCGACCAGCGCCTGGCACAGCCGCGCGCGGAATCCCTTGTTCATGTCTCGACGACCTCGCCGATGGTGGTGCGGAACAATTCCTCGACCGTGGTCACGTGCGCCAGCACCTTTTCGATGCCGCATTCGCGCAGCATCTTCATGCCCTGCTTGCGTGCCATCGTCTCGATGTCTTTCTCTGGCGCGCGGTGCAGCACCAACTCACGGATCTCCGGCGACATGAACAGCACTTCCGCGAGGACCTGGCGCCCCTTGTAGCCGGTGTTTTGGCACTGCGGGCACCCGGCACCTTTGGCGATGGTCTGCGGCTTGCCGTGCTCGTCGAGCAAGCCCAGCTGTTGCGCGAGCTTCTCGGGTGCCGGGGTGACTTGCTTGCACCGACCGCAGATAGCGCGGACCAACCGCTGGCCGACCACGACCATGACGCACGAGTTGATGAGGAACGGCTCAATGCCCATATTCGTCAGGCGGATGATCGTGCCGACGGCGGTATTCGTGTGCAGCGTCGTGAGGACGAGGTGGCCGGTGAGTGCTGACTTGACCGCCATGTCCGCGGCCTCCGCGTCGCGGATTTCGCCGACCATGATCACGTCGGGGTCCTGGCGCAGCATGGCGCGCAACGTCCGCGCGAATGTCAGGCCGATGTCGGGCCGCGCGCAGACCTGGTTGATTCCCTCGAGCTCGAACTCGACCGGGTCTTCCACGGTGAGCAAATTTTTCTCGGGCGCGTCGATGTGGTGCAGCACCGCGTACAGCGTCGTCGTCTTGCCGGAACCCGTCGGCCCCGTCACCAGCATCATGCCGTGCGGCCGCTCCGCGCATTCTTTGATCTTCTTCAAGTCGTCCGGCCGGAACCCCAGCGTGTTGATGTCGAGCCGCACCTGGCCCTTGTCGAGCACGCGCATACAGACCTTCTCGCCGAAGCTCGAGGGCAGCACGTTCACGCGGAAGTCGATCGGTGCCCCGTCGACCTGCGCGGTGAAGTGGCCGTCTTGCGGCAGCCGGTGCTCGGCGATATCCAGCTCCGAGATGACCTTGATGCGCGAGACAATCGCTTGGTGCATCTGCTTCGGCGGCGACTGGCTTTCCTGCAGCAGCCCGTCGACGCGGTAGCGCACGCGCATCTTCGTTTCCATGGGCTCGATGAAAATATCGGACGCGCGCAGGTGCACGCCCTTCGCGAGGATCGCTTCGGTCAGCCGCACGACCGGGACCTCCTGCGTCATCTGCAGCAAGCGATTGGTCTCCGTTTCGCCGGGCTTCTGCGAGCCAAACACCTCGATCGCCGGCTCCGAATCTTTCGCGATCCGCTGCAGCGTCTCTTCAACACCGGTGCCGTAGTACACGTCGATCGCCTGCAAGACGTCTTTCGTCGTCGTCAGCAGCGGGTTGATGGTCAGCCCCGTCATCGTCGTGATCGTATCGAGGGCGAAGACGTTGAGCGGGTCCGCCATCGCGACGGTGAGAATCTGGCCGATGCAGCCGATGGGCACGAGTTCGTACTGTTTGGCGATGTCGCGCGGAATGAGCGCCTTCAGCGACGGGTCGAGGCGCATGCGACTGAGGGTGATCGGCGGAATGCCGAGCCCCTGGCTGATCGCGGCGAGCAGGTCGCCCTCTTTCACAAAGCCGCGGTCGACGAGCACCTTCTGCAGGCTCTGGCCGGTCCGCTGATGCTCCTCGAGCGCTTCTTCGAGTTGCTCGGGCATGAGCAGCTTGCTCGAGAGCAGCACTTCGCTAATGCGGTCTGTGAGGCTCGCCATCGCGCGTCGGCGCCATCCCTGGCTACGAGGCCGAGCCGCCCGCCGGCGGGGCCTGCTGGTTACGCTTGTAGTACCGTTCGATTGCATTGCGGATGTCGGTGGGCGTGGCGACGAACGTCTGGACGACGCAGGTCGTCAACATCTCGAGGTCGTCGATGGCTTGCACGTTCGATGGGTCGGCCATCGCCACGGTCAATGCATTGCCGACGCGATCCACGGGGATCAGGCAGTACTGCCGCGCGACTTGCTCGGGCACGAGCTTCGTGACGCCGTCCTCGATCTCGTAGTTATCGAGCGGCAGGAACGGAAACCCATACTGCGCCGTGAGCGCCAACGCGACCTCCTGCTCCGTGACGAACCCCATCTCGATAAAGATCTGGCCGAGCAGCCCGCCGTTCTGTTGCTGGTGGGCCAGCGCTTTCTGCAGCTGGGCTTGGGTGATCACGCCCCGCTCAAGCAGGATCTCGCCGATCCGCTTGGTGATCACACGCCTGACCATCGCCATTGATCGTGTCCTCGGGCCCGCGTCCTCGACGCGCGGCCGGCGTCGATTAGTGGTGCACCAGTCTCATCAAATCGTCCGGGTCCATGGACCGCGCGATCGCATCCTCGAGCGTGATGACCTTGTTCATATGCAACTCGTAGAGCGATTGGTTCATCGTGCGCATGCCTTCCTTCTGGCCGGTCTGAATCACCGAGTAGAGTTGGTGGATCTTCTGCTCGCGGATGAGCGAACGCACGGCGTGGTTGATGATCAGCACCTCGTAGGCCAGCGCGCGCCCCTGGCCGCTGGCCTTCGGCACGAGCTGCTGCGAGACGACCGCGAGCAGTTCCATCGACAACTGGATCCGCACCTGGTTCTGCTGGTGCGACGGGAAGACGTCGATGATGCGGTTCGCCGTCGAGACTGCATCCGACGTGTGCAGTGTCGCGAGCACCAAGTGCCCGGTTTCCGCGACGACGAGGGCGGTCTCGATCGTCTCGAGGTCGCGCATCTCGCCGATGAGAATCACGTCGGGGTCTTGCCGCAGGATGTACTTGAGCGCCTGCGCGAAGGAGTGCGTGTCGCTGCCGACTTCGCGCTGGTCGACGATCGACGCCTTGCTCGTGTGCACGTACTCGATCGGGTCCTCGATCGTGATGATGTGGTCCTTCTTGTTCATGTTCAAGTAGTCCACCATCGCGGCCAGCGTCGTGGTCTTGCCCGATCCGGTCGAGCCGGTCACGAGGATCAGGCCTTTGGGCTTGTTGCACAGCGTCGTGAAGATCGTCGACGGCAGGCCCAGGTCTTCGAAGCCCATGATGCGGAACGGCAGCATGCGGATCGCCACGCCGACGTAGCCGTGCTGGACGAAGTAGTTCGCGCGGAAGCGCGCCAAGCCTTCCAACGAGAATGAGAAGTCGAGCTCCTTCCAGCGCTCGAAATGCTGGATCTTCTCCGGCGAGATGAGGCCGTAGGCCATCTCGCGCAGGTCGTCGCCGGTCAGCACACCGTGCTCCGTCGGGATCAGGTCGTCATCGATGCGCAGGTGCGGCGGCTGGTTCGCCGTCAGATGCAAGTCCGAGGCACCCCGCTCGACCATGATGCGCAACAATTGCTCGATCGTCAGTCTCGCCGCCATCGAATGTCTTCGCTCCTCACAGCACCGTTCTGCCGGCGTTAGCCTCGTTGTCCGTTCGTCACTCCCGACCCCGATCGCCCCGACGCGCGAATCGGCCCGCATGCCTTGGTGATCAACTCCTCGGCGCTTGCCCCGTCCAAGGGATTTTCCGCCACACCGCCGATCAGCGTCAGCCGGTCGGCCGGCTCCGTCGCCGACGCAAAGGCCTCCGCGACGCGCTTGCGGATGGTTTCGACCATCTCGATCGCCTGCCGCTTGTTGCGCTCCGGCAAGACGACGGCCAGCTCGTGGCCGTTGAGACGACCCACGCGGTCGATGTCCGTCACGCATTCCTGGATCAGCCGGGCTGTCTTCTTCAGCGCGCGCTCGGACTCCGGCTCGCCACGACGACGGCGGAAGTCTTCGAAGTGGTGCAAATTCAGCACGGCAAACGCACACGGCCGCTGGGTCGCGACGGCGCGCCCGAGCTCCTCCGAAAGCCGTTGCCGGATGTACGATTCGGTATAGACGCCCGTGAGCTCGTCGCGGATCGTCAGCGTCCGCGTGCGCTTGACCAGCACCTCATTTTCCATCGCGATGCTCGCCTGCTTGACGAACAGGTTGATGAGGTCGGCCGTGTCGGACGACCATTGATGGTTGGGCTGATAGTTGCCGACGGCCAGCGTGCCGACGAGCCGATGCCGCAGCGTGATCGGCTCGAGCAGCAGGTTCGGCCGTTCGAGCTGCTCCCACGTCGCCTGCATCGTCGTCGAGGGCGCGTGCGAGGCGTCGATGCGGCCGTGCGATGAATCGAACAGCAGCGTGCTCAGTCGAGTCAGGTCGATGCCGTGCGCGCGCCGCGGCGCGACCGTCAGCTCTTCCGTCGGCTGGAGCGAGAGGAAGGCGAACGACTGCTCGTCTATGGTCGCGACCTTCTCGACGATCAGGTCGAGCACCATATCCAGTTCGGCACCGTTCATCATCAGCTCGCCGATCTGCAGCAAGCCGGACAAACAGACCATGCGCTTGTGGATCTCGAAGTTCAGGCTCGTGGTCCGCTCGCCGAACTGTTTCAGCTCCGTGAGGTTCTCGCGGATGCGGCCGGTCAGATGATTCAGTGACACGGTCAGGTCGCTGATCTCGTCTTGCGAGTCGACCGGCATGGGGACGTCGTACTCGCCCTTCGCGGCTTTCGCGGCGCCGCGGCTGATGCGGATGACCGGCTCGATCACGCGGATCGTCAGATACAGTCCGCCCATCCAGGAGACGACAATGGTGAGCATCAGCACACCGATCAACCACCATGTGCCTCCCGCCGGCGCGGCGATCAGAGGAAACCATCGCTCGAGCTGGTAGAACGCGCGGACCGTGGGGAACGCGAACCACGCCGCCACGAGCAGCAGCATCATGAGCGGCACGGCCGACATCAGCAGGTACGACCAGACGAGCTGCGCGCGCAGGCCGCGCGGGAGGAAGGACCACGTGATCTCGATCTTACGCATGGCGGCGCCCTCCGCGCGAACGGGTCAGTGATGCGAGGATGCGCTGCTCGAGTTCTTCGGCGGTCCGCACGCCCTCGCCCGTCAGGTTCGCGCGCCGCAGCACATTGACCATCGCGGCGACGATCTCGGTGCGCGAGAGCTTAATGCCGGCCGAGAAGAGCGCGTCCTTGCCGATTTTATCGAGGAAGTCGACCTGCTCGCGGTTGAGCGAGGCGATGACGCGGTGGGCGCGTCCGATCGGCATGCCGTGCTGCGAGTCCTGCATCGTGCCTCGTCGGTCACTAGCGCTTCAGGGACCCGCTCGCGAGGTCAAATAACAAGACGCCCCCTTGGGAGGGCGTCTGTCCGCACCGGCAACCCTGCTACCCTTCGCCGACCGCCGCTATGCGTTACGACTCAGCGGCCGATTGGATCCGGCGATTCGGGCCAGTGGCTTTGCGTCTCCGTCTTTCGACGGATTTGCCCTCACCGATTACTCTCGGGAGCCTCGCGTCGCGAGGTTGATCAATACGTCTGAACTATATCATGCGCGTGCATGATTCATCAAGGGCACTTTCCGCAAAATCGCCTAACCTGCCGAGTGACGAAGTGACAATCTGGCAACGGGCAGATATCACAATGGTCAGAAGGTGCGAAGTCGCTAAAAACGGGTGCGGAACCGGCGGGTGCTCTGCAGTATGCCAAGCGCAATCCACGTCGTGACCATCGCGGACCCGCCGTAACTCATGAACGGCAGCGGCACACCGACGACGGGCACAACCCCCATCACCATGCCCATGTTGATGATGGCTTGGTAGGCGATCCACGAGGTTAGGCCCATCGCCAGCGCGCGACCTTGGACGTCCGAGTTGTCGGCCGCCAAGCGCGTGCCGCGCCAGATGAGCAAGCCAAACAGTGCCACGACGAGCACGCTCCCGATGAAGCCCCACTCTTCGCCGACGACGGAATACAGGAAGTCGGAGTGGCGCTCGGGGAGAAAATTCAGATGTGCTTGCGTGCCCGCCCGCCAGCCGCGGCCGAAGAGCTGCCCAGAGCCGATCGCGATGCGCGATTGGATGATGGTGTAGCCGGCCCCGAGCGGGTCGACGTTCGGGTTGACGAACACCATGAGGCGTGCGCGCTGATAGTCTTTGAGCAAGAACCAGCCGCACGGCAGCACCACGGCCATCGCGGCCGTGCCGAGCTTGAGCAAGAGTGACGGCATGCCCGCCGACCACGCCGCGCCGAACCAAATCGCCGCGAAGATCGTCGCCGTGCCGAGGTCCGGCTGCAGAAAAATGAGCAACGCCGGCACGCCAGCCAGGACCGCGGAAGTCAGCGCCGCGCGCGTCGAAATCGGCTGCGCGTGGGAGGACAGATACCGCGCCACCACGCATGCGGAACTGAGTTTGGCGAGCTCGGATGGCTGCATGCTGAAGCCGAAGACGGTGATCCACCGCGACGCGCCCAGCTTCACCGTGCCGGCGATCAAGACCACGATGAGGACGAGCGAGACGACGGGATAGATAAACACGCCGATTTCAATCCAGCGCGTGTACGGGACGCACGCGACCAACAGGCTCGCGAAGATGCCCACCGCCACCCAGATCCCCTGCTTCACGGCGAGCATCGGATCCAAGACGAGTGCCGCACTGCTGAGCCCAACGAGACTGATGCACGACAAGCCGAGGCCGGCGGCCAGCAGAGGCCAATCCCAGTCGCTCGGCAGCAGCCGCGAGAGCCATCGCGTCATGCTAGTGGGCTCCCGACGCAGCGGGCGCAGGCGCGACCGGCAGCACCGGCGCGCCCACCGCGGGGGCGGGCGCGTTAGCCGGCTGCGCGTCGGCGGCGACGGGTGCGACGAGATGCTCGCAGACCGTCTTTGCAATGCTCGCGGGCAAGTCGCCGCCCGATCCGCCGAACTCCGCGATGATCGCGAACGCCAGTTGCGGGTCGTCGGCCGGGCAGTAGCCGATCACCCAGCCGTGCGTGCGGCCTGGCACGTGCGTCTGCGCCGTCCCCGTCTTCGCCGCGATCTTGATCTTATAGCTGTGGGCGCGGATGCCCGTGCCTTGCGGATCGTTGACCACCGCGAACATGCCCGCTTTGATGGCGGCGACGTGGTCGGGCGACCAATCGAGCGACAGCAGATTCGGTCGGCCGGCCTCGTGGTCGCCGATCCGCTGCACGACCCACGGTTGCGGGAGCCAGCCGCCGTTCGCAATCGCGCTGACGATGGACGCGGCCTGGATCGGCGTCACGAGCACCTCGCCCTGCCCGATCCCGAGCATCGCCACCTCGCCCTCGCCCAGCCGCCTCGTCGGCAAGTGTCCCGCGAGCTCGCCAAGCAGCCAGCCGGTCTTGCGCCCGTATCCGACCGCTGCGAACCCGGCGCACAGTCGCTCCTGGCCCAGTCGGCGCGCCACTTCCATGAAATAGACGTTGCACGAGCCCATCAGCGCCTCGCGCAGTCGCACCGGCCCGTGACCGTCGCGCTTCCAGCAATGGATCTTGCGGTCGCCGAACTCCACATACCCCGGGCAGACGATGATCGTGTCGGGCGTGATGACGTCGTTGCGCAGTGCCACCATGCCCGTCATCGGCTTGATGATCGACCCCGGCAGGTATGCGCCGCGGACCGCGCGATTCATCAGCGGCGTTTCCGGGTCCTCGAGCAAGCGGCGGATCATCTTGCTGTTTTGCTCGGCGAATGCTTGCGGCTCGAACGACGGCGCGCTGACCATCGCGAGCACCTCGCCGGTCTGCGGGCGCAGCACCACTGCCGCACCAGGGTGCAGGCCGAAGCCGTGTTCGATCAGCGCCTGCAGCTCAGCGTCGATCGTCAGCGTCACAGTTTCACCCGCGAGGGTTTGCTTCGCGCCGACGACGCGCACTTGCCGCGCGCGATGGTCGACCTCGATCAGCTCGCCGCCCGGCTGTCCGCGCAGATACGGGTCGAGCTCCGCTTCGAGGCCCGATCGCCCGACGAGGTCCTGCTGCCGCACGCCGTATTGCTTCAGCACCGGAAACTGTTCCGGGCTCGGCTGGCTCAGATACCCGAGCACGTGCGCGGCCACCGATCCCATGGGGTAGCGACGCGTGATGACCGACTCCACCGTAATACCGGGAAGCGTCAGATGTTCTTCCTCGATGCGCAGTGCCACCGGCTTCGGGACTTGGCTCACGAGTTGCGCGGGAAGAAACGGGGTGGTGGTGTGCTCGTCGAAGGTGTCTTCCAGCTCATCGGCGCGGATGCCGACGAGCTCGCCGAGCCGCTGAAACACGCGGTCGCGCGCCTGCCGGCCGCCCGGGCCTTTGCGAATCTTCGGCAGCTCCTGCGGAATGGCTGAGACACGAAACGCGGTCTGGTTCGAGGCGAGCTCGCGGCCTTCGCGATCGAGGATCAGGCCGCGCGGTGCGGCTTCCGGCAACACGCGCAACCGATTCTGCTCCGACAGCTGCCGATAGCGCTCACCTTGCACGAGCTGCAGCTGCACCAAGCGTACCGACAGCAGCACGCAGCCGACGATCGCCCATTGCCGGATTTGGAAGATGCGATTGACCATGGCCCGCGCTCACGCGATGTTGTGGACGCCGATCCGCCGGTGGATCACGATGCGCGTGCTCGCTCGATGGCGCGCCAGGCTCGTCGACAGAACGGCACGATCGCCGCGGTGAGTGCCACGCGCAACACCGCCGACCCGATGAGCGAGATCGTCACGTGCCCGCTCACAACTAGCCACCAGGCCACGATCGCCGACTCGAGCACGGCGACGCAGACCAGCTGAATCGCGGTGTCCGCAATGTTCCATCGCGTCGCGACCCAGCGCAGCGCGATCCCGACGCCGAGGTACGCCGCGCCCGCCGACCACGATTGGCGCGCCGTGAGCACCGCCGCGGCACTGCCCGCGATCACCGAGGCGATCAGCGCGCGCTCGGGATCGCTGCCGACCGCCAGCACCGTGACAACCAGCAAGAGGTCCGGCATCCACCAGCCGGAGGGCACCAGCGCTCCAAACATCGTCTGCAACATCGCGGCCGCGCCGACGGCGATCAGCCCGATGGCGGCAGGCATACCAGCTCCTCGAGCCGCCGCAGATTCGCGGACGGCCGCACCCATGCCGAGGTCGTGCCGTCTTCCTGGTTGCGGATCACGCGCGCGACCGTGCCGACGACCAAACCCTTTCGCAGCGAGCCGCCGAGCCCCGCGGTGACGATGAGGTCATTGACCTCTACGTCCGCATCGATGTCCAAATAGATCAATTCGCACAACGATCCGCCCGTGCCGACCAGTAGTCCAAGCTCGCGCGATCGCTCGAGCAAACAGGCGATGCGGCTGTTCGGGTCGGTGACGAGCATCGCGGTGCTCGCCGACGGATGGCTCTCGGTCACGCGACCCACGAGACCCCGCGCGTCGACGAGGACGCTGCCGTTTTTCACGCCCTGCTTGATGCCCTTGTCGAGCATGATGACATGCTGCGTGGGCACCAGCGTCCGGCCGATGACGGAGACGACCAGCGACGGCGCTTGGCCGAGGTCTTTCTCGAGCTGCTCAAGGCGCGAGAACCGCCGCAGCGCCTCGCGCGCCTCGCTCAGCTCGACCTGGCGCTTGGCCAGCTCGATGCGCAGCGACTCGTTCTCGTGCGCGAGGCCGGGCAGCTGCGGGAGGCGCATCGCGACCTGCGCGGCGGACTCGATGGTGGTCCATGGCAGCCGAACGATTGTGAGCGTGATTCGACGGAGCGGCCGATTCGCGACAACGGCCGCCAGAAAGAGACCGATGAGGATGAGCCAGGTATGCGAGCGGCGCACGCCGAACCGACGTGTTGAAGACGTGTACGTGTAGTGGCTTACGAGTCGGGCGTGGCGGAGATGGCGATCTTAGTCCGGAGATACCGGATATCATCCAGACACTTGCCCACTCCCATCGCGACGGCCGTGACCGGGTTCTCAGCCACGTGGACAGGCAACCCGGTTTCCTCGGCAAGGAGTTTGTCGAGGCCGCGCAGCAGCGACCCGCCGCCGGCCAGCACGATGCCGCGATCGATCAGATCCGCGGAAAGTTCCGGCGGGGTTTTCTCGAGCGTCATGCGAGTTCCCTCCGCGATCGCGCGGATCGGCTCGGAGAGCGCTTCGCGGATTTCTTCGGACGTAATCGAGACCATCTTCGGCAGCCCCGTGACGAGATCGCGTCCGCGGACATCCATGGTCATTTCCTCGTCGAGCGGATACGCCGAGCCGATGCGGATCTTGATCTCTTCGGCAGTGCGCTCGCCGATCATGAGGTTGTAGGCTTTGCGCAGATGCTCGATGATGGCCTGATCCATCTCATCCCCCGCAATACGGATCGAGCGCGAGACGACGACCCCGTCGAGCGAGATGACCGCCATCTCCGTTGTGCCGCCGCCGATGTCGATGATCATATTCCCGCCCG
>OBEQ012791872.1_pt1 | contig 11669 bp, 15 predicted proteins | sample 1670901 | NCBI WGS metagenome assembly OBEQ01 (sample SAMEA104232315, study PRJEB22302) | groundwater metagenome | biome: forest; feature: aquifer; material: groundwater | place: USA | collected 2011-08-07 | depth 5.4 m | reverse complement strand
TAAATAGCGAGCGAAGCGAGCTACGAGGGGATACCGACCAGCTCGCTGGTCGGAGGTTCATTATATGATAACTGAAATATCGAAAAAAGAATATATGGATAAAAAAGAAATTGCATGGCTTGTACGAGAAAAATATCATGGCAAGCTCACAGACGCGGCAAAGAAAGATATCGAGCGGATTGAAAAGGGCGAGTTAGTTGATTATGTCATCGGGTTTGGCGATTTTTTGGGATGCCGCATTGATTTATCTTTGCGTCCCTTCATTCCTGAAGAAGAAACCGCGTTTTGGGTGAGCGAAGCAATTAAAGAAATACAAGAATCAGGGCAAAAAAAGATAACATGCCTGGATGTGTTTGCCGGATCAGGAGCTATTGGGATTGCGATATTGCGGCATATTCCCTTTGCATACGTTGATTTTACGGAGAAACAAAAAAAAATTTTGAGGCAAATCGAAGTCAATACTATTATAAATGAGATAGATTCGTTTCGATATAGAATTATTCAGTCAGACGTGTTTGAGAAGATACGCATCGCCTACGATTATATTTTTGCCAATCCGCCCTATCTTGCTCGCGCCAGAATTGACGACGTGCAAAAAAGCGTGTTAGATTGGGAGCCGCACGACGCGCTCTTTGGCGGAGAAGATGGTTTGGATTTCATTAAAATTTTACTAAGCGAAGCAAAAAAATATCTCAACAAAGACGGCGTATTATATTTTGAATTTGATTCATGGCAAAAAAATGTTATAGAAAAACTCTTCAAGCAATATGAATGGAAAGAGTACGAATTCCGCAAAGACCAGTTCAATAAATGGCGCTGGGTTAGGGCAGAAATGAATTAAGAATTATGGATTTACAAAATTTTTTCAATATAGTATCAGCTTCAGGTATAGGCGCTACTGTAGCACTTATTTTTAGAATTTTTTTCGAGCGGGATAAGTTTCGTTTTGAAAAATTACATGAAAAACGAGCATTAGTGATCGAACAGCTTTATATTCGAATAGTGAAAGTAGAGCAAGCTTTTGTATCATTACTCAAACCGTTTCAAGGCGTCGGCGAATTATTTGAAGATGAGAAGCGGAAAGTGGCGGCTGAAAGTTTTAACGAGCTCGCTAATTACTTAATAGAGCACAGGGTTTATTTCGATGAAAGATTAGCACAAGATTTAGAGCGACTAATAGATAAGTTCTTAAAAATTTTTAATGATTATGATTTTTCAAGAACGCTACGTCAATATAAGGAGGATAAAGAAAGTTATCGTAAAAGTTTTGAAGTTTCTAGAGGCGCATGGGATGAACTGAGCAGAGATTTTCCAATCATTCGGCAGTCCATAGAAAAAGAGTTTAGGAAAATTATAGGAATCAAAACTTAGATTTTTCATCATATTATGGCGTATATATTTTTAGACGAAAGCGGGGATTTGGGTTTTGATTTCAAGAAAAAAGGCACTTCGCGGTTTTTTATTGTGACTATTCTCTTTGTTGAGAACTCAAAAGCCCAGATAGAAAAAATAGTACGAAGAACACATTCTGAACTTTCCAAAAAATTTAAACGTAGGATAGGGGTTCTCCACGCTGTGAATGAACGACCTATTACTAGAAAGAGATTATTAAAACGCCTTGCAAGGAGAGATTGTATAGTGATGGCAATTTATCTTAATAAACAAAAAGTATTCACGCGCTTGCAGGATGAAAAGCAAGTTCTCTATAACTATGTGACCAATATTTTACTTGACAGAATCTATGTTAAAAAGATTATTTCTCCGGAGAAAGCGATTGAACTAATTGCCTCTCGGCGAGAAACGAATAAATTTCTTAATGAAAATTTTAAGGATTATCTAAGCCGACAAGTGAGGAGTAGACACCATGGCTTGATGAAAATCTCCATTAAGAGTCCGGCTGAAGAAAAATGTTTGCAAGCGGTTGACTTTGTAAGTTGGGCATTTTTTAGAAAATATGAAAGAAGCGATATGGGTTACTATAATATTTTTAAGGATAAAATAAGCGAAGAGAATCCTTTGTTTCCATAAAAAACAAAACCCCGTACGCTATTTGCGAGCAACCATCCGGAAGCCCACGCACGGGGATTTACTTGTTAAATTAAGTATAACTACAAGCGGTTGCCATGTCAATAGTAATCCAGGAGATAAAAAATAAAGTTGAATGGGAAGATTTTTTGCGAGGCGTTTCAGAAAAAACGTTTTTGCAGTCATGGGCGTGGGGGGAGTTTCATGCCTTGCAAGGGGAGAAGATTTGGCGATTGGGAATGTATCGTGGTGATGAATTGTTCGGTGTTTGTTTGGTGGTAAAAATAAGCGCAAGACGTGGGAGGTTTTTGTTTATTCCTCACGGCCCTATTTTTATGAATTATGAATACCTCATTGAATTTTTGAAAGAGTTGGCGCAAAAGGAAAAATGCAGTTTCATTAGGATAAGTCCGATTTTGGAAGAGACAGAGGAGAATGAAAAATTATTCAAGAGCTTGGGCTTTAGGAACGCGCCGCTTCACATGCACGCGGAATTGACGTGGGTTTTAGACATTACAAAAAGCGAGGAGGAATTGCTGGCGGAAATGCGAAAAACCACGCGCAATTTGGTAAAGCGCGGAGAGCGCGAAGGAGTGAAGGTCCGCAAGGGAACGCTCGATGAATTTTATAATCTTTATCAAGAAACCGAAAAACGTCAAAAATTTGTTGCGTTTTCAAAAGATTATTTGCAAAAAGAATTGAGTGCGTTTTCCGATAAAGCCGAGATTTTTCTAGCGGTCCATGAAGGCACGATTCTTGCAGGCGCGATTGTCGTGTTTTACGATGATACTGGATATTATCATCACGGCGCGTCGCTCCGTGGGCAAATTCCGGCCGCGTATTCTTTACAATGGGAAATAATAAAAGAAGCGAAGCGAAGAGGACTAACGCAGTATAATTTTTGGGGCGTGGTAAAAGAAACAGACATCGCGCATCCCTGGCATGGCCTTTCGCTATTTAAGCGCGGGTTTGGGGGAAGTGAATGGCATTTAATGCGCGCCAAAGATTTGCCGCTTTCCTATAAGTATTGGATTTCGTGGGGGATTGAGTGCCTGCGAAAATGGAAGCGCGGATATTAAAAAAGGTCGAGCAACACTTCGTACTCGGCCTTTAGATACTTGCTTTCATCGGGCTATTAGAATTATCCCGAGGAAAATTATTATAGATTCTGCGGATACGAGAGCAAGAATTTTTCTCCTTTCTAAGTCGCTCTCTGTAGAAAACTCTACTATTCCTAATGCGAGGGCGGGGATACAAAGCGCGATGGGAATGAGGAAGAGCGGGTTGCCGAGTACGATTCTTGTGAATAGCAAACCAATTGCCGCGGCGATACTTGAAAGAATCCCTGGACTTCCGACTGTGAACCATGCGCTCAACGCAGAAAACGCAATGAAAATGACAATACTTTGGAATGCGTTCTCTCTATTTTGTTTCAGAAAAACTATTCCAAATAGAAGGGATGTGCTTACTATGCTGTAACATTGGCATACTAATAATTTTTTCATTGCCAACCCCTTTTTGTTAGAGTAGTATTAAAGTGATTGTACTATGAAAAAAGTAAAAGTCAAAAAGATTGCGATTTGCTCGAGCGGAAATTTTTACCGTGAAGTTTTGGAAATTCAAAAAGAATTGCACGACATGGGATATAAAACCGCGATTCCGCATACCGCGCTTGTGATGAAAAAATCAGGCGACTTTGATATTGATAAACACAAAACGTGGCATAAGGATGAAACGGCATATAAACGTAAAGCATTTTTGATGCGTCTTCATTTCCGCAAAATTGTGCAAAGCGACGCAATTTTAGTCGTGAATTTGCGTAAGCACGAGGTTGAGGGTTATATCGGCGGAAACGTGCTCATGGAAATGGCAATAGCGTTTTTTCTCAAAAAGCAGATTTACATTTTGAATGAAGTTTCAAAAGGCGTTTCTTATCATGAGGAAATTATCGGCATGTTGCCGATAATTCTGAAAGGCGATATTAGTAAAATCAAATTATGAAAATAATTTTAGCCACCACGTCGCCGTACCGCAAAGAAGCATTCAAGTTTCTCAAGATTCCCTTTACCAGCGAGGGGAGTGATGTTGATGAGCGCGCGGTTAAGAAAAGCAATCCCGAAGATTTGGTAAGCGAACTTGCGAAAATGAAAGCAGAGGCGGTCGCAAAAAAACATGCTGATGCTATTGTATTGGGGTTTGATTCATTAGGATATTTTGAAGGGCGGATTTTAGAGAAACCGAAAACGCGCGATGAAGCGTTTGATCAATTAAAAATGATGTCAGGCAACATGCACGAGTTGATAAATTGCACATATGCCATCAATACAAAGACAAAGAAAACACGTTCTCATATTACAAAGACAAAAGTTTATTTCCGAGAGCTTTCCGATAATGATATTGATAAATATTTAGACGAAGGTGATGATTATAAAACATTAGCCGCGGCGTATAATGCGCTTGGCAATTACAGCGCGACATTTGTGAGACGCGTTGAAGGGAGCCATAATTTATTTCATGGCCTGCCGCTTGAGATTATTCCAGAATTGTTAAAAGAAATTGGATACAATTGACATGGATTTACAAATTATTTTGAGTATTGGAGTGATTTTATTGATGGGAGTTATTTTGTATGTGCTTTTTTCCCAAAAGCGCAAGCCCGACGAGCTTCACGCGCGGCTTGATACGCTGACTAATTCGGTATTATCGCACTTGAATCAACAGCTTGAGGGCGTGCGAAAATCGGTAGATGATCGTCTGCGCGAAAATGTGAGCTTTATGCAAAGCTCACATCAGGATACGTCGCGCTCGGTCAAAGAGCTTCAATTAAAGTTGACTCAATTAGAAAAAGCGACAAAGGATATTTTTGAAGTGGGAAAAGATATTGCCTCGCTTCACGATATTTTGCGCGCGCCAAAATTGCGTGGCGGAATAGGGGAGTATTTGCTTGGCGATTTGCTGTCCCAGTATTTGCCGCAAGATAATTTTACCCTTCAGTATAAATTTAAGAACGGTTCGCAGGTGGACGCGGTGATTGCATTACGCGATTTTTTGATTCCCGTGGATTCAAAATTTCCACTGGAAAATTTCAGGCGCATTTTCGAAACGCAAGACAGTGAAACCCAGATGAAATTAAAAAAGCAGTTCGCCTCGGATGTGAAAAAACACATTGACGATATCGCCAAAAAATACATTCTGCCTGACGAAGGCACGAGTGATTTTGCGATTATGTATGTGCCAGCAGAGAACGTGTATTATGAAATGATTGTAAAAGAAATTGATGGCAAGAGTTTGTCTGACTACGCGCACTCAAAAAATGTAGTCCCTGCGTCGCCCAATAGTTTTTGGGCATACATGCAAGCTATACTTGTGGGGTTAAAGGGTCAGCAGGTGCAAAAAAATGTGAAAGAAATCATGCAAAATCTCTCGCGTTTGCGCGGCGATATTGAGCGATTTGGAAAGGATTTTGAAACGCTTGGCGCGCATTTGCAAAACGCGCGGACAAAATATGATGATTCTTTAAGGCGTTTAGGGACAATTCAAGATAAGCTTGTGCAAATTGATACCGCGCAAGAACAAAAAAAATTAGAGTAAGCCTTCGCGCGCTAAGGACGTGCGGTAGGGGCGTGCACAAGATAATTTAGTCATCTTAATCGCGATCGCGATTAAGATGACTAAATTGGGAGATTAAAAATAAGACGACGAGTAAGGCCGATATCGTAATTTTTTTGAAAAGAAAACTACCTTCTTTCCCTTCCAGATCAGGATCAGGATTATCTTTCCCCTATAAAAGGTCATTGATATTTTTTCTTCGTCGCATATTGCTTTCCCTCTTTGGATGAAGTGAAATGATGCCGATAGTGTAGAGGTTTATGGAGAATTTGTAAATCTATAAAAAAGAGGGGATTGCGTTTCTTTAGCAACCCCCGATTGTTCGGATGAACCGGATGATAATTCTCGCGAATTTTATCAGCGGCTCTCCGGAATGAATCCATAACCACAATAGAACTATTGTGATTGAGCTTTTATTCTCAAGCACGGTGGCATCAATGTATGCCGCCACTACTCGAAAAATCCATTTCAAAATCTCCATCTGTCCTCCTCTAAAGGTTTCGGCGTCTTATATCAATCGCCATTGCAGAAATAATACACAGCATCACTATTATCCCGATCCCGTAGAGCGTAACAGGAAGAAGATAAAGAAGAAACAACATTGACACCATCCCCACGACATAAGATGTGGGATTTTTATACATCGCCAAGAGTGTTTTATCAAGGAACTTGAGAACCCGCTTAAGATACATTCCACTTCCCTCCTTTTGACATGAGGTGTCGTTTCCCTGCATAGAAAAACAGCGCGCGAACGAGTACTATTTCGATGACCAGTGGAATAATACTCACCATCGCGCTCACAAAAATCATACCCAAGAAGAGCAGGATTGCTATACCCGGGCATTCTCCTCCTATTTTAATGCAGGTGAAAAGAACAATGCTGACAAATTTATCCAGTAAGGAAAGTAAATTTTTCATTCTTCTTGTCCTTTTTGCGTGTAAGGATCTGTGATAGCATCTCGACCCTTAATCCAAACCACTATAGTTGGCTTGAATTAAGGGATAAGAGATACTAACAGTTACATCCCTTGCCGCCGTCTTTGTTTGGTGGACATGTAATCATGAAAAAAAGTTATCAGAGATTAGCATGAAGTTCCGACCTTTCATGTATTATATTGTGTTTTTCTGTCTTGCGCAATTTTTGTCAAAATTCTTTTAGCAAGGACATTGATTCTATCGCCGGACTTAATCTGCAACTTCTTGCAAAGAATCGTCAAGTTTTGTACCATGTCTTCGTAGAGCTTGATAGAAGCTTTCATGGAGAATGTGAGGAGATGATATGCCGTTGCCATTTGAGTTAGAAATTGAGAGGAAAGAAACTACTTTGGTGGGAGACATAGATGAATTTATGGAATATTATGAAAGCGGCCAAGCCCTGAAAGACTGGTATGATCGTATAATTGAGCGTACTGAAGAATGCGAAACATATTTGAGGGAGCATTCTCATGTATGGAGGAATATCATCATTCAGCTTTGAGGGTTGATGCATCAAAAGGGGAGCGGCAAGTGCGTCGCTTCCCTGATTTTTTTTGACAAAGTTTTATACCATGCTACAATGTATATCAATGAGGAAATTCATTCTTTCATTTATTTGTTTTTAGTCATTGAGTCGTCTTTTTGACGACTCTTTTCATTGATGATAAAAAGGGCGATTGCGATGCCAATGGTGTCAACTGCCACGTCGCGAAGCGATCCCTGCCGTCCTACCACAAAGAGTTGGTGAAATTCATCCGAAAGGGCATAGAGAAATGAAAAGACGGCTGATGAGGCAAGCAAGCAGGCAGGCGATAATTTTAGGAATTGTTTTTTCATTGCCCACCAGAAAAGCGCGGTGAGAATGGTGTATTCAAGGACATGGGCGATTTTGCGCAGTACTAAATCCAATTCTGGCTCAAAATTTGATTTAAGGTTTGGGATAGAAGAAAGATAAAAAATAACCTCCATCCACGCAAGAACCGAAATCCAGCGAGTAAGAAATTTTTTCATGGCTTTTTTAATGTAACACGTATGGCAAAAAATACAAATTTCATTTTTATGATAGGTGGCGTTATTTCCGGAGTAGGGAAGGGAATTGCGACTTCATCGCTGGCGTTTTTATTAAAGTCGCGGGGGTTTAATGTGACGGCGATTAAAATCGATCCGTATATTAACGTTGATGCCGGAACGATACGGCCTACCGAGCACGGGGAAGTGTTTGTTACTGACGATGGAAAGGAGACGGATCAAGATTTGGGGAATTACGAACGATTCTTGAATCAAGATATTCTCGCGACAAATTACATGACCACTGGTTCGGTATATTTGAGCGTTATCCAAAAGGAGAGGAATCTGGAATACAATGGCGAGGATGTGGAGGTTGTGCCACATATCCCGCTTGAAGTAATTGCGCGCATAAAGAACGCGGCGACGAGGGCGGACGCTGATTTTTGTTTAATCGAAGTGGGCGGCACAGTGGGGGAATATCAGAATCTTATTTTTTTGGAAGCAGGGCGCATGATGCATTTGGAAATTCCCGAACGCGTATTTTTCATTCTGGTTTCTTATTTGCCTATTCCTTCAAAGGTGGGCGAGATGAAGACAAAACCCACGCAACATGCGGCGCGTTCACTTAATGAGGCAGGCATTCAGGCAGATATAATTCTTTCGCGCGCAGAGAATCCTTTGGATTCTGCGCGCAAAGAAAAAATATCGCTTTTTTGCAACGTGCCAAAAGATCAGGTGATATCCGCGCCCGATGTAGATTCAATTTATGAAGTGCCGCTCAATTTTGAAAAGGATGGGCTTACTGACGTGGTGCTGAAATTAGCGCAAGTTCAGTCAAGAAAAGAGGATTTGAAAGAATGGCGAGAGCTTGTCTTGCGAATTCAAAGCGTAAAAAACCCAATAAGAATAGGTATCGTAGGAAAATATTTTCAAACAGGCGATTACATCCTTGCTGATTCCTATATTTCTGTGATAGAGGCGATAAAGCACGCGTCGTGGCAACAGGAATTGAAACCGGAAATTGCATGGTTAAACTCCGAGGAATACGAACATGACAAGAGTAAATTGGGCGAATTGAGCAAGTACGATGGCATAATTGTTCCTGGTGGATTTGGCGCGCGCGGCGTTGAGGGAAAAATTTTTGCTATTCAATATGTGCGCGAACATAAGATTCCCTATTTGGGACTTTGTTATGGCATGCAAATGGCAGTGATTGAATTTGCCCGCAATGTCTGCGGGTTAACGTTGGCCCATACCACTGAAGTTAATGCCACAACACCACATCCGGTGATTACCATAATGGAAGAGCAAAAGCTTTTGATGGTCAAGAAAGATTATGGCGCTTCTATGCGCCTTGGGGCGTATGATTGTCAGATTACCCCGGGAACAAAAAGTTTTGAAGCGTATCAAAAAAATATGATTTCTGAACGGCATCGGCACCGGTTTGAATTTAATAATGAGTATCGTTCGCAATTTGAAGAGAAAGGGCTTGTGGTGGCAGGAATAAATCCCCAGAAGAATTTAGTAGAGATTATCGAGCTTAACGATCATCCGTTTTTTGTGGGGACGCAATTTCACCCCGAATTTAAGTCGCGGCCATTAGCGCCTCACCCTCTTTTTAGCGCGTTCGTCAAAGCCGCCATGAAAAATATCAATGGCTAAATTCGTAATCGTTAGTTTGAGTTTTATCATTTTGGGCATAGTTTTAGGTGCGATAGTATTTAATAGGTCAGGCGAAATTCCGCTCAACGAATTTGAAAAGAAAAAAGTTTTTCTGGGCAAGAATGAATTTTTATTGTATATTGCAGATACGCCCGTAAAACAAGCGCGCGGGTTGATGTATGTAAAAGATTTGCCTCAAAATGAGGGAATGATTTTTACCTTCAAAAAGAAATCTTGGCCTATTTTTTATAATAAAAATACACTTATCCCCCTTGATTTAGTGTGGATTAGCGCTGGCGTTGTTGCGCAAGTCTCGTTCCTGCCTGCGATTAAGGGCATAATCCCCACATTCATACGTCCTGTCGCGCCCGTTGACGCGGTCATTGAATTAAGCGCCAGGAGTGTAGAGCAGTATGGGATTAAAATTGGAGATTTGCTCCAAAATTTCCAGATTCAAAAATAATTTATGGGAGAACATTTTGAGATTAAACAAAATCAAGAAGATCAAATCGAGAATAGAGAGCGAAGTGAGTTTGATGAAGAGTACGCAAAAAAAATTTTCATCTCTTCTTTTCGTTTTTCTCAAGGCGAACCGTTATTGCAACAGGATATTTTTGCTTATTTGCATGGTATTCGTCCGAGTTGGCGCATTGATGCCAAAATGAAAAGAAGATTATTGACGTCAAGTCTTGGGGTGATTAGAAAAATCGTTCCTACTAGAGAAACGATAGATACGGTGAAATTTCCTCACCCTGTTGTCAACGAAGAAAAACAGGTGTCTTTACAAGGAGAAACTCGCAATAGACTGAATGATATGCAGGATGCTTTAAAAAGCGTAATGATTCCCAATGCCGCTTTGCTTGTTGCAAAGATAACAGAAAAGATGATTGCAAAGGATATTAAATTCCTCAAACAGGACAGGCCGTTAAGCTATATTTGCCAGTATGGAATCAGAGGCCATTCAACGGGCATAGAGGAATACGATATGTTATTTAAGGAGATAAACGCATATATTTTCGAAACTCTGAAATATGTAGAATCGCCTTTATATGAACTTATCGATCTTTATAACGCTCGCAATCCAGATAATAAGATAATAATATGGGGCGCTAATTAAGAAAGACGATTTTCCCACTATTTAATTTATGTTCAAAGTTTCTCCTTCGCAAATTGGCATGCTCCTCCAATGCCCGAGGTGTCTGTGGTTGCATTATCGTGAAGAGGGGAAGCGCCCCGAGGGTATTTTCCCCCGTCTGCCAAGCGGCATGGACGGTGTGTTTAAGGTGTATTTTGATTTTTATCGGAAGCGTGGGAAACTGCCGCCAGAAATTGATGGGAGAATAGAAGGGAAACTTTTTGACGATGCAAAGAAGTTACACGTATGGCAGAACAATCGGGTGGGGTTGTCGTTTGAATTTCCTGAACTCTTTTTGCTTTTGAAGGGCGCGATAGATGATTTAGTAGTGACACCCGAAGGCATGTACGCGCCCTTTGATTTTAAGACGCGCGGCTATCCTAATAAGGAGGATACGCATCATCATTATCAGACACAGCTCAATTTATACGCGCTTTTATTTGAGAAGAATAATTTGCCCAGCGCGAATGTCGGCTATCTTTTATTCTTTTGGCCTGAAAAATATGAGCGTGGGAATACGATTTTTTCTTCCCGATTGGTAAAAATAATGGTGAGCGCGCGCGAAGGATATAGAATTCTCCAAAAAGTCCATCAAATAATTACTGGAGAAATGCCGTTAGCTCACAGCGAATGCCAGTATTGTCAGTATCGCGATGGGCAACCAAACGATTAGCATTTTCATGGAAGCAATTGAAAGACAACAAGAAAAAAGCGCACCCCTTGAAAAGTCTCAAGAAAAAGTGCGCGAAGCGATTTTTAGAGCAATAATATTGCGAAAACTTATGGATGAAGTTACCGATGCGCTTGAGGAGTATGATTATGCAGAAGAAGAAATTGCGTGTTTTAAGCACTTACTACGGAATCTTTCACAGATTTCTGACCAGCGGGTGCTTGGAGTGCTTGCGATTCCTTTTGAATTAAGGAAAGGAATATTTGGAGAATTTCGCAATGAGCTCAAGAGGGGAAAAACGATTGATGATTTATTCGAAAGATTGGATATGAACGCCCAAAAGTACGGCTTTACGATTGGTTATCATATTTCAAATTCCCTCATTCCTGCTGGACCCCAATGGAGTATCAAGGGAAGTGAGCTTGATGATAGAGATAATATGAAAATGGCGTATTATAGTTTGGACTATACGAATTTATTTTGGAGCCGCCGAGAATACCCTCCGCTTTCAGCGGAGGGATGAAGGCGGCGGAGAAACGAACCACATCCAAACCCTGCGCTTTTAGCGTAGGGTGGTTCATTTCG
>OBEQ012703620.1_pt1 | contig 11669 bp, 9 predicted proteins | sample 1670901 | NCBI WGS metagenome assembly OBEQ01 (sample SAMEA104232315, study PRJEB22302) | groundwater metagenome | biome: forest; feature: aquifer; material: groundwater | place: USA | collected 2011-08-07 | depth 5.4 m | reverse complement strand
GGTCACATTGGTCGCCTTACGTTCCAACGCAGGCCCCACTGCATCAGCAATTGTCTGGCCGCCTTGCAACACCAGCATGGTCTTGCCGATGGTATAGCTGGTGCCCAGGCTCCAGATATCGCCGTCGCCATTGACATTGAGGCCGGCGTTACACTGTTGCGTGCTGCTTCCCGCATCAGCAAGACTGCCGCCGACTGCGCTACCTGCGCACCCCGCGGCACCATTACCCGAGTCCGTGGCCAACAGAGCAGGATTAAACGTGTCGAGCGCATTTTCGATTTTGTCGTATTGGCCATAAACGCCAAAGTTGCCGAATCTCAGATTCGCGCCCAAGCGCCACACCGTTTCATCATCGGCAGTTTTACCGTTAATCAAACCGGTGCGCTGGTTATCGTTTGCATTGTTTTGTGAGTATCCGGTAAATACGTCGCCGTATTTAGGAATGGCGTATTTGAATGCAATCTGGAAATCGACGCCATTGCCTTTACCGCCGGTATTGGCATTGCGCTGATTGGTATTGGCGAGTGTAGGGTCAGCCTGTGTAGCGTCACTGGGCGCCGCGAGTGCCGCAAAGGAGAAACCGCTCCAGACTGGTGAAACATAGGTAACGGCATGATCAACGGATGACGTGGTTCCAAACCCACTGAACGGCGCGTATTGCGCACCACCCGAGCCGCGCAGATGCAAACTGGTGCCAATAAAACGATCTACCGAAGCCCCACCTGCAAATAACCGGAACGGTGCAGGCACGCTACCAAATTGAAGCGTACCCCAATGCTTGGAGGTCAAACCCACCCACTGCTCACGCGCGACATCCACTACACCCGCGCCGGGGACAAAGCCGTATTCGACTTTTGCAATCGCGGCGAGGTCGCCGCCCAGTTCTTCCCGGATCAGGAGGCCGTAACGCGAAAAAATGGTGGGATCGCCAATAGCCGTTTGGTAGCGATTATTGGCATCCAAACCTCCGCCACCGCTCGCCGTGCTTTGCTTGATTTTAATGGCGGTGTACTCGATATTCATAATACCGTTAAGGACGACACTATTTGCTGCAGAGGCAACGGCAGGAATTGCCATCGAGAGCGCAGCGAGTAAGCGCAGGTTATTTTGCATGAAATCTCCGATTGATTTTTGTTTATAAGGCTAGGCAGTTAAAGCCCGACTACCAGAATTGATGGTATCAAATCATCGAAATAATATTCAAATAACGATGTTCGTTTCTGAAATTCTCTACAGCAGCAACGCAAAAAAACAACGTCTAACTGCTTAGCTGCCATCAGCCCTGAAATTTTTTGCAGAACCAGGCAAAAAAATGGGGCGCCGAAGCGCCCCATTCATCCTGCGAAACAGACTTGATTAGAAGTCGTGACGCATACCGAGGGTCCAGGTCGAACGATCGGGTTGAGTTGCCAGTACAGCAGTACCAGTCGTTGTGGTGTTCGCAACGGTACGTGCACCATCCACGTTCACGCGCTGATAACCGCCAAATACACGGGTACGCTTGCTGATCATGTGAATCGCACCCAATGCCAGGCTCTTGGCCTCACGCTCGGATGCTTGCACAACACCTGCTGCATTGCTGACAGCATCAGCCTTGGTTTGCCCGCCTTGCAATACAAGCGTGGTTTTACCGATCTTGTATTGAGTGCTCAGGAACCAGATGTCGCCATCGCCGTTGGTGTTCATTGCACTGTTGCACTGAGCAGTCGAAATGCCGCCATCGGCATTACCGTTAGCCGAAGCACCGCCTGCGCAGGTCGCGCCACCATTGCCGCCAAGTGCACTTTCGATTTTGTCATACTGAGCAGCAATGCGGAAATTACCGAAGTTCCAGGCAGTACCCAGACGCCATACCTGCTCGTCGTCACCATTCCGGCCATTCGTAACAGTCGCAGCCTGCGTATCGTTGGCTTCATCATTGGAGTAACCACCAAAGATTTCACCAGCAGAACCAATCTTGAATTTCAGACCGATCTGGTAGTTGCTGGTGCCGCCTTTGCCGCCCACGTTACCGCCACCATTAACAGCATCGGTTTGGGTTGCATCGCCAGGAGAGGCCAGTAAGGCCATCGAGAAACCGCCCCAGCTTGGGGAGTTATAGCGAATCGCGTGGTCAACAAATGCTGCCGCGCCAAAACCGTTAGCGGGAGCGTACATTGCGCCACCGGTACCGCGCGCCTGCAGATTAGTGGTGATGAAAGGATCAATGCTAGCGCCGCCGGCAAAATCCTTGAACGGGGATTGAACGCGACCGAACTGCAGTGCACCCCAACCAGCGTGAGACAAACCGACCCACTGTTCACGAACGCTGTCGACGTTACCGTTACCGGTACGGAAGCCGTATTCAACGCGTGCGTTGGCTTTCAGGCCACCACCCAGGTCTTCAACAATCAGCAGGCCCCAACGCGAAGCACCTGCGTTGTCGCTGATCGATTCTTGACGATAATCATTGGCACCAGGAGCCTGGTCGATATCGATACTGCCGAACTCGACGCCGACGCGGCCAAACAATGTGACGCCATCTCCGGGGGCTGCGGAGGCAACCAGCGGGGCGCCGAGCGCACCGGCAACTGCCAATGCGATGAGTTTCTTGTTCATGAGTCTCTCCTATCTGAGTTAAATGTTTGCAAGCCGAAGCCCGACCGCCATCTACAAAAAAACCTCTCTGTAGAGAAGTTGGGCTATTTTCGTTGGGCAGGCTAAACGATGACAAGCATTTTTTGGATTATTTGCAACAGACGGCGGCAGTTGTGGTGTTTCTGCGACAAACCCGGAATGGGCTTCGCCATGTAGTCTGCACAAGACAATCAGACAGCTTGCCTGCAGATTCGGCCCGCGCCAGCAATAGCAGGCCTCCCAGTATATTAGGAGCTCATGAAATAGCTTTAAGCTAAATGGGGCGCCGAAGCGCCCCATTTATACTACGTAACAGACTGGATTAGAAGTCGTGACGCAGACCGAGGCTCCAGACGGAGCGATCGGGTTGGGTTGCCAATACTGCAGTCCCTGTAGTCGTCGTGTTGGCAACGTTGCGTGCGCCATCCACGTTCACGCGCTGATAACCACCGAACACACGAGTACGCTTGCTGATCGAGTGGATGGCACCCACGGTCAGGTTTTTGGCCTCACGCTCGGAAGCTTGCACCACCCCGGCCGCATTGGTAACAGCATCCGCCTTGGTTTGGCCGCCTTGAACGACCAACGTCGTCTTGCCGATCTTGTATTGTGTGGTCAGGAACCAGATATCGCCGTCACCATTGGTGTTCATCGCAGAGTTACATTGATTCGTGGAGATTCCAGCATCGCCACCGCCGTTCGCCGAAGCGCCACCAGAACACGTTGCGCCGCCATTGCCGCCCAGCGCGCTTTCGATTTTTTCGTACTGACCTGCAATACGGAAATTACCGAAATTCCAGGCAGTACCCAGACGCCATACTTGCTCGTCGTCCCCATTCCGGCCATTCGTCACTGTCGCAGCCTGTATATCGCTGGCTTCATCATTGGAGTAACCACCGAAAATCTCACCTGCGCTACCGATCTTGAATTTCAGACCGACCTGGTAGTTGCTGGTGCCGCCTTTGCCGCCGATGTTGCCGCCGCCATTGGCACCCTCAGTCTGGGTCGCATCACCGGGCGAAGCCAATAAGGCCATTGAGAAACCGCCCCAATTTGGCGAGTTGTAACGGATAGCGTGGTCAACATGGGTCGCCGCGCCCATGCCATTGGCGGGCGCATACATCGCACCTCCGCTGCCCCGTGCTTGCAGATTGGTGGAACCGAACAGGTCCAGCGTGCCGCCGCCGGCAAAATCCTTGAACGGCGACTGCACGCGGCCGAACTGCAGCGCGCCCCAAGCCGCGTGTGACAGACCGACCCACTGCTCGCGCGCATTGTCCGCTACGCCGTTACCGGTGCGAAAACCATATTCGACCTGCGCATTGGCTTTCAGGCCGCCACCCAAGTCTTCTACAATCTTCAAGCCCCAGCGTGATGTACCAGCATTGTCGCTGATCGATTCCTGACGGTAATCATTGACGCCAGGGGCTTGGTCGATATCGATGCTGCCGAATTCTGCCTGTACACGACCAAACAGCGTGACGCCGTCGCCAGGGGCTGCGGATGCTGTCAGCGGTGTACCGAGCGCACCGGCTATGGCCAATGCGATTAAACTTTTATTCATGAGTGCTCCTATCTGAGTTTGCGTTTGCCAGCCGACTGCCTGCTACAAAAAAACCTTGTAGAGAAATTCGCGCTATTTCTTATGGCCTGTTCGGGCCATGCGACGCATTATTAAGAAGAGATGTGACAACAAGGTTACAGAAATATTTTTGGGTGGGTTTTTTTGAAACGCTGTGCTTTTTAACAACACTCGATATGGGTTGGAATTTTTCAACCATAAATTAAGGGCGCCGAAGCGCCCTTTCTAATGGAACAACGCTAATCAAAAATTAAAAATCGTGACGCATCCCCAAGGTCCATGTGGATCGATCAGGCTGCGTCGCCAATATGGGGGTTGCAGCGGTAGCCGTGGTGTTGGCCACGTTGCGAGCACCGTCCACACTCACGCGTTGATAACCGCCAAACACACGCGTGCGTTTGCTCAGCATATAAATCGCCCCCGCAGTAATGTTCTTGGCTTCGCGTTCGTTCATGGTGCCGATTGCTTCGGCCTTGGTCGCGCCACCTTGCAAAACCAGCGTGGTTTTGCCGATTTTGTATTGCGTAGTCAAAAACCAGATGTCGCCATCGCCGTTGATGTTCAGCGAGGTATTGCACTGGTTTGTAGACAAACCCGCATCGCCGCCACCCAACCCGGCAGCCGGCGGCGTGCAGGTGGCGCCACCGTTACCAGCCAGCGCATTGTCGATCTTTTCATACTGACCCGCGATACGGAAGTTGCCGAAATTCCACGCGGTGCCCAGACGCCAGACCTGCTCGTCGTCTCCAAACTGGCCGTTGGTTGAAATAGCTGCTTGCGCATCGTTGGCTTCATCATTGGAGTAACCGCCAAAAATCTCACCTGCTGTGCCTATTTTGAATTTCAAACCGATCTGGTAATTGCTGGTGCCGCCTTTACCGCCGACGTTACCGCCGGAAGGAGCCGCCAGTGTGGGATCGGTTTGGGTGGCGTCACCCGGGGACGCAAGCAAGGCCATCGAGAAACCATTCCAACTGGGGGAGTTGTAACGTATTGCGTGGTCAACCCAACCTGATGCGCCAAAACCGTTGGCCGGGGCATACATCGCACCGCCGCTTCCCATCGCTTGCAAGCTGGTCCACGCAAAAGGATCCAGCAACATGCCGCCGGCAAAGTCCTTGAACGGTGAATGAACGCGGCCAAACTGCAACGCACCCCAGTGCTCGCCTGAAAGCCCAACCCACTGCTCGCGGGCGCTGTCGGTAATACCGTTACCGGCAAAAAATGAGTATTCGATACGCGCGTTGGCCTGCAAGCCACCACCGAGGTCTTCGACTATCCACAGTCCCCAGCGCGACACCCCTGCGTTGTCGCTGATCGATTCCTGACGGTAACTATTCGCCCCCGCTGTTTGATCGATATCAACGCTGCCGTATTCCACGCCGACTCGGCCATACAAGGTCACACTATTGGCCGCAAATGCATTAAGCGGCCCACCCATCGCTCCCGCGATAGCCAGCGCAAGTAATTTTCTGTTCATGATGCTTCTTCCCTAATTCACGAGCGCTGCCGATATTCAGCCGTCGTATTAGATATGTCTCTGAAACTCTCTTAATGGAGTTTTAAATATTCTCGAGGCGTCTTCCGCCGCCTACAAGCATTATTTTGAATTGTTCTCTATGCGGCACAATGTTGTGGCATTTCCGACACAACTCAGCATGTTTTAATCTTGTTGAATTTGATAGAGCTGCACCGCAAAGCCGCCCTGCTCCCAATGCTGGTCTAGCCGCCATCCGGCAGCCACTGCAAGTTCGCTAAATTCATCGCCCCGGTATTTATAGGAATTTTCGGTGTGCAGCGTTTCGCCGGACGTAAAGCTGAATGCGGTTCCTGCTACATATACTGTCTGCGCGGTCAAACTCGCGAGATGCATTTCGATTCGTCCGGCGGTGGGATTGTAAAACGCGTAATGGCTGAATTGCGCCAGATCGAAATCGGCGTCCAATTCTCGGTTCAAGCGCGTGAGTAGATTCAGATTGAACGCCGCGGTTACGCCTGCAGCGTCGTTATACGCCTGGTGCAGCAGCACAGGATTTTTCTTCAGATCGAAGCCAATCAGCAATAGGCCGCACGGTCCGACGAGTTGTTTAAATCGCCCCAGCAGCGTGGTCGCTTCCCCCGGCGAAAAATTGCCAATACTCGAGCCCGGGTAATACAGCAGGCGACGGCCCTCAGGAACATATGGCTTAGCAGCGGCTAAATTTTGAATAAAATCCATGGCGAGCGCAGTCACTTCGAGAGCCGGAAAGCTTTCTGCGAGCGACTTTGCTGCAGTAGCCAGGGCCTCACCGGCAATGTCCATGACAACCAATCCCCTGGGTTGAAGCGCGTCAATCAGCAAACGGACTTTGGCACAGTCGCCGGCACCGGGTTCGACGATGCAATCGACTGCACCGATTGCCGCGGCGATTTCCGGCATCTTGTCGCGCATCAATTCGGTTTCTGTGCGCGTCAATACATATTCGGGCTGTTGGCAAATCGATTCGAATAGACGACAGCCGGCTTCATCGTAAAAATATTTGGGCGGAATGGATTTTGGCTTAGCTGCAAGTCCAGCCAGCACATCGGCGCGCAAATCGTCGCGCGCGGACGGGAAGTCAATGAAGCGAAATGCCACTTAAGCGACCGAGACTTTGCTGCCTGCCTTTAGACAGCCAATTTCTGCTGCATGTGCAAATCCTTGCCGATGAAAGATATCGAGCACCGCATCGCGCGCGTCGGCGGCGCAACTCACCAGCAAACCGCCACTGGTTTGCGGGTCGCTCAATATCGCCTGCTGCCAGGGCGCCATATCGGCACTGAGGTCGATCTCGGCGCCGTAACTTTCCCAGTTGCGCAGGCTGGCGCCGGTCGTGTGACCGCTTTGCGCAAGCTCGGCGACGCCCGGTAGCAACGGCAAACGTGTCCATTCCAGGGTTGCCGCTAGTTGCGAAGCACGCGTGATTTCAAGCAAATGCCCTGCGAGTCCAAAACCCGTGACGTCGGTCAACGCATGCACGCCATCCAGCGCGGCGAGCGCGCTGCCTGCGGTGTTGAGCTGCGTGGTGCTGGCAATCATCGCGGCGTAATGTGCATCACTTAATACGCCTTTTTTCAACGCGGCGCTGTAGATGCCGACGCCGAGTGGCTTGCCCAGAATCAGCACATCGTCGACCTGTCCGCCGGCGTTTTTTTTCAGCTTTTTCGGATCGACCACGCCGATGCCGACCAGACCATAAATCGGTTCCGGTGCATCAATCGAATGGCCGCCTGCGATCGGAATCCCGGCCTGTTTGCACACCGCCTCGCCGCCCGCGAGGATTTGCCGGATCACGCTATTGGGCAACTTACCAATGGGCATGCCGACGATGGCTAGCGCAAACAATGGCGTGCCACCCATCGCATAGACATCCGACAACGCGTTAGTCGCAGCGATGCGGCCAAACTCGTATGGATCGTCGACGATGGGCATGAAAAAATCGGTGGTCGCAACGATCGCCTGGTCGTCGTTGAGCCGATAGACCGCCGCATCGTCGCCGTGCTCGATCCCGACCAGCAAATCGGGAAATGCGGCCGAAATATGAGAAGTGAACGGCGTATCGGCGAGAATTTCACGCAATACCGCCGGTGCAATTTTGCAGCCGCAACCGCCCCCGTGCGATAACTGAGTCAGACGGATAGGTTCGGGAGCGTTCATGATTCGAATTCCTTGATCAAATTCTGCACCGCAGTGCGCTCGTAATGTGGTTCAAATAAAGGCGCACGCGCAGCGCATAGTGAGGCGAGTTCAGCATAAAAATCGGGTTCGGTTTCAGCGCGGCGCATCAAGCTGGCAAGCGCAGCACTATCGGCCAAAGGATAATAACCCGAATAATCCTCCCCCAGCATGCCAATATTGCCGGAGATGCAGGAAGCAAGCACCGGCACGCCGGCACTCACGGCTTCAACGATCGTATTTGCGCCGCCTTCCATGCGCGAGCTTTGCACCAGCAATCTGCAGCCTGCGATCAAGCGGCGCGTGTCTGAGTGCGGGCGCGCGCCGAGCCACTGCCAACGGGGATTGGCGCGACAATGTTCTGCCTGCTGCGCCATCTCCGGCGTCAGCGCTGCGCCTACATGCAGGATACGAATGCGGGAATCGGCCGGTAACAATTCCGCCGCATACGCTGCGCGCAGCGGATCTTTTTCGTCGCGCAGATGCGCAACCACGCAGATATCAAAAGTGCGCGAGCGTTTGGGCCGTGCTGCGAGCGTGGGCGCTGACTGGAAAATCACACGGGTTTTGGTTTGTAACGCCGCATCGAGTTCATCCAGTCCACGCGTTTGCAAAACCACCAGTCGCGTGGCCAGTTGCAGGGCATGTTGCGCAGTGGGATCAATGTGAATATCGCGATACAGATCGGTGCCGGTCAACACAACAATCAGCGGGTGCTGCAGAAAGGTCTCGGCAAAGGCCGCGATAGCCGCATAGCTGCGCCGCGCATGCAATGCGATCATCGCATCGGCCGCTCGGCCGTCCCATTCCACCATGATCTCAACCCGATGGCCCGCACTGCGTAAAAAACGCGCCCAGCGCAAAGCCGTGTGTGCATTGCCGTTGCGCGCGGTCGGCGGGTAAGGCGTGACAAGGACGATATGCATGGTAAACGGCGTGCGATTAGAATGCAGTCAATACCATAGCTTTATAACATGATGACGCTTACCCGACCGATTAGTGGCTTTAGCGCCGAACAACTGATCGGCAAACTCGCCGCTGCGCGCACGCAATTGCAAGCGCTGATCGACTGTCTCCCCGATGGTGGCTGGCTGGGGCCGAAAGCTGGTCATTTGAACCCGCCGTTATGGGAGTATGGTCATATCGTCTGGTTTCAGGAGCGCTGGTGTTTGCGTGCGCAGGGCGACAGCAGCCTTGCACCCAGTTTACTTGCGAATGCCGACGCGCTTTACGATTCGTCTGCCGTGCCGCACGACACGCGCTGGGACCTGCCCTTACTCGATACCCCCGCCGTAAACGACTATGCGCGCCGCGTAGCCGATGCGATTGCTGCGCGCCTGCGCAGCGAACTTAATCATGCACTCGCCTACTACGCCGAGTTGTGCGTGTATCACGAGCTAATGCACATCGAGGCGTGGTGGATGGCGTTTCAAAATTTGGGTTATACGCCGCCGAAAGCGCTGACGCCTCTCGCGCTACCGCCTTCGCAACGGCTCGCGTTCGCCGAAAGCGAAATCGCTCTTGGCAGCACGTCGGATCAGGGATTCATCTTCGATAACGAAAAATGGCAACACAATGTACACGTGCCCGCTTTCGACATCGACGCCACGCTGGTGCGTCAACGCGACTTTCTGGGGTTTATCGAGTCGGGGGGTTATCAGCATCGCGCGCACTGGTCGGAAGCAGGCTGGGACTGGCGCAGCGCGAACCAAGCCGAACATCCCGTCTATTGGCGCAAACAACAGGGCGCCTGGCAGATCCGTCAATTCGATCAATGGCAGCCGCTTAATCCCGATGCGCCGCTCTTGCATGTGAATTTGTTTGAAGCCGAAGCGTATGCAGCCTGGTCCGGGCGGCAACTCCCCAGCGCCGCGCAATGGCTGCGCGCGGCGCAATCGCCGGCATTTTTGTGGGGCCAAGCCTGGGAATGGCTGCGCGAGCCGTTCGCGCCCTACCCCGGGTTCGCGCCGGATCCGTATCAGGATTACGCACAGCCGTGGTTTCACACCCACTGGGAATTGCGCGGCGGTGGACCCGTCACCGAACCGCAGCTGAAACGGACGGGTTTTCGCAATTTTTATTTACCGCATCGGCGGGATGCGTTTAGTGGGTTTAGGACGGTGAGCCGCTGAGGATTGGATAATCCCGTTGGATAACGCTGATAATGCTGTGGGTATGGGATGCCGGGTTTTTCGCCTGATGGCGAGTTACTTTTTCTTGCGTGGCCAAGAAAAAGTAACCAAAAAGAAAGCCACCCCTCTTCGCTGCCCTTCGGGTTCCCGAGTCGAGACGAACAGACGGGCGCTCCACCAACTCGCCCTGGCGGGTCGCACAGAACGCGACCCACTGCGGAGCTCGAACACGGTTCCGCTCTCTTCCCGTCTGTTCACCTCGACTCGGCGACTCAGCAAGGGGAAACCGGAAGTCAATCCACCGGCAGTCAGATATTCTATTGCAGTAAAAAAGAATCGGTGGTGTCTCCGTCGGGTCCCCTTCTAGGTCGCCGAGAAGCGCAGCCACACGGGGAGAAAAGGCGCCGCGTGTCTGAGCTCCGCAGTGAGCCGCGTTGTGCGGCTCGCCAGGGCGAGTTGCGGCGTCGCCCCGGGTGGCGAGCATCGCAGGGAAGCCGTAGGCCGACATAGCAGGGGTCGCCTTTCTTTGGTTACTTTCTTTGGCGAAGCAAAGAAAGTAACTCGCCCTAAGGCGAAAAGCACTCATTGGAGTGGTTCACAAAACCTGAATTAATGGGTCCGTCCTTGTGAACGGGGCAACTCCAAACAGCCGAGAGTTATGCTCCTCGTGCCGCTTCCACCATCAACCGCTTCATCTCCGACACCGCTTCTTTCCATCCAACAAATAAAGCCTGCGCCACGATCGCGTGACCGATATTGAGTTCGTTCATGCCGGGCAATGCGGCGATGGCCTGCACGTTGTGATACGTCAGTCCATGACCGGCGTTGACGATCAGACCCAAACTGCGTCCATAGGCGACAGCTTTGCGGATGCGTTCGAATTCGGCGCAGCGCTCTGCTGCAGTCGTGGCGTCGGCATAGTGACCAGTATGGATTTCGACTACCGGCGCGCCCGCGGCGCACGCGGCGTCGAGTTGCGCGAAATCGGCGTTGATGAAGAGGGACACGCGGCTGCCGGTTTCGCGCAAGCGCGTGCAGGCGTCGGTCATTTTGGACAATTGTGCGGCGACATCCAGCCCGCCTTCGGTGGTCAACTCCTCGCGCTTTTCCGGGACCAGGCACACGTCATGCGGGCGTATGCGCGCCGCAATGGCAAGCATTTCCTCGGTGACGGCCATCTCCAGATTCATGCGCGTCTTCAGCACCTGGCGAAATACTTCCACGTCGGCATCCTGAATATGGCGACGGTCTTCACGCAAATGCAGTGTGATCGAATCGGCACCTGCGGTCTCGGCCTGCAACGCGGCTTCGACGGGGCTGGGATATAGCGTCCGGCGCGCCTGGCGCAGGGTCGCGATGTGGTCGATATTGACACCCAGATATATGCTCATGATGGCTTCAGGTCGGCTCGTGCAGCTCGGTCAGTTCACGTAATAGCTGGCGAGTATAAAGCGGCTTGGCGCCAAGATAGTGATTGATCAGCATGCGCATCAGCGGTTTGGCTTCGGCCAGCGTTGCAGCATCGTCGAAATAATTTTCAGCCAAATGTAGCAAAGTCTGACCGGAAACGCTGACACCCTGCTGCGCTTGCTGATCGCGCAGGGAAATGCGGATATCGCCGTCTTCGCGCCGCGGGCCGCGTTCT
>OBEQ011330811.1_pt1 | contig 11669 bp, 11 predicted proteins | sample 1670901 | NCBI WGS metagenome assembly OBEQ01 (sample SAMEA104232315, study PRJEB22302) | groundwater metagenome | biome: forest; feature: aquifer; material: groundwater | place: USA | collected 2011-08-07 | depth 5.4 m | reverse complement strand
TGTAGACTGTCCGCATCGATAATAGAAACGGTATTCTTATACCAGTCCGCCGCATAAATCCGCTTGCCGTCCGGCCCGACAGCAATGCCCAGCGTGCCGTCATTGACAGCAACCTTGGCGATGACTTCACGTTTTCTTGTATCGACAACAGCAAAACCTTTGGCTTCCGGCGTACTGACATAAACTTTATTGCCGTCAGGCGCGACAGCAACGCCTGCCGGTTTGCCGGGAACGGCAACGGTATCGACGACACTGCCGGTTGCTGTATCGATAACAGAAACGCTATCGCCCAATTGATTGCTGATGTAAGCAAACGGCTGGGCGGCAAGCGGTGTAGATAAAAAGGCTGTAGCGATGCAGATCGCTACAGCAGTGTAGGTTGGGTTTACTCTAAAGGACATAAAAAGCTTTAACACAATCCAACCTACGAACTTATTGTTCAATAAGAACACTGATAAACCTTACTTTTCAGCCAATTTTTTCAGGTTAAGCAAGCCTGTTTCCAAAACGGCTTTCACTGCGGTATTCGCGGCTTCTTCGTTCATTTCTTCCGGTGGATTGTTGTTCATGTAAGCGCGGTAGTAGCCGGCTTTCCAGGTAACTTCTGTCTTACCGCCTTTGTCGGCTAATTCAATGCTTGCTGCATAGTCGTTTACAGGCAAGGCAGGAACTTTTTCTTCAGCACCGGCATGTGTAATAGTTTTAGACGAGCTCATGTCAGTGATTTTGTAAGCATAAGACATCTTAGCTTCGTCATATTTTTTTAATTCTTCGGTAATTGTGCTGCCGTCTTTTAAGGTCAAAACGCGAACCGCACCTTTGCTGTTATCGCCTTTAACTGTGGTACTCATAATACCGGGATGCCAAGACATATCGCCGTAGTTCTTAATAATATCCCAGACTTTTGCCGCAGGTGCGTTGATGGTGACTTTTTCTTCGGCTTTTTGACGCACAGGCCCGTGAGCATTGGCTAATGAAGTAAAAAAGAACAGTAAAGCCGAAATAAACAAAATGATTTTCTTCATATTAATTTTCCTTATGGAATCGTAAAACTAAAACGCGCATTATATGACAACCAAGCGCCGCAAGCATCAGCTTAGCATGTTAAAACACAATATTAGGAAAATAGCCGACAGCAACAGTTGTTAACTTTATTGCCTCACTGTTGTTTTACACTTATGGCGGGGGCAGTTGATGATTGTTATCGGGGATAAATGCTGAGCTATAGCCTCGGATGAGTTTAGCTATTGCACCATTGCAGATCACGCCTGATTTTAAAAGGCTACCCTACAAAACTATGCCAAGGATTTATTTTCAATAATAGCCAGCCTCTCGGATTCAATTCCGAGTAACAGCTCCCCTTTTAACAGACCTATCAACTCCCTGCCGGCCATTTCAAAACGCCAGCCGTGCAACAGCGGACACTCATCATCGTCATCAAACAACAACACTTCCAAGTCTTTGCGGGTAGCAAGAATAACCGGGTTTAACGAATTTTCTTCGGCGCGAATTCTGACTAGCGCCGTTAAAATGTCCAGTATCGCTTCTTGTTGCTGAGTTTTCTTAGCGGGCCGGCCTTTTTCATGCAAGGGTATCGGCGCCCGGTTTTTGGCGGCGGTAATTAATTGACATAATTCGGCGCCATAGCGATTAACCACGCGCTCATTAATGGCGCGCACATTGCCTAACTCAAGCGCTGTTTCCGGTTGCAGTTTGGCTATATCGAAAATTAATTCATCACGCAACAGCCAGCTCTTGGGCCGGTCTTCTGTTTGCGCGGTTTTTTCCCGCCATTCGGCCAAGGTTTGAACAATCGATAACTGCCTGCCGGTCAGCTTGTTTTTACCTTTGATTTTCAACCAGGCTTTATCAGGCTTTACCTGATAAATATCAGGATTCGTCAACTCAGCAAAGTCACGTTCCAACCACTTGGCTCGCCCTAGTTCGGCTAATTTTTGCAACATCATTTGATAAATCTTGCATAAATAAATCACATCATCCGCAGCATATTGAATTTCTGCATTTATCAGCGGCCGTTTGCTCCAATCCGCCCGTGTATGCGCCTTGTTTAAATTCACATTTAACAAACTGGAAACCAGCATCGCATAGCCTGGATTCTCTTGAAAACCCAACAACGGCGCGGCGATTTGGGTGTCGAAAAGCGGTTCAGGTATTTTTCCTGTTAATTGATAAAAAATTTCCAAATCCTGTCGGCAAGAATGAAATACTTTTACGATGGACGGACTGTATATCACCTCAAAAAGAGTGTCCAACGACGGTAATGCTATCGGATCAACACAAGCCACCCATTCCGGTGTTGCAATTTGCAGCAGGCAAAACTTCGGATAATAGGTTTTTTCCCGTAAAAACTCGGTATCAAGAGCCAGCCAGGATTCTTTTTTTATCTGTTCACACAGCTTAGCCAGCTGATCAGGGGTATTTATATATTGAATATTTGTCATTACAGTTAAATGATCAGTCGTTAACATACCGTAAACTCCACACGCTTTACGGTTAATGATGGTTTTTTAATGATAGAATTTGTTTTTTTGTCCTCACTTACCTATGCGATTTTGTATTATTCCCGTTACTTCTTACCAGCAGAACTGTTCCTTGCTAATTTGCGAACAGTCCCACAAAGCTGCCATTGTTGATCCCGGCGGCGATATTGACAAAATTCTGAAAACCATCGACAGGGAAAATGTGTCGCCCGAATCCATCCTGATCACTCACGGACATCTTGATCACATCGGCGGCACTGCGGAATTGGCGGCCTTGCTTTCCATTCCTATTATAGGGCCTCACCAAGACGACCAATTCTTGATTGATGCGATTCCTGAACAATGCCGAGCTTTCGGTTTTCCAGTCAGCGCTTCATTTACACCGTCACGCTGGCTGAATCAGGGCGATATTGTTAAGGTTGGTGAGGAAACACTGGATGTTTTCCACTGCCCCGGCCATACGCCGGGGCATGTGGTTTTTGTTCACCGCAACTCAAAACTGGCCATAGTCGGCGATATATTGTTTAAAGGTTCAATCGGCCGAACCGATTTGCCGAAAGGCGATTTCAATACCTTAATTCATTCAATTAAAAATAATTTATGGACGCTGGGTGAGCAATTCGCTTTTATTCCGGGCCATGGCCCGATGTCCACTTTTGGCGAAGAAATGCGTAGTAATCCCTTCGTTGGGATTTAATTTTTCGTATTTGCCGATCGGGTTAAGCGCCGCCGACTTGATCGAAGCTACCATTGCCCGGCGGGGAACTACGCTGTTTTCCTCGTCGGCGATAGTTATTTCCGCGCTTTTTATTACGCGCTTTTACCCGTTTTATATCCAATTTATGTTGTTTAATTTCTACCGATTTCAAATGCAGAAATATGTCCTGCGGCATTTCATCAGGCAACTCAACAAGTGTGTAATCGCCTTGAATATTAATATTAATGATATTGTTTTTGTCGACTCCCGACTCTTCAATCAATATTTTTTTAAGTTCTTCCGAAGTAACCTGGTGTTTACAGCCCACATCCAGGCGATAGCGAACCATCTTAATGGCCGGCCGAACCGCACCTGTTCCCCCCGGCCCTGCATCCATGCAGTCGCGTCTATGATTGTCGTTCATCCCGTTCCCGATCTTGATGGACTAACCGCATTGCGTTGCTTCAAAGTCTATTCTGATAAATTTCCACAAAAGCTTCATCGCGTAATCTTCGCACCCAAAGCTCTGTTTCTTCTTCAATTTTCCGCTTACGGATAGCATCTCTGACCAGATTTTTTTTGAATTCGCTGCTGTCGTCCTTATTTTCCCGGCCTAAAACCTGAATGATGTGCCAACCGAACTGGGTCTGAACGGGATCGCTTACTTCGTTAATACCCAGCTTTGTCATCGCTTCTTCAAAAGGTTTAACCAAATCGCCGGGGCCTACCCAGTCAAGCGAACCGCCTTTTAATGCCGAACCTTTATCGTCCGAATGCGCCCGTGCCAATGCTGCAAAATCATCGCCATCGGCAATACGGGCTTTTAATGCCAGCAAACGTTTATTGGCCTCGGCGTCGTCAACCAACTCATTGGTTTTGATTAAAATATGCCGAACCTTGGTTTTTATAATCATATGACTATCTATGCCTTTTCGTTCCAGCATTTTAATAATATGAAAACCGCTCGGGCTGCGTATCGGTTCGGATATCTCGCCTTGCTTCATGAGATTGATCTCATTAACAAACAAGGTGGGTATTTCACTTAGGGTACGCCAGCCTAGATCACCGCCTTTCAGGGCGTTTGCATCATCTGAATCGCTTATCGCTGTTTGGCTGAAATCTTGCCCTCCGCGTAAATTCCTGACGATATTCTCGGCTTTGCTCATCGCTTTTTGTATTTCTGTCGATGATGCGCCCTCTTTAACTGCAATTAAAATATGGCCTAAATGATACTGCGTGGACTCTTCGCCGATTTTATCCTGGGTCTCCATGTAGTGCTCAACCTCCCTGTCGGTCACCTTAATACGTCCGCCTATTTCTCTGCCGCGTAATTGATTAATAATAATTTCATTGCGCATATTATCCAGAAAGCTTTGATAACTAATACCCTGTCTTTCCAGTTCTCCCCTGAATTGTTCCACATTCATATTATTTCTTTGCGCTATATCTGCGGCCGAACTGTTAAGCTGTTCTTCGCTGACAGTAATTCCGGCTTTTTCCGCTAACTGGCGCTGGAGTTTATCGACAATCATTTTTTCCAGCACTTGCTTGCGTAACACATAAGTAGGAGGAAGCGAGGCGTTACTTTGCTGTATTCTTTGCTCAATAACCGCCACTTCTTTTTGCAACTCGCGCTCAAGGATAACGTCATCTTCAACTACGGCGATGATGGTATCCAGAACTTCAGCACGCACAGAAAAGCTGCTGAACAATAAATTACACAATAGTAAAGCTACAATGATTTTTTGATGTTTTCTTGCTTACTCATCTTTTGGTGCCTGATAACCGTAAATTTGCTTCTCAAAAAACTGCTCCAGTTTTGTCCCAATATTGGTTAAACCTTTAAGTTCAACCTGAAAAAACACCCCCGTCTGGGGTAAAGTTGTAACATTGAGTGCAACAGGAGCATTCGGATTATTTGGATCTGGATTAACACCAATGCCACTAATCCAGCGTCGCGCAATAACACGGAAACGCCAACAACAATTTTCTTTTTCTACACCCAAAAAGCTTTCCTGAGTGTTTTTGTTCAGCAGCGAATAACTCCATCGTCCAACTGCCGACCACTCATTATAAACAGGCCAGTGGAAGGAAACGTCCGTGTTAATAATGTCATAAGGCCTTAACCCCGAAAAATCCGGGTACACTATATTTTTTCTATAACGATAACCAAGATTAACAATCTCGCCAGGCCCACTCTGGTAATGTAGCCCGGCATTGTGTCTAACAACCCTATTCAGATGAGGGTTCCATTGTGTTCCTCCGCTTAACGTCATATGGTCGGTTAAGACTGTATTAAGCTCAGTGACCAAATTTGAAAACTTATCGGTATCTGGGAAATAACCCGGCAAAGATTCCTGATAACCTGGCAAATTAACCTTTCTATCTTGAAAATAAGCAATCTGGCCGACACTAAACTTTAATTTCTCCACGCCTGATTTATTGTCGACCAAACGCGTTGTTAAGGCCGTTGTTAACTGGTTAGCATCTTGTACCCTATCCACGCTGCTAAAGCGGTTTTCCAAAAACATACTGTTAAATGAAAAATCGGTTATCCCGCTATCGAAAACGGGAATAGAGCTCTGATCTGTCCGTGGAACGTATAAATAAAACAATCTGGGCTCAAGAGTATGCAGATAAGTTTTATTACCAAAATTAACGTCCTTTTCCAGGTAAAGTCCGGTATCAGTAGAAAAAATCGGCAGCGTTCTTGAGAGGCTATTCGAACCTGATAAAGCGCCAGCTTGTGGAGCACTTAACGCATACTGAGTGTTCTGCAAAGAGAACTTGGGCATTATAAAAGCACTACTATTTTGCAAAGGAAAACTGACTGACGGCCTAACATTGACTCGTTGCCCATTCAACAATGTACTATGTTGAAAATACACGTATTCCGAATCCATCACCGTATTCAACGGCATGAAATCGAATGCATGATTCAAATTCAAATTAACTCTCGGCAGCGTCCGATACGGTAATCCCGCATCGGTTATCGCTTGGTCAATCGATTCATAACTTGTCGCAGCGCCTGTTAGCGAAATTCCTTGGTTTACATAACTTAGATTGCCTCGGCTTACAAGATAGCTGCTGTAAGTGGACGTACTCAATGCATTACCCAAATCGGCAAAATAAGTTTTATCCGACACTTTGTTCAAATCCAGGCTTGAACTAATATGGGGCGAAAATCGGGTGGAGTTCTTAATCCCGATCAAATAACGAGCCTGTTTGAGTTGGCTGTCATTAGGCATAAATTCTATATCCGCCTTTCCATTTGACATCTCTGTTAAATAACGGAAGTCTCCTCCCAATACGGCTCCCCTGCTTGAAAGATACCGTGGCGATATAGTTGCATCGTAATTAGGCGCTATATTCCAATAATAAGGCGTTGCCAGAGTAATCCCGGCTCGTTGCGTATGACCGAAAGAAGGCGAGAGAAAACCGGAAAGCCGCCTGTCATCCATTGGAAAAGACATATAAGGCGAATAGAATACCGGCGTACCTTTAAACTCAAGCCAAGCATTTTTAGCTGCGCCTTGACCGGAAACTTTATTCAACTTTAGTTCGGAAGCATGCACAACCCAATCCTGGTTACCGGGACGGCAACTGGTATAAGCAACAGATTTATAGCGCGTCAAAGTACCGCTCTCCCGGTAAATCGTCTTTGCGCGCCCTCTGAGCGGTGTAGCCGGAGAAATAAACAGCGCATCTCTTAATCTGGCTTGATCGGACGCCAAGTTAAGAGATGCCGACTCGCTGTGCAACGCCAATTCATCTTCGTTGTAATAGACACTGCCTTGTAAGTCCAGTGTCTCCGAAACAGTGTCATAAGTCGCCTTGTGAGAAACAGAATGCTGATCTGCGCGAGTCATTTCAACATTTCCTACATAGCTGTACATTTCATTATCGAATATTTCCGCATAATCGGAATTAATGTCTAACGGCGTCACCTCTCTCAAATTTTTTTCAGCCGTAAAGACCGGCTTTTTTTTGCCTCGGCGTGAAGTACAGCTCTGCCACGGGTCATATTTCAATTGCGTTTTAAGATTGCTGAGGGTTTGCTCTTCATCATAGTCGAACGCCGGAGTGAGCAGGCTTATGCCGGGCTCATAAGTTTCAATTACCTTGGCCTGGCCCTTAGGGTCGGCGCCGACCAACTTACAATCCCAACTTTTATCCGCCGTCTTGGCATCACAAGTCCAGCCTGGGCGATTGGCTTCAGTTTGAAGCACTTTTTGGGAGTTGGAATCGACCGGCTCGGACTCTACATTAACTTGCCGCTTGTCTTTATCAGTCTTAATATTAACCGGAGGTTTGGAGTTACCGGATTCCAATTCAGTATTCTTAGTGGGGCTTATTTGGGGCTCGATGCGTTCAGGCTCTGCTACCGTTTTTTCTACAGCCTCAGCGGGTGAAGACGGCATGTCTTTAGCGAAGCTTTCGGCGTTGGCTGGAGTCTTTGCCGCATTTGCGCGCCCCGACTCTGCTGTTGCCGGCTGAGTATTTTCAATAGCCTTGGAAGGTGCAGGCTGCACGTCTTTAGCGGCCGTACTCGTTGCCGGCTTTGCCGTGTCGGCTTTATCTACAGATTTCTTTTCACCTACACAAACCCATTCTCCGCTGTCTTTATTTTGTGAACAATTCCAAAGAGCTTCATTGGCAACGCTAATAGGTGCATAAATATAGGGTAAGAAAAACAGAAATAAACGGCGGCGCATAGAGGGTATAAGTTAGTAGCGTGATAGATCATAAATCGAATAGAATGCCGGACGCTTATTTTACTCCACTACGACAGCATTATACTAATCTATCCTAAACATCATGATGCCCGAAGATTTCAGAACAATATCCATGTTCGACTGGCTTGAGAATGATCTACTGCTTATCATCACACATTGCGAACCCGCTTCCAGCGACGCCAGTTTCCGCCGTTACTTTAGAGTCAAAACTTCAGAGCAACAGTTTATTGTCATGGATGCCCCGCCTGACAAAGAAAATATCGAACCTTTCGTTAGAGTTGCCAAGCTGTTAGCACAATCCCAGATCAACGTCCCGGCCATTTTTCAACAGAACCCGACTGACGGCTTTTTACTGCTGGAGGATTTCGGCAGCCTGAGTTTCCTTGATCGGCTTAATGAAGCAACTGCCGCCGATTTATACCAAAGCGCTTTCGACAGCTTATTCAAACTGCAAACCCAAACACCGACACAAAACTCCGGCCTGCCCAGCTATGACGAAGCACTGCTGCACAGGGAACTGGCTATTTTCGACGAATGGTTTTTAGGCCGGTTACTGGATATTTCGATTCCCGAAACCGTCTGGGAGACAGTCCGCGCCCTGCTTACCGCATCGGCCCTGGAACAGCCTAGCGTCTGCGTACACCGGGATTATCATTCCCGCAACCTGATGGTTCTAGATAGCGATTCGCCTGGCGTCATCGACTTCCAGGATGCCGTCATCGGCCCGATTACCTATGACTTGGTGTCATTATTGCGCGATTGCTATATCGCTTGGCCCGAACATCAGGTTGAGCAATGGACACTTAACTATTTTGAGCGACTCCAACAGGCAGGCCTCATTAATTGCAGCCCGGCCCGGTTTAAACGCTGGTTCGACCTGATGGGATTACAACGCCACCTTAAAGCCATCGGCATTTTTTCCCGCCTGCATTTAAGGGATGGTAAATCCAACTATCTTGACGACATACCGCGCACCCTGAACTATGCCACCGCCGTTTGCGCAGCCTACCCTGAACTTGCCGAGTTTAATGATTTTCTACATGAGCAAGTGCTACCTGTACTGAGCAAAGCCGAAACATTTGTCCCGAGCGCAGCCGAAGGATGAAAGCGATGATTTTAGCCGCAGGCCGCGGCGAAAGAATGCGCCCGCTAACGGACCGCACCCCCAAGCCCTTGCTTTTAGCCGCCGGCAAACCGCTGATCCAACATACCATCGAACAACTGGTCGCCGCCGGTTTTAATGATATAGTCATCAATCACGCTCACCTGGGCTTGCAAATTGAAGATTACCTTGGCAACGGCAGCCGGCTGGGCGCAAACATAAGCTACTCATCCGAAGGCGGACAAGCGCTGGAAACGGCGGGGGGCATTATTAACGCACTGCATTTATTAGGCGACGAGGTATTTTTAGTGGTCAATGGCGATATAGCCACAGACTTTCCTTTCGCCGAACTCAAAAACCAAGCTGTCGATTTGGCTCACCTGGTTCTGGTCGATAATCCAACCCATCATCCGGAGGGCGACTTCGGCCTGAATAAGTCCGGACGGGTCGTTACCAACACCGCCGAACAGTTCACTTTTAGCGGCATCGGCCTGTATCGCCCGGAACTGTTCGACAGCATACCCGCAGGCCCCAGCAAACTAGGACCTTTATTACGCCAAGCCATTGCAAACGGCCGGGTTTCAGGGCAGAAAATGGACGGCTTCTGGATGGACATAGGCACACCGGAACGTCTGCAAGAACTGGATTTTTATTACACTCAACAAAGGTAAAGATCATGACTGACCATGTTTACAAAAAAATAGAACTCACCGGCTCATCAACCGTCGGCATGCAGCAAGCCATCGAAAACGCGATCAGCAAAGCCGGCGAAAGCACCGACAACATGCGCTGGTTTGAAGTTGTCGAAACACGAGGCCATATAGAAAACGGCAAAATCGCTCACTGGCAGGTCACCGTTAAAATCGGCTTTGCCCTGACAGAATAAAGCCACTATCTTCAGTTACCCGTGAATAAATCGCCGGACAAAAGCCCCGATACCGTATGGCACCGCGCTAGCGTTACCCGGCAACGCCGCGAACAAAAAAACGCCCATAAATCGGTAGTCCTCTGGTTTACCGGATTATCCGGTTCCGGCAAGTCGACATTGGCCCACGCGGTAGAAGAATACTTGCATCGACACGGCTTGAATACTTTCGTTTTGGATGGCGATAATGTGCGTCACGGCTTGTGCGGCGACCTGGGCTTTAGCGATCAAGACCGCAAGGAAAACATCCGCCGGATCAGTGAAACAGCTAAACTGTTACTCGAAGCCGGCATCATCACATTGACTGCGTTCATTTCACCGTTTAAAGCGGAACGCGCCACGGCAAGAAGCCTGATGGCGGACGGCGATTTTATTGAAATTCACTGCTTTTGCCCGTTAACAATTTGCGAGCAGAGGGATGTCAAAGGCCTGTATAAAAAAGCGCGGCAAGGAGAAATAAAAAACTTTACCGGCATCTCATCGCCTTACGAAGAACCGGAAAATCCGGACTTAAAAATCGACACCAATCAGCTTACACTCGAACAAAGCGTGCAACTGGTCATATCGCTATTGCGCGATCGAAATATCCTGCCTGCAACTGTTCCTTTATCCATATAATCGATGGAGTAAATCATGCATTTCGACGTCTTCAATGGCGATGCCGACGGCATTTGCGCACTAATCCAGCTGCGTCTGGATCGACCGCTGGCATCGCAGTTCATTACCGGCATTAAGCGCGACATACAATTACTGGATAAATTGACCGTAAGCCCAGGCGACCACGTCACCGTGCTGGATATTTCCCTGCAAAAAAACAGCGACAAGGTTAATGAGTTTTTAAACCTTGGAGCCCATATTTTTTACGTCGACCACCACCAGCCCGGCGATATTCCGCAACATCCTCACCTAAAAACACTAATTAATACCGACAGCGCGACCTGCACCAGCCTGCTGGTCAATCAATACCTGCATGGCAAATACCCGCTATGGGCAATAACGGCGGCCTTTGGCGACAATTTAAACCATAGCGCCGAACAGCTGGCCGCTACCCTGAATCTAAGCCAAACAGAACTCGAAACCCTGAAAAACCTGGGTATCTACATCAACTATAACGGTTACGGCAGTTGCATTGCCGACCTGCATTTTGCCCCGGATAAACTGTATCGGGAAATGGCGGGATTCCCGTCGCCGTTCGACTTCATCAACGGCAACCCTGACATTTTTACGCAACTGAAACAGGGCTATGAAGAAGACATGGCCAATGCCCTGCACCTTAATCCGGCATACCAAAGCGGCTCAGCCGCGGTATTCATCCTGCCCGACACCGCCTGGGCCAGACGCGTGAGCGGCGTATTCGGGAATTTTCTCGCCAACCTTAATCCGGCCCGAGCCCATGCGATCATCACCCTTAACAAGGATAACGATTACCAGGTGAGCGTCAGGGCGCCACTAACCAATAAAACCGGCGCCGACGAACTGTGCTCTGCCTTTCCAAGCGGCGGCGGACGCAAAGCAGCGGCAGGCATCAATCATTTACCCGGCGACCAACTGGCTATTTTCATCAAAAAGTTTGAGGAATTTTATTCGTGACTAGCTGATACAATGAGAGCTTTCCTAGCCCTCTCTTTTGAAAAGAGAGATTAATAATAACAATAAAATCTAGCCCTAGACGCACCAAGACTGCCGGAATCAACACGCATGAGCTCAC
>OBEQ012663766.1_pt1 | contig 11670 bp, 9 predicted proteins | sample 1670901 | NCBI WGS metagenome assembly OBEQ01 (sample SAMEA104232315, study PRJEB22302) | groundwater metagenome | biome: forest; feature: aquifer; material: groundwater | place: USA | collected 2011-08-07 | depth 5.4 m | reverse complement strand
TCCTGTACAAAGCGTATCAAAAGAAGAACGGACTGCCGGTCGAAGCAGCCCGAAATATGAAAAAAATTATCACGCCTATAGTGTCAAAATATATCATTCAAACAGACGGGCTACGGTGTCTTTATTAAATCATTTGACACGGCGAGTGCTGTATCTCATATTTCTTGCCTTGAAAAACGGCGAATTTCTCTTTTTGGTATTTTTGATATGGCAAGCCTGGGTTTATGGTGTCTATCACCGCTACGCCGTCGGGAACTATTGCATTCAAAAGATTGGAGAACATAGTCCGATTTATTTTCTTTGAAGCCGTGCCGATTGAAGTATAGAGGGAATATGCGCCGCCAAACATGCACGGAATTTGCGTTTTCGACAAATCGGCATTAAGGAAAGATACTCTGGTATTTTTTCTTAATGCTTTCTTTGCGAGAGAAATACTTTCTTTATTAATATCAGCCCCAACGACAAAAAACCCTACTTCAGAAAGGTGCGGCATGTGTCTCCCTGTACCGCAACAAAAATCAAGAAGCAGTGTGTTCGGAGCCTGCTTCATTACAGAATCAAGAAAACGCGACTGTACTCGGGTTTCGTCATCAGAAATGACGGAATTATAGCGTATAAGATAAGGAACTCCGTAGTATTCTTTATTCTTCATATCGTGGCATATTTTTATCTCCGAAAAGTATATGTTTTTTCGGTTTTAAACCTTTTTTCTCACACAAATGTTCGTAAAAATCATCGCAACTCAATGGATAAGATTCGGTGGAAGAGAGAGACATTTTTTTCATTGTTTCTTGAATATCCGTTTCGCTTCCTTCGATTTCAAGAAGATATCCGAAAGGAAATTCATCAAGGGTAATTTTCACGTCTCCGAGTCGGTAGGTTTCTCGGTATCTTTCATAAGAATCTCTTTGCGAATATCCCATTTTTTTCAATATATTTTGAAATGTCGATATGTCGGTGGAGAAAGAAACCTCAATTTCTTCTTCTTTTTTAATATCGCCGGTTTTAATTCTTTTTTTGTGACAAAACTCAATATGAGAAGAGTTATCTTTGGGGGAATTTCCGATAATTCTCACGCGCAAACGCGCATCATCTTTCGCAATATGTTCATCGGCGGTGTCAAAATTTATGGTCTTTTCATATTTTTTTCCGGTAAAGAGAACCTCGGGTATCTCCAAAAGCTGATTCCGAATGAGGGTTGCCCGTTCTCGTGAGAGTGGAAATTTTATTTCCGTTTCGATATTTACTCCCGTTGCTATGTCTTTCGTATCAGTCAAATGTCCGCTCTTGTCTCGTTTTGTGGCGAGGTATTTACTGTTAAAAATATTCGGCTTAACAATAAGCGGTATCCTGTTTTCGACAATCACCCCCAAATCTTGCATTTGGTTTAATTTATCAGGATTATTTGTGATAAGCGAAATACTTTTAACTTTAAGATCAGTGAGGATATCTTTTGCGGGACGATAATCTCGAAGTTCGTTCGGAAGATGAAGCATCTCGTTCGCCTGATTCGTATCATATCCTTTCTCTTGAAGTTCATACGCTTTTATTTTATTGATGATGTTTATACCCCTGCCTTCTTGGAAAAGATAGAGTATGAGTCCCCGTCCCGCATTTTGAATATATTGCATTGAAGAATCAAACTGCTCTCCGCAATCACATTTTTGAGAGTGAAAAATATCCCCTGTAATACACGATGAATGGACGCGTGTCGGAACACGCCGCATATTTTCTACGTTTCCAAATTGAAGTACCAAATGAGAATCATATGATATGACATTTTGATACCCAACCAAAATGAATTCTCCAAACTTTGTCGGCAATACCGTATGCCCCATTCTGGAATGAAGGTTGTGAGAAGTTTTTGTGCCTGAATCAAATTTGGAAACAATGTCGGAAAATATCAAAGGCTCAATTTTGTTGGCATTTACCGAGAATGATTTTTCAGATTCCAAAGCGAGAATATCAAACGCTTCAACGGATTCTTCAAGAAATAACTCAAAACGCGCGCGGACAGATTCCTCGCCGTCACCCATTCTCTTTTGAAGCTTCGTGTTATCGTAATCGCATACCCCCTTCTTTTTCGGTTTGATAATATCATTATAGAATCTTCCGCACATCTCGCAGTAGACTCGCTCCCTCACCCTCTCTAGAACGGTGGGGAGAAAAATATTAAATCGTATAACAGCTTTCAAATGCAACCCAAGTTCACTCACAATACCAAGAAGTTCTTTCGCCTCTCTTTCATAACGGGGAAACCCATCAATAATAATACCGGGAACGTTGGGATTTTTTTTTAAAATTCCAATTATCTCCGAATATATGCAACTTTTCACAATTCCAGAGCGAAGTTTCCCGCCTTTCATCAGTGCGTCCAAAAGCGTTTTTTGGAGTGATTTGTATCGCCCACCGGACGCAATAATCTCTCTCGAAAGCTGCCCCCACGACAAATAAACATATCCAAATTGCTCTTTGAGAAGATATGCTTGCGTTGTCTTCCCTGAACCCGGAGGGCCAAATAAAATAATGATATCTTTTTTACTTTTGGGTTTAGCTTTCATGAAACCAAGAGCCTGTCTGAAACATGCTCCATTGAAGTTACGATAGTTTATTGTCGCAAAAAAAGCAAGTAACGAGACGCTGTTCAACCTCCTGAAGCACTCCGCGAATAAGAGAAAGTCCAAAAATAAGAACGAGCAAAAATGTACTGAAGCCGACAATAACGGCAGATACGCTTTCGGAAAGAATGACTTGAAGAAGGATCAATATCACGAGAATCAAAACAAAAAGCTCCATCTATGGCTTTAATATTGAGAAGGAAAGATAAAGACGGCGCCGAATCGCAAAAAATCTGTTTAGAGATAGAAAGCGGGCAGAATAAATTTTTTTATTACTATTTAGTCAAGCACTTTCATAACATCCGCAATCACGCTCGCATCGCCGTTTCGGCTTGAGAATTTGCCTTTGATGGCGAGGCATTTTTCGAGGGCGAGAAATTCTTTGTGGGCTTCGAACGTGCGGGGGAAGACCACGACTTCAATGGAGTCGTGGTAATCGGCGATTTTCATGAATGCCATGCGTTCGTTTTTCTTGGTCATGAGGTCGCGCATTTCTTCCACGATGCCGACGATGGTGACGGGCATGCCGTCTTTGGCTTCTTCTTTGATGCGTTTGTTGTTCCACTCGCGTTTGTCGAGTTTGTCTTTATGCTTGTCGAGCGGGTGGCCGGAAATGTAGAGGCCGAGGAGTTCTTTTTCCCAGGTGAGTTTTTCTTTTTGGGTAGCGGCGGCGGCATCTTTCAGGCGGAGTGTCGGAATGGACGCGGCGCTTTCCATAAGACCGAAAAGGGAAGTTTGCACCAAGTTTGTTTTTCCGTGTTCTTTATTATAGGCGAGCGACTCTTCCCAATTAAAAAGCATGGCTCCTCTTTCGCCGAATGTATCCATCGCTCCGCATTTGATAAGCGCTTCAAGCGATTTTTTGGTGAGATTTTTGTGCTGGACGCGCTCGAGAAAATCCGCGTAGCTTTTATAACGCCCCTTCTCTTCCCGTTCATTAATGACCGCATCCGCAATTTCATTGCCGAGATTTTTCACCGAGTGAAGTCCGAAGCGGATTTTGTCTTTCACCCCCGTCGCGCCTTTTATCACCGCAAAGTCGCCCATGCTTTCATTCACATCCGGCGGAAGCACCGGTATTTCCATGCGTTTGCACTCGGAAATAATTTCCGAAACTTTTTCCACATCGCCCGCTTCCGCCGTGAGTATCGCCGCCATATATTCGGAAGGAAAATTCGCTTTCATGTACGCGGTCTGGTACGCAACGAGTCCGTAGCTTGCGGCGTGCGAGTTGTGGACAATGAGTCCGTTTGCGACAAAGTTGGAATATGTCGGAACCGTAAGGTCATAAGTCATCTCTTCCCCGTCCGGTTCGATGGATTTCACTTCGTCCCAGAAAACATCCGAGCTCGCGTGTTTTTTAATTTCTTCCGAATGAAGCGCGACCGCAAGGCGCATCAAAGTATCCCGCGGGTAACCCCGTTTTCGCGTATCTTCAAAAAGCACTCTTTGAGATATGCCGGCTTTTTGCGCGAGCATTTTTGTGGTGCCGTTGTATGAAGCGATTTTTTTTCGGAGAAGATTGAATATCTCGGCAGGGAGCGTGTCTGCGGTCCCGCGCCCGCGATTATTGGTACGAATGCGAGAATTTGAGAGTACCGTTTCAGCCGCTTTTCGCTTGGCTCCAATCAAGTGCTTTCCAGCACCAGACATAAACGCATTAAAATTTTCCTCGCCCTGAATGCTTACTGTCCATCCGGTTTTGTAAGTGTCTCGATAGCGGAATTTCTTGGTGTGAATCGTGCTCAAAATACCGAAACGCAGGAGCAGATGCGCCACATCGTCCGCAAGCCGGCGCGAACTCGTCGCGTAATAGAGGAGTTGGTTTTTTACATTCGCACACCCGTCTCCTTGCCACAGTTTGCCCAGGAAGATGGCAAGAGAAGCGTCGTCTGCGCAGAAAATAATATCAGGAATAAATTTCTCGGTCGCTGTCTTGCCCGTCAAACTTAAATCTGACAGCCATTTATGAAGCGAGTTTCCCGCCTTTTGGTCGGTTTGTCCGACGTAAACGCTTGCGGCGGACTTGCTTCGGTCGAGAGTCATTCGCGCGTTTGGAAACTGTTCCGCCACAGCAGTAAAATCTTTAATTTCATCGTCTTGTGTCGAATAGTAATATATTCCATGAGGATGGCATAAATTCCCTTCAGATATGAGATAGCCCAACGTCGCCGCTTTGTACGGTTCGAGCGGAATAGCGCGTTTCGGGGGCGGCAATCTTCGAGGCGCCGCAATTCGTGCCCCAATGGCAAGTTTATCTAAACGTTTCCAACCGTCAAACGCGAGGAACGGGTGATTGTCTGTCGCGCGAATGACACGTCCCGCTCTCGTGGTCAGGCGATATATTTTCTTGACACCGTTTTCAAAAGGAGCGGTAGATTTGGTTATGGCGAGGGTTTTATTTTCTTGAAGAGATAAGACGGAAAATGTTTTCTCTCGTTTCATTAATGCATCAATTCTTTCCGGGATGCCGGTATCGGCATTCAAAATCCTCGTGTCGCCGGTCAAGCATTTATTAAACCCATAAGCGGCGAAAGGTTCAATAAGCGCCCACAACTCTTTTGATTTTTCCGCGCTTAAACCGCCCGCCACAAAACCTTTCAGCAGTTTTTCTTTTTGCGCTTCCATTTCCGCGGGGATTTTTTTCCCCATCGCTTTTCTGAGTTTGTCCGCTTCAAGCCAAGAATATCCGCCGATTTTTATGGCGATGAGCATGACGTCGTCTTGGTAGGTGATAACGCCGTAGGACTGGTCAAGAATATCTTTCATGCGCGGGTCAAGGTACTGCACGAGTTTCGGGTTGCGCTTGCGGCGGATATATTCCGGAATGGACTCCATCGGGCCGGGGCGATAGAGCGCGACCATCGCATTGATGTCGTGAATGCTCGTGGCGCGCAAATCCATGAGATACTTCGTCATGCCGGAACCGTTCAGCTGGAACAATCCCGCCGTCTCTCCCTTTGCGAGCATGGCAAAAGTTTTCTTGTCGTCGCGCGGAATTTTTTGAATGTTTATATCAATGTCGTGATACTTTTTCACGAGCCGCACAGAGTCCGCGAGAATGGCGAGATTGCGAATGCCCAAGAAATCAAATTTGAGAAGCCCGACATCTTCCACGGCGTGCATGTCATATTGCGTGATAAGTTTCTTCCCTCCTTTCGGGTCAAACTGTATCGGCGTGAAATCGGAGAGAGGGGTGGGGGAAATAACGACACCGGCGGCATGAACGGAAATGTGGCGCACGCACCCCTCGAGTTTTTTCGCGAGATCAATGATTTCTTTTGCATCGGGTTCTTTTTCGTACGCTTCTTTGAGCTCCGGAGTAATTTCAAGCGCATGTTTCAAAGTCATCGGGAAACCTTGCGAACCCATGGGAATGAGTTTTGAAAGTCGGTCGCCGACGGTATACGGATAGCCGAGCGCGCGCGCCACATCGCGTACCGCACCGCGCGCCATCATGGTACCGAACGTACCGATTTGCGCTACGTGGTCGGTGCCGTACTTTCGCCGCGCATATTCAATCACTTCATCACGCCGATTATCGGCGTAGTCCATGTCTATATCGGGGGCGGACGGACGTTCGGGATTCAAAAATCGTTCAAAGGGAAGTTTGTATTCCAGCGGATTGACGAGCGTAATTTCCAAGAGGTAGGTAGTGAGGGAGCCGGCAACAGAACCTCGGATGTTCGTGAGGATTCCGTTCTCGTTGGCGAAGCGAAGCAAATCTCCCACCACGAGAAAATACGGCGAGTATCCTTTGTCGCGAATGACCTTGAGCTCATATTCGAGGCGGTCGAGCAGTTCGGGCGTTCTTTCAAGCCCATGCTTTTCAATGCCTTCATAAGCGAGTTTTTTGAGTTCGTCGTCGTAGGTGGCGCCACTCGAAAGGCGGAGGTCGGGAAAGACCCACGAGCCGAGCGGAATTTCAATGTCGCACATGTCCGCGATGCGGGAAGTATTTTCCACCGCTTCGGGAATGTCTTTGAAATACTCGTAAGCTTTTTCGGTGGTGATAAAAGAATAATCGTCCGCCGCGAAAGTTTTTTGGAGATTCTCGCCGCCGTCTCCCGCCTGTACCGCAAGCAAGGTCACGTGCGCTTTTTTGTCGTCTTCGTGCGTGCGGTGCGAATCTTGCGTGGCGACGATAGGGATAGCAAGCTCGCGCCCGAGAGAGATAACTTCTTTTTCAAAGTCATCGTGTCCTTCTATATTCGGGCGATTTTGAATTTCAAGGAAATAATTTTCCACGCCAAAAATTTCTTGATGTTCGCGAATGACGGCAATCGCTTTTTCGCGGTCTTGGCTTCGTATGGCGCGGGCAAGTTCCGATCCGAAACAGCCGGACAAGCAAATGAGCCCCTCTGAATTTTCTCGAAGCAAATCTTTGTCCATGCGCGGCTTGTAGTAGTATCCTTCCGTGTTCGCGAGGGTTACCATCTTGATGAGGTTTTTATAGCCCGTGAGATTTTTGGCGAGGAGAATAAGGTGATAGCGTTTGTTGTCGATGTTCGGTTCTTTGTCGAAACGCGTGCGATTCGCGATGTACGCTTCCACTCCGATGATAGGCTTCACTCCCGCCGCTTTGCACTTTTTGTAAAACTCGATGGCGCCGTACATGTTGCCGTGGTCGGTGATGGCAATGGCGGGCATGCCGTCTTTTTTCGCAACGGCAATAAGGTTTTCAATCTTGGACATTCCATCAAGCAGGGAATAGTGCGTGTGCGTGTGGAGGTGGACGAATTTTTTAGTTGAAGCCATAAAAAGCATTATACATTCTCGGCGGGCATGAGGGTACTTGACAAGTATAGATTTGTGGTATATGATTAAAGTTAGTTCTTTATTTGGAGGTGTATTATGAAAAAGTTACAAATGCTGTTCTTTGTCAGTTTTATTATGTTTTCCGCTAACGCGTTTTCGCACGATTTTTGGTTAGGTCTTGGGCTTGGTCTGTTGCTTCAGCCCCAGGTTTATTACGCTCCGCCGCCGGTCTATTATTCCCCGCCACAGTATTATTACCCTCGCCAATACTGTTACTTTGTTGATATGGGCGGGTGGTATGACCAGTACGGGAATTATATACCAAACATACAACAATTGTGTCGTTAATCGTCTTGTTAAGGAGAGTGTCATGAATGTTCTAAAAAGAGTGTTGATTTTATCACTAATCGTGTTGCTGTCTGGCTGCCTTGCGATGCCGATAAGGGGCGGATACTATCAAGGGAATAATGGGTACGGTTATGGGCAAGGGCAGAATCATTGCCATTTTGTAGATGTTGGTGGTTTTTATAACTACCGTGCCGGGAGATATCTCCCAAACATGCAATGGCAGTGTATGTGACAAATGGTTTGCTCCCGCGGTTTACGCCGTCGGGGGCTTTTTGTGTATAATATAAAAACGTGAACATATCAAAAAGCATTAGGTATATTGTAGGCATTGACGAAGCCGGGCGCGGACCTCTTGCGGGACCAGTCGCCGTCGGTGCTTTTTGTGTGCGTGCGGATTTTCTTCGTGATTTTAAGAAATTTTCGACCGGGGTGAAGGATTCAAAAAAACTTTCAGAGAAAAAGAGGGAAGAATGGTTTGCGAAAATACAGAGCGAAAAAAAGCTCGGCAATTTTTCTTTTGCTGTAACGTTTGCCAGTAACGAGATGATAGATAAGCGCGGTCTGACTTTCGCCATTCGGTACGCGCTCGCTTCATCACTCAAAAAACTTTCCTGTCCGCCACCGGAGACCCTTGTCCTTCTTGATGGCGGGCTTCGCGCCCCCGAAGAATATATATACCAGGAAACCATCATTAAGGGCGACGAAAAAGAGCCGGTCATTTCTCTCGCATCCATCGCGGCGAAAGTTCTGCGGGACAGGAAGATGGTCGTGCTTGCAAAACGCCACCCGCAATACGGATTCGAGAAACATAAAGGGTACGGGACGGTGGCGCATTATGAGGCAATCGCGCGTTTTGGGATTTTGAGTATCCATCGAAAAAGTTTTCTTCATTTGTGATATACTATAATAAAACATGTCGGTACTCACTCCAAAAATCACAAAATGCGCCGCGCGGCAGATTCTCGATTCGCGCGGAATGGCTACTATCGAGGTGGAGCTTCAGTCTATGGCCGCGGGGAAACTTGAAGTCATAACAGCGACGGCAAGTGTGCCTTCGGGGAAAAGCACCGGTTCGGAAGAAGCGTTCGCCCTGCGAGATGCGGATGGAGGGGTGACGACCGCGATTCAAAATATTGAAAAGATTATCGCCCCGAAGATAATCGGGAAAGATGTTGATGCGGAGGCGGTTGACCGCATCATGTTTGCTCTTGACGCGACGAAAAATAAAACCAATCTCGGCGCGAATGCCATGATCGGCGTTTCCATGGCGATGACTCGCCTTGAGGCGCAGGTAAAAAAGATGCCCCTTTGGAAATTTATTTCCGCAAAAACCGGCATACCCGCGGGAAAGCCGCTCCTTTATATGAACACTTTGAACGGCGGCGCGCATGCCGATTTCGCTCTGCCGTTTCAAGAATACATTGTGGTAGTCGGAGGAGCATCGCTCGCCGCTTCCTACGAGAAGTCAAAAATTATTTTTGAAAAAGTGCGCGAGAAATTAAACACCGAACGGGTCGAGTATTATACGGGCGACGAGGGCGGATTCGCGCCGCGCTTCGACACCCTCGCCAACACTCTTGAAAGGCCGTTTGAAGTTTTGTCCGGTGTTTGTGCGGGTGATAAGGATACCTTTCTCGCCATTGATGTCGCCGCGTCGGAATTTTACAAGAACGGCAAGTATGAGGTGCTGGGGAAGCGCCTTGGTCGTGGAGAACTCCTCCTGTCTTATCAACCGCTCGTTGAAAAGTTTAACGTGAAAAGCATCGAAGACCCTTTTGACGAGAACGACTTCGATGGGTTTCGGCAAGCGATGCAGTGGTATAAAGATTCCGCGCTCATCGTGGGGGACGACTTGACAGTTACCAATTCGGACTTAATCAAAAAATACGGAGAGAGCGGGCTTGCGAATGCCGTTATTATTAAGCCCAATCAAATCGGCACCATGACGGAAACGTATGATGCGATTCGGACGGCGCGGAGATATGGTTGGAAAATTATTGTGTCGCATCGTTCCGGAGAAACGCTTGATTCGTTCATTGCCGACCTTGCGGTCGGTGTCGGCGCGTACGGCATCAAAGCGGGCGCATATACGCAACCCGAACGCGTGGCAAAGTACGAACGGTTGCTTGAAATAGAGGAAGAGATGGACAAGGGGTAAAGGGAAAGTCCGAAAACCGTAGGTTTTCGCAGCTTGTAGCGCCTCGCATGGTGCGACTCTGAAATTGAGCGATTGGTAGAGATTGAGAAAGAAATGACGATAGAATAAAAGAAAATCACTTGGGGGTTGAACCCCCAAGTGATTGGTGTAGATACAAAAAAGAGCAATTTATAGATTGTCGGTCGCGTAATCCGCAAGACGCGAACGCTCGCCCTTTAGAAGAGTGATGTGCGCACCGAACGGGCATTGCTTAAAGCGTTCCACCACGTACGCAAGCCCTGATGTTGTTGCGGAGAGGTACGGTGTATCAATTTGCCCAAGGTTGCCCAGACAGATAATTTTTGTTCCGGGCCCAGCGCGAGTGATGAGGGTTTTCATCTGTTTTGCGGTGAGGTTTTGCGCTTCGTCAATAATCAGCCACCGGTGGAGGAATGTCCGACCGCGCATGAAGTTGAGTGCACGGATTTTGACACGCCTCATAATCAGAGCGTTGTTTGCGCTGTGATCTCCTTCAGTCGCCGATTTACCTTCTTTGCCGGCATTGTGTTGACCGAGCATTTCCAAATTATCCATGAGTGCACCCATCCATGGAGCCATTTTTTCTTCTTCCGTTCCGGGAAGAAAACCAATGTCTTCGCCGATAGGAATAGTATCGCGGGTCATAATAATTTCCGTATACAGTTTTTTGTCCACGGTTTGTGAGAGCCCCGCCACGAGAGCCATGAGCGTTTTTCCGGTCCCGGCGGTGCCGAGCAGGGTGACAAAGTCAATTTCCGGATCAAGAAGTACATTGAGAGCGAAATTTTGCTCGCGGTTGCGCGATTGAATTCCCCAGACATTGTGCCCCGGTGTTCGGAAATTTCGAGCCACCTCCAGCGTTGCGGTACCATTTTCTATTGTACGAACAATTGCCTCAAACTTGGAATCGTCCGGAAGATATAAAAACTGATTCGGGTACCAGTCTTTGACGAGCGGGCCGCTGACTTTATAGAAAGTACGCTTCCCGAGGCTGTCTCTTTTTTCCTCCGTTTCCGTGCCGTTTCCATGAGTATCCCAAAAATCCAAAGGAAGTTCATTCACTCCGCTATAGAGCAAGTTAATATCATCAACGACTTCATCGTGCGAATAGTCTTCCGCCTGAAGTTCCAGAGCGGCGGCTTTGATGCGTACATTGATGTCTTTTGATACCAAGACGACGTTTATGTCGGGTCTTGATTTGGAGAGAGCATCCACGGTAGCAAGAATTTTATTATCGTTTATGATGAGCGATAAATTTTCCGGTATGGTTGAATTCATCCCCGTTGTTTGGAAAAATAATCGCCCTTTACAGGTTTTGCCGATGCTCCCTGAATATTGTGTTTGCCCGAGCGGGATACCTTCTTTTATGGTTGATGACTCGGCGTGTTTTACGAGTTCATCAAGAAAACGGCTCGCTTGCCGGGCATTTCTGGCGACTTCTGTCAGCCCTTTCTTGTTATGATCCAATTCCTCCAAAACAATCATGGGGATAAAGATGTCATGTTCCTGAAAGCGGAAAATTGCCGCGGGATCGTGCATGAGGACGTTTGTGTCCAGTACGAATAAAATCTTTTTAACTGTTGTTTTCTTGACCATTTCAGTGTCCTTTTGGTGGGTGGGAGAAATACTGCTCTGATTTCAATGTACTTCGGTAAAAAATTCTATTGAACTGCGCCAAACATACCATAAAACTTTTGTTTTGCATAGGGGGTACCCATGCGTGTCACTCCAAAATGATAATGTCATACCTGTCCCAAGTAGAAATGTCAT
>OBEQ011127124.1_pt1 | contig 11670 bp, 3 predicted proteins | sample 1670901 | NCBI WGS metagenome assembly OBEQ01 (sample SAMEA104232315, study PRJEB22302) | groundwater metagenome | biome: forest; feature: aquifer; material: groundwater | place: USA | collected 2011-08-07 | depth 5.4 m | reverse complement strand
TGCGACATCCGCCGACACGTCAGGGCCGCTGCTGCCCCCACCGGTCGCTGTGCTCGTCAAAATCTTCTTCGGGATCGCCATCGCCAACGCCTCACCACTCGTCAGCGGAGAACCGGCGGTCGTCGTAATCGTCGCTTTGGCAAAGTACGACACATCAGGATTGACCGGATTGCCCGCGCTATCAGTCAAGTCCCACGTCAGACGGAAGACCCCCACTTTATCGGGCGTGGAGCTCGTCAGCGTTTTGATGACCTGATTGTTATCCGCCCGAATCTCGATGGTGATCTGACTGACTTGGTCATAGAGGAGGCCGCGCTTTTCCAGCCAGCCGGTGATCAGGACATTCCCCACCGCAGGGGCCGGGAGCGGCTGGAACTGGAAGTTCTGTCGGACATTCCACGGTTGCTGCTTGTTCACATCGAGATCGAGGAAGGCTTTCTGAACGATCCCATCCACCGTCGGGTCGATGACGCCGTCGCCGTTGAAATCGACGAGCTGGGAACGATCTGCCAGCCAGTTTGCCGCGACATACGCTTCGGAGGCCCCCTGTTTGGTCCACGTCGTCGTGTAGGTGTCGGTGGCGTAATAATGGAGAATACCCGGCGGATCCCCAAACGGACTGTTCGGAATGAGTGAGTCATCGATGACATTCCACGTCGTGCCCGAGGCTGAGCCCACTTCGAAGGCGCTCACGCGGGCGAGTGGCGTTTGGTTCGTCAGATCCTTCACCTGCCAAATCACCTTGAGGTAGATCACGCTGAGCGTCTTGGCATCCTCAATGGGCACGTGGTTATTAGAGGTATCCACGGCTTTCACGATAACGGACTTCGGCTGGTAACCGCTCGGGCCGGCGTCGTGAGACATGACTGGATCGATGACCTTCCAATTGAAGCTGCCACTCCAGTTCAAGCTCGGGGACGTGCCATCACACTTGCCGCTCGCCGTGTTGCACACGACCCCATTCGGCTCTGGCGTTTGCGCCATCGGGAGGAAGGTGGTGCCTCCATCGATGGAATAGAGCAGCTGTAATTTGTCGATGAGGCCCGTGATGTTCCACTGGACCTTCCGCGTTTCGTTGGCAATCCAGGGCGAGGGATCACCCAGCGTGAAGTTAAGACCCGGTGTCACCACGATTTGAAATACGGAAGACTGCGCCGCTGGATGCACAGGTACCACCGCGCTGACATCGATCGCCCGCAACTGGAGACTGGCACTGATCGCATCCGAGGGAATCGCCCAGCCATTGAAGGTGCCGGTCGCCGCCGAGACGCCATTGAGCACCGGACCATCGTGCCAGTTCGACGCCGTCGTGCAGTTGTTGGCGCAGTACTGCAGTTTGAGATCCGTGATGCTGCCGGACCGCTGCCACGCCACGTTGATTGTGTCACCGACAGCATACGAGGACTTCACCGGCGTGACGCCCGTAATATCCAGTTTCCCGATAATCGTCAACAGACTAGATTCTCCGAAGACGGGTCCACCATGGTCTTTCACCTTCACCTTGACGCTGGTTCCAATGGCATCCGGGATCGTCCACGAGTAGCTCCCACTGGCCCCTGTGGTCCAGTTGGTGATGACGGTGTTTGGATAGGTCGTGCCCCCATCCGTCGAATAGAAGATGTCCACCGCATTCCCGGAGAGATTGGTTTGATCCCACGCAATGGTCGTCGTGCTCCCCACCACGTAGTTCCCGGCGAGCGGCTGTCTGACACTGATGCCAATAATGGCAAACTGTGTGGAATCATCGCACGCGTTGAGATCGTTGTTCGCGAAATCGGCGTCGCAGATCCGCAGCTTCACCTGGGGCATCGGCTGGCTCGGGGTCCAATTCGGATAGGATCCGCTGCCTGTGGAGTTATCCACATTGGCCGCGAGAGTCGTCACCTGACCATTCGAGAGATCCACCAGATAGAGCGAGACCTTTGGCACGGTGGGATTCGGTGTCGTCCACGTAATCGTAAATGGCTGATTGACCCCAATGCTCGCTGGCGGATCGGTCACCTGGACCTGGCCGTAGACGCGGAACGGCTGGGGCGAGCGAAAGATGGCGCCATTGGCCGGGTCCGTCCCATCGCGAATTTCAATCTTCCCATGCGGGGAACGCGCACCGGGTGGCACGGACCAAGAGTAGCTGGTTCCCGTTTGACCTGAGGCGATAGGAGAAAAACTCAGCCCATCATCTGTCGTGTACCAGAGGTCCACTTTATCCAATCCGGTGCTGATCCACGTGATCGTCGCGGGTTGGTTGATCGGTAAAGCATCGGTCTGAATCGGTGCAGTCACATGCACTTCACTAAAGACCACGTCCGCAAATTTCTCGGCGGCTGGATGGCCCACCGTGACATCGACGACTCGGAATTGCGAGCCAGCCGATGGCGAGCTTGGCGTGAACGGATCGACAAATCTCGAGGTGAGATTGTTGCCAATTTTTGGCGCATCGAGGTAGAGATCAAAGAGTGTCATCACGCCCACGGTGTCCCATTCGACTCGCTTGGATTTCCCGACCGGCCAGCGCGGCTTGCTGTTGGCATAGCGAGCATCAGCGATGGGAGTGATAAAGTTCAACTGACCGATAATGTTGAAATCATTTCCTGGGGCCCCAGTGGCCGAATTGCCTGAATATCCCGCAATTGCCGAATTGGACGCATCTGTTACGCGAATCTTCGCTTGTGCACTAATCGCATCGAGCGGTACGGACCACGAGAAGTGATACGGTGGAGCTGCCTGCGGGGGAGTGTCCAGTGTGGGATCAAAGTTAGAAATAATCGTCTTCCACGTCGGCGCTGGGTCATCCGCGTTCGTCGTGTAGCTGATGTTCACTTTCTGCCCGGCTGATCCGGCCGGAGACCACTGGATCTGCTGTACCGTTAGCACCTTCCAATTCACGGCAGGAGAGGTCGCTGGCTGGATAACCGAGTAGCCCGAGAGCATGTGCATCGCAGATGGCACCGTACCTGTTAACGCCCCGGAGACACTCGAGAGCGTCACCCCTGATGTTGCACCCGCAGTCCCAGAGAATCCGGAAGGCATCACGAGACTGATTGTCATATTGGCACCCGGGGCTAAGTTGACGTTCCCCTTCAGGGTAAACTGTGCGATGCTTCCCGACGCCACTGTCAAACTTGATGTGGTGGCCACGATGGAGGTGGCGTTCACAGTAAAGGTCGTACTGACTGGTGTGCCATCTTTGATAAGTTGTAGGGCGGCCGGGTCGATATCCGTCGTGGCAAGGTTCGCCAGTGTCAGCCCGAACGTGATACTGGGAATGTTCACCGTTTCTCCGGTCGGCGCCAGCTTGAACCTGAAGAGCTCTGCGTTAGTCACCGTCGGAAACGTCGTAAACGCATTCGCTGATTGATCCAACCCCGCAATGGTATATTTGTCCAACGTCAGAAATCCAGCGATCTTGAAGAACCCGCTGGCGGCCGTCACGGTCTGTGTCCCTGGGAGATTCTCCGTTCCGGTCAGTCGAATCATGGTGTTAGGAGTCACGACGTCACTCACTGGATTCTTAGGTGTCGCAACCGCAGGATCTGTCGTGCAGCTATTGGTCGCTCCAAAGACGCAACCGCCGTTCCCCGTGAAGTCCTTCCACACTTTCGCGGGATCATTGGCGAGTAGCGCATCGACGGAATACTCGAATTTCGTGGGCTGACCGACATTGGAGGGTGTCCAACTCATCGTCAGCGGCGTTTGGAATTTCACGGCCTGGCCTGCGGTGGGTGCGGTGAACGTATACGTCGAAACGGTATGCGTCATGGACGTAATAGCCCCACTCACGGTTCCAGCGACGGTACTCAAGCCGATAAATCCTGAATCCACCCCATCGAAGCTGTGCGCATTCATCGTCAACGTCATCTGATACCCAGGCTGGAGGTTGATGAAGCTGCCTTTGAGGGTATACGTCTTGGCTGACGCGGCTCCTTCAGTGATCACACTGGTCAGGCTGGTGAAGTCTGCATTCGCCGGACAGGCGGCTCCAACTGGTGGACACGCTTTTGTGACCAGCGCAGACGCGTTGCCGCTTTCAAAGAGCTGCAGTTTCGTGACGTTGCTCCAAGACATTCCGCCACTAAAGGGCGAGGCGCCATCAAACTTCAGGCGGGTGACTTTGACCGATCCGCCGCCAGCTTGGAGTGTCACTTTGTAGAGATCCTTGTCATTGATAGATCCGGTCATTAAGAAGGCGTTGGGAACCGGTGGGAAACTTCGCGCCACGGTCTCAAGAATTTGGAGCGGCGCGGTTGAGCACCCACGGATGTACGCGTAGGTAGCTGAGGTTTCTCGGATACACACTTTCGCGGTCGAGGATGCCGAACCACTCGATGGCACGGGCCAGTTGTTTGCGGCGCTGGTAAAGGCCGCGATCGTTTGGGCCGGCGTGGCGTCGCTGCCCAAGTGATAAAATTCAAACGTCACGTTGGGATCGGCCGGACTGATCGGGGTCCAGCCAACCGTCGCATTCTTCCCTGCGATGAGTTGCGTCAATCCAACTTGTGGCGCAGCCGTAAGATTCGTAAATCCTGGGCGGGTATGCGTCACGGCCAGGGCGGTTGCTGTCGTCTTGAGTCCATTGGTCACAACAGCGGCATTTGCCACATTCAACGAGGTCACGCTGCCAGTCGCCACCGCAATAGCCCCCGCACTGGCATCGATCTTCACCGATTCCCCACCGTTGAGTACTTTGGTCACCGTCGACGTGAGGACGTAATCCGTGGTGCCCTTCACCGCCACTCCGCTCAATGTCACCGTACTGCCGACGACGGTTCCGGATGTGGTGCTTCCGTCAGATCCGATGAGGGTCCACGCGGTGAAATCACCCATCGCCAGTCCGCCACCCGGAGTGATGGTAAACACTAGATTAGTCGCAATGTTATCAGCGGGAACGCTACTCCTCAAGCCATAGGGAATCAGCTTCAGTCGGAACAGGTTCACATTCGTCAGGTTGGCGTTGCGCAGCGCATTATCTGCTTTATTTCCCGTCGGATTCGACGGTCCATCGGGGTTCAATTGACCCGAAGTGTGGTCGGCAAGCTCGAGGACTTCGGTGACCGTAAACGTCGAGCTCGTTTTGGTCACGGCTTGCCCATCGCCATCGCTCCCTGAAGCCTGAAGCCTGACGTTGGTGCTTGCGTGAGATGCAGTCGGAACCGTCGTGGTGCAGGTATAGGGAGCTACGCCGGACACTGAACAGGTAAACGAGAGTGGTGCATCAGCATCGATGAGGGCATTAAACGTGGTCGCACCACTGATATTAATCGGCGTCCACTGAAAGCTGAGGGGGTTGTTGAAGGCAATCGTCGTCGGAAGTCCCGTCATGATGTAGGTCGCCACGGCGTGGAGCTTCGCCGTCACCGCCCCTCGAATGGCAGCTACTGGTATCGTTACGGTCGTGAGATTTACTCCGGAGGCTCCGGTCGCGACGATATTAGAAGCCACGCCTGACGGCTCAAGGTCAATCTGAAGCTGATCAGGAATATACGTCGCGCCCACTAAGGGGACCGCCAGATTGCTGACGGTCGCTTTGAGCGACAGATCATACGTGGTGTCTTTCGTGAGCAGCTTGCCGGCTGAAGAAAATTTCACGGTCATGCTGCCCGTCCCGCTCGCCGGATCAATCGCGGTGCTCCAGGGGGTCACCGGGTCGAGTTCTGCAGCGGGAACTTTCACCCCGTTCATCCACAACTCCAACCCACTGATGTCAGCGCTGGTGATCCCTTTCACGCTATCGAGACGGAACTTCAAGGAATTCAGTGAGACGTTCCCGCCCTTAGGTGTCAACCGAGCCCGGAAGAGCTCGCCGGCGGCAGACCCCGTGTTCAGAAACAGGTTCTTCGCTTGGCCAGCACCCGGCTCATCGAGCAACAGACTCTCCACCACCTGGAGTTGTGGCGGATTCGCCAGACTGACATCAACGTCTTTCGTCGTATCGGTGTCCTCGAAGGTATTCACCTCGACGGTGAGGGGTTGCGCGCCGCTCGGCACCACTGTCCCGTCATAGCTCAGCCCCAAACTCGTGATTTGGAGCGTATCGTTGAAGGTCAAATCTTTGATGACGTTCAAGTAAAGCGCCTTCCCATCAGCGCTGTAGCCTGGGGTAGCTTCAAACCAACCGGCTGCACACCCACCCTGCACCCCGCTGTGAGACAGTTTGTTCTTGGGATCGGCCAACGTTTTCACTGCAGTTCCACTCAGACACACCTTGCCGAGATCCCATTTCACCCCGTTGCTGGGCAGGGTGATGGCAATCTCCTTGTCGTTGATCGCATCGCCGTCGTTATGCGCAGGACTTGGCTCGTCCGCCTGAATCACACCAGCCGGATCAGTAATCGTCAGGGTCACCCCTAAATCCGTCGTGGTGCTGGAGGAGGGGACGGCCACTTGAATCGGGCCGGGAGCCCCGCTGACACTGAGCGTTGGGACTACATAGGAATTGACACTCATGCCGAACGGGACACTTTGATCAGTGGCGATCAGTTGCCCTGTTGAGAGATCCTGACTCTGCGCCTCCACCCAAGGCTTGCTCCACCGTGAGGCTTCGGTGGCAATGCTCGCATCGTAGAGGAGGTTGTACAATCGGAAGACGGGGCTTGATCCAGTGTTAGTATTTTCAGAGAAGACCACTGAGGCGACGGGGAGATTATTGAATGAAGCCACAGCGAATGACAACTCCGGAACGTCTGAAAAGAAGTTGCCCGGATTGGCATCAGACTGTGATAGCCATTGACCAGTCGTCGCAGGCGGAGTGGGCGGGATCCATTTGGCGTAGTCCAACCCTGACGAATGCGTTGACGCGGTTGTTTTTTGTGCCCAGAGCAACAGCGCCGTCCCAGAATTTCCAGCCCAGGCTACGCTCATACGATCTGATCCATTCACGGATACCGCATAGACATCTGAAATCGAGTCGTCGAGCTTAATCATTCCCTCCCAACAGTCACGCATGGCTTGAAGATCTGCTGCGGTTTGCCCCGTTGGAACCGGCACACACCCCGGAAGGGTATCATCCCACATCGCTCCCCAGATCCCTTCACCTGAGCCGGTTTTCATCATCCCTGTAGCGATTCGCCCGGTGTTCGGTTCGCCAGCGAGGCTCAGCATGTCTGGCTTCTGTATCAGACTGGGGTCGATGTACTCGACTTTCGTCTTCCAGCCGTGGTTTGCGACGACCGTCCTGTCATAGGTGCGAAAACCGATTTCGGAATTCGTACCTCGAATGAACGCTGCGAGGAAGTAGGCACCGGTTCTTCCCTCAAATGTCCCATCAAATGGTCGTTGGCTGGAGCCCACCAATCCGAGAGTGAGCACGCCATTGGCATCGAAGGCTGTGGGAGCCGTATTCGATTCTACTTCCTTCACGTCGGTGCTTAGATTCAACCAGTCATTGGTCAGGCCCCGCCATAAACGCGTGGGAAGATTCCCATTACTGTCGGAAGCCATCACCATGATCTCATCTGAATTAGGACGTGGGACCAACTTGACCCACCACATCTGATTCACATTATCGACGCTGGTGAGCGTAGTCTTTAAGGCATCCGCGTCATTACGGCAAGGTCCGGGAGGAATGGCTGCGCCTTCAAACGTTGCGAACGAGCCATCAGCATCATCAATGGTCGTATTACAAAACGATGCCCAACTACTCCCATCCCACAGGCGGTAGAGGAGGTAGGGCCGATACGCTGTGCCTGGTCTTACATTGGGGTCGGCATAGACCACTAAGAACCGTCCACTGCGTTGTTCAAACGCAAGATCAAAGTATCGAATGGCATCCTTGCCATTGCTATTTCGTAAGAAAACCGGGAACCCGGCGATGGGCTGCCAGGTGCCATCCCCGGTTGAACGGAACAGGTGCAACTTCACTTGTCTGTTGGTGTTCGGACCGAAGGAGTATTGCACCCCAAGAAACTGCTCCGTTTTCCGAGGGTTTGACCGAATCACCACAAACTGAATGGCGGCGGAATCACTACTCGTGACGTCCGGCAGAAAGGGAAGCCCTGTGGCGCTCCAGTTCTGTGAGAAGTGCGGATCCGGATTGGGATTGATGTAATCGAAGATCTTCTGGGCGGCGATGTTGTCTGGGGTGCCATTATCAATCGCGTAGACCACCTGACTGTCATTAAGATCGAGGGCGGCATGTGCCGAGGAGGCGCTCAGAATGAACAGCAGGCTTGGAAGGCTCATACCGACAACGGCACTCCTAAGCCAGTGGCCTTTTACGACAGTTTGTCTTTGCATCTCACAGGTTCCTCCGGGCTGCCGGCATAAAAAATGCCGAATCACCGAAGAAGACTCGTCCCTCACCCATCCGTCTCTTTCGGCAACCCGGCGATCCTAACGTCGACCTGCCCTATGCTTGACACTGCTGGCGCTGCGTGATACGTTTGACGTGAACGCATCGAAACTAAAAGGAGCGCATGACGATGAAAACCATCACACTGCCCAAGCACATGGTTGAGCGGATGTTGCGTGTCACCATTGCCTTTGAAGATCTGCGCGAGGAGCTTGAAGATTATCTGGTTGCCCGCCAACCCCAGTTGCTGAAAAAACTGCGCGCAGCTCGACGCGAGCATCTGGCTGGAGATGTGCATCCCTTCGTTCAGTCGCGTTAGGAGTGTTGGGTGACCTACCGTTTGCAAAGCACTCCAACGTTTGATCGTGATTTTAAGCGGCTGGACCCATCGACGGCCCACCCCATCGCTGGAAAGTTTCGCTGGCTTAGCGAACATCCCGAAGCCCTGCATCATGCGCTCCGCCATGTCCCTCGTGATTTGCAGGGCTTGCAGAAATACCGTATTGGCGACTGGCGCGTTTTGTTCTGGGTAGACCACACGGCTCATGTGATTACGCTCTATGCTGTCGAGCATCGCAGTCGAATCTACAAACGCCTCTAGGTTGCCTTCCGCTCTTATCTTACAAAAACGCCGGCTCACCGAATAAGACGAAACCTTCACACTCTCGTCTCCTTCGGCAACCCGGCGATCCTACAACCGATAGGGGCACCCGAAGACGAGCGCCCACTGTTCCTGCCGTTTTACACCTTCGGCAGCTCGGCCATCCTCGTAGGACCCGTAGCTTTCCGGCCCCGGATTACTCCGGGTGTGGCTTTCTCGGGAGTGTTGCTGGCCTTCCTAGTTGTCAATAACAACCATTACCTGATACGCCGGCGAACGTCAAGGTCACCGCGCCGTGACGTGCGGCGGATGTCGTCACGCCGTCGCACGCGCACCGGAATGGGCTGGGCCATCGGAAATCCGAGAAGACGGGCAAGCTCTCGCAGGAGTCGGACCACAAAAAAGGCGCCGAGGGATGGCGCCAGATTCTGAGGGCTTCGTTTCATCGATCTCCTTCGGTAGCCCCGCTATCCCCCGCGTGGGACCGGTAGCTTTGCGAACCCCGCTTACGCGGGGCGTGCTCTTCTCGAGAGAATCGACCCGGGACCTCTCCCGAATCGCTTCAACTATACCTGATGGCAGCGTCATCCGTCAACGGGACCAGGGAGTTTTTGACCCTGAAGAGTGCACGCAGCTTTCTGTCTGTAGGAAGGCTCCAGGGAAGCGGAACGTCACCCGATGCTGAGAACCAGTTCAGGCATGACGTGGGTTGTGTTGTACAGATCCACGCCGCTTAGCCACCATGGCGAGGATCTGCTCTCCAAGATGACTGCCAGATTCGGCAAACGAACCCATGATCTTCTGGCGAATCACCCCCTCCTCGTCAATCAGATAGGTCACAGGAAACGCGTTCACCTGATAGAGAGCGACCAAGTCGACTTGACCCCGCACGGCCGCTTGTTCGGCGGCAATGATCACCGGATAGGTGAGATGTCGCTCCGTAACAAATTGCTCTACCACCGCGTGCTCACGATCCAAGCTCACGGTAATGAACTGCACCTCGGGATTGTGGCGAAATCGTTCGTACAACGCTTGGAGTTCTGGGGCATCCGACTGGCAATGGGGACACCAACTGATCCAAAAATGCAGGATGGTGATCGCGTGTGGCGGAGCCCCAAGGACCTGTGGTCGGCCTAGAAGATCCTGCACGGAGAACAACGGGGCTGTTGAGCCTTTCACTAATGGTGTCGGCAAGGGTTCGCCGTTGATCGTCTTGATGCGACCGCGAGGAACGGCGATGAGGACCGCGTCATCCTCCACCCGGAGAACATCACCCGTCAGGTTCGTCTGATCATCAAGGCGGATAGAGGCGGCTTGTGCAGTTGGCGTAGCGCACCACGCCAGGAAGAGGAACGTTGTCGCTTGCACACCTTGTTTGATGACGGTGGAGAGCGCAGTGGGTGTCATGCTTCAGCTATATCGTATGTGGCGCTCATCCGTCAAGAGGAGCGCAGGCGCAGTTCGCTCACGCGCGCGATCAACAGTTGAGATCGGCGTCGTTATTGAGTGAGCCACTGCCAGATAAGCTGCCAGCCGCTTCGAGGATAGCCCTGTTCTTTCGCCGTCGAACCAAGCGCGGTGACCACCAAGGGCCGACCGGCTGGCGCTCGGGCCGCGTGATACGCCGCTTTCTCTCGATTGTGGACGAAGCGGCTGTAGAGAAAGGCGAGCTTGCCGTGAACAGCGGGATTATCTTCCCACTGAAGTGAGCGTTCAAACGCTTCAGCGGATTTCGGATACTGCGTGGTGGCTAAATATGATTCCCCGAGGTTGCGATAGAGTCGCGCCGCCTGCTGCGAATTCAATCCAGTGGGGAGTGTTCGCGTTGCATCAGCCCCATCAACCCGAGCGCGATAAGATGAGGACGCAGTGGACGCGGGAGCCGAGTCGGCACTGCGTGTGGCCAGCTCTTCATAGGCGTGTGAAAGCTCTGCCAACTGCTCTTTTCGCTGATCTTCCGCGCTGTGCTGCTGGGCCAACGCGTCGGTGAGCTGTTGTAATTCGTTCGGACTCAGTGAGCGGATGGCCGCTGCATGTACTTGGGATTGCAGCGCGGTTCGATCGGATGCCGTCGAAGCTACCTCTTGTTGGAGTGCCGCGATCTGTTCTTGGAGCAGCCGCTGCTCGTTTGAGGAGGCTTCGAGGCGATGCGCAAAATCGCTCCGTTCAGTGGAAAGGGTCGCGAGTTCCGTCGTCATCTGTTTGGAAGTGTGGGTCAGCGTTTGGAGTTCTTTGTCGCTTTCGGTCCAGCGCGTTTTCAGCGCCTCGTACGCGTCCGACAGCTTCTGTCGCTCCTCCTCAACCAGCGTCAGCGAATTCTGTCGCTGGGCAAGCTCCACCTTGGTCGAAACCAGGCGCTGCCGCATATCTCGAGACCAACCGTACCCTTTCCACCACAACCATCCAACACCGCCCATAACGAGGAGGAGCAGAAAGAACAGGCGCAGGCGCGCAAGAAGCGTGGGCATGCTTACTCAGTGCGACTCATTTGATACGATCATCCCCCGGCCAGTCGACGCGAGCCGTCGTCGCCCCGGGAGCGATAAACTCCTCGCCCGAGATGATGTGAGGAGTTAAGAGGATGACGAGCTCGGTTTTCTTCACCCGGTCCTGCCGATTGCGAAAGAGCGCGCCGACGATGGGCAGGTCATCAAGGAGCGGGACCCCTTGTTTGCTGAGGATAATTTCATCCTTCATCAGGCCACCAATGATAATGGTTGAGCCGTCCTTCACCATCACGCGGGTCTCTGCGTCTGTCGTCTCGACGATGGGGATGGTATTG
>OBEQ010809477.1_pt1 | contig 11673 bp, 13 predicted proteins | sample 1670901 | NCBI WGS metagenome assembly OBEQ01 (sample SAMEA104232315, study PRJEB22302) | groundwater metagenome | biome: forest; feature: aquifer; material: groundwater | place: USA | collected 2011-08-07 | depth 5.4 m | reverse complement strand
CGATCGTCATGCCGTGCCGCACCGGCAACGGATAGTACCCGACGAACGAACGAAAGTGCGGATCGCCCAGCGTGCCTTCGATTTGCACTCCACCCAGCGGATTCGGGCGATCGCAAATAATCACCGCTTTTTTTTCGCGCGCACACGCCGCCAGACAAAACGCCATCGTGTAAATGTAGGTGTAATAGCGCGCGCCGACATCTTGCAGATCGATGACGAGTAGGTCGATGTTGTGCAACATTGCCGGTGTGGGTTGCAACGATGCAACCGTCGGTCCGTACAAACTGTGCAGTGGCAATCCGGAGGCGGCGTCGATGGAGTGATTCACAGGTTCCATATCGGCAGCGACACCGGCCACGCCATGTTCCGGTCCAAACAATGTCGTGAGTCGAATGTCGGCGCAGGATTGTAAGATCGTCGTTGCGTGTATGCCGCCCGCCGAGACGCTGGCGGCGTGGCACAGCAGGCCGACGCGTGCGCCGCGAAAATTCTGCGTGAGGTATGCGGGCAGTTGGTCCAGTCCGAGCAGAAGTTGCGACATGATTTTTTTTCGTACCATATCATTGAATGATTGCAACGACTGTGTCATGCACCGCGCATGAACATCGTGCGCTATCTGCTGGTCACACTCTTTTGGGGCGGTTCGTATTTGGGGATTCACTACGTCGTCGAAATTTTTTCGCCCGTCGTTGGTTCGCTGCTGCGCGTCGCATTGGCGTTGGGACTCATGTTGGTCTACGCGCGCTTGGGTGGATATTCGCTGCGTCTGCCGCGCCCTGTGCGACGCATGAGTATCGCGTTTGGCATTTTATCGATGGGCATTGCGTGGCCGCTGCTCTTTTGGGGCGAGTTGCATGTGGCGCCCGCGGTGGCCGCCATTCTGATTGGAGCAACACCACTCTTTGTGAAAATTTCGTTGTGTGTCGTGCAACCGCGGGCGCATTGGCATGCGCGCCAGGCCGCCGGATTGTTGATCGGATTTTTAGGCATCGTCTGTGTCTTCTCGCCACAATTGCTGCACGGTGAAACCCACGCCGAATTATTGGGACTGCTCGCGATCCTGTTGGCCGCATTGTTGTACGGCATTTCCATTGCGCTGATTGAACTCGTCCCGACGTCGGCGTCTGCTACCATTCTGTTTATTTGGCAGGCGCTGGGTGCGCTCGCGGTGTTGGTGCCGCTTGCGTGCATCACCGGCGGCTGGCCCAGTCTCGACGTGTGGCGCAGCGCGCAGGCCGCCACCGTGAGTCTCATCTATTTGTCGGTGTGCTCGACGGCATTGGCCTTCGTGTTTTGGAATCAACTCATTCGCAATTGGGGTGGTGTGGTGGCGAGCACCGCCACGTTTGTCGTGCCGGTCGTGTCGCTGTTGCTCGATGCGTTCGTGTTGCGACAAATCCCCGATTGGCCAGTGTTGACGGGCGCCGCTATTATTTCCACCGGCATTGCGTTGGTGCGCAGAAAACCCGTTGCGAATCGCGAGTCGCGCGTGGCGCGTGCCACCTGAAGTGAGAAGGGTGAAAAAATGACACTCGAATCGATCCACACCGTCGACGCACCGCAGGCGATTGGGCCGTACAGTCAGGCGATGCGTTGCGGCGAATGGATTTTTTGTTCGGGGCAAATTCCCATCGACCCACACACGAATCAGCCGGAATTATTCGCGGGCGATGTCGCCCTGCAAACCGCGCTGGCGTTGTCGAATCTGTCGGCGGTGTTGCAGGCCGCCGGTGCGTCGCTGGCGCACGTCGTGAAGACGACCGTGTTTCTTACCTCGATGCAGGATTTTGCCGCGATGAATGTGGTGTACGAAAAATATTTTGCACCGCACCGCCCCGCGCGCTCGTGTGTGGCCGTGGCGCAATTACCAAAAAATGTGGCCGTCGAGATTGACGCGGTGGCCGTCAGATCCGATGCGTCCGCACGATAAGTGTGCAACCACCACTCCCGCCAATGCCGCTCGGATTTATTAATGGTTCTGGGTTGCCCACGTCCGTGGCGCCGCTTGCCGTATTACTGACCGCGGCACTCTGGCTGGTGTTCGGCGTGCACGCATCGCCAATGCCGTCTTTGTCGGAATCCGCCTGGTCAATGTTGTACGTGTGGGCGCAATTGTCGGTCGTATCGACCACGCCGTCACCGTCTGAATCCACGCCCTCCGTGGTTTCGCAGGCGTCGCCTTGCCCATCACCATTGGTGTCTTCCTGTTTGGGATTGAACGCGAGCGGGCAATTGTCGGCGATATTTTTTGCACCATCGCCGTCGGCATCTTCGTCGCACGCGTCGCCGATTTTATCGGCGTCGGCGTCTTCTTGCTGCGGATTGGCCACGAACGGACAATTGTCGGTGTTGTCCACGCTCGCGTCGTTGTCGCTGTCGGGCGGCGCGTTATTTTTGTCGCACGCATCGCCAACGCCGTTGTCGTTCACGTCGGCCTGATCCGGATTCGCCACGCTGGCGCAGTTGTCGGCGTAATTGAGCACGCCATCGCCGTCGGCGTCGCTGTCACACGCATCACCAATTCCGTCGCCCTCGCTGTCGTTCTGATCGAGATTCGGAATCGCATTGCAGTTGTCGCACGCATCGCCGACGCCATCTTTGTCGCTATCTTGTTGATCCGGATTCGCCACCGCCGGGCAATTATCTTGGTAGCTGAGTTTGCCGTCACCGTCTGGATCGAAACTGACATCGAGCGATGGTTGAAAGGCGACGCCAAACCGCGAGGTGTTGCCGTCCACGTCGCGCGCGAGGGCGGTGACCGCGGTTTCTGGATTAAACGTTGCGATCGGCAAAGTCACGCTGAACGTGCCGTTGCCAACTTGTTGTGCGTCGAGCTCGTACGCAGTACCTTGCGTAAACCCCTTCGAACTATCGGCGGAATAAATTTCCACGACGGTCGTGAATTGATTGACCGTGCCGGAAAGCGTCCAGTTATTTTGATCGACGAGTTGCGCGGATTTCACGACCGGTGCGGGCAGATCGTTGTTCGCATTTTGCAAAAGGATCGCGTTGTTGCTGTTGTCGATGAAGTTAGTTTGCACAATCTGATTGTTGATCGAATCTTTGATCCAGAGGGCCGTCTTGTTGCCCACGAAATGACATTTCTTCACCGAGTTATTGGAACCCGTGATTTTCAGTCCGATCCCGCCGGGATTGACCACGGCAACGTTGAGTAATTGCGACTTGCTCTCCGGCATGAAAATCAATGTGGGCGTGAGGGCGAGTGTCTTTGCGGCGATGGCGACGGCGTCGGGCCCAATGCCATCGATCGTTTGTCCTTTGGCCAGCGAGATCGCTTCCGGCAGGATCACGAGCGCACTGTTCATGGCCTTCGTGTCGAATTGGATGACGGCGCACACCGGATTTTTTACGAGTGATGGCAGCGAACCGGTGCCAGGGGTTGGGCCCGCGTCCGTGCCCGTTGCAATGGTCACCATGCAGGGTTTGGCGTGTGCGACGGAAATCATGCTGCAGAGGCACATCGCAATGTAGAGTCCACTTGTGGCAATCAATTTTCCCCAGCGCGCACAGCGCGCGAGAGGGGGGAGGCTCCATCCGGCTTTGCCGGTGGAGGGGGGCGACGTGAGCCCCCGTGATATGGACAATTTTTTCATACCGACTCCATTCTGCCGTGTGTGAGACGACGGCGGGACTACGAAATATCTGAATCTGCTGGTGTGTACCGTGTGCGCAAATCAACGATGGTAGCGCCAATGAAATACGCAGCACGCTGTCGGAGCTCGGTCCAGGCGGTGCAAATTCGATCCGCCAGCCATCGCCGCACGTGACCGACGTGTTGCTGTGGGCGGTGGGCCCAGCGCACGAGTCCACGTGTGATGGCGTCGCTGGAATCATAGATCATGTCGTGCAATCGCTCACGTTCCGTGACGGGCAGCGCGCGCAGTAGCGCGGCCATGTCGCGCAGATTTCCAATCGTGATGCGCGTAGCGCGCGGATTGCGGAGGAAGTCGCAGGCCACCAACTCCAGAATGAATGCGGCTTCGCGGGTGGTGTCCAGGAATTGCGCGTTCGAGACGTGCGCCCACGCGCCGAAGTGTTGATCGTGCAGCAAAATTTCTGTGAGGTACGTGAGGGCGAATTCGCCCGGATCTTTGAGCACCAGACCGAGCCGCACCGCGTGTTCGCGCTCCGGGCTGGCCAAGAGCAACGTCCCAATGATCGCCGCGCCAGAGCGCGTGGTGCGTTGATCGACGGGTGGAGCGGTCCACGGGTTTTCTCCGAGGATTCTTTCCAGCAACGGCAACTGCCGACGCAATTGCGCCACACTCGGTACGGCGGGCCAGGTGAGGGCGGGTTGATGCGCGCGGTGTTCATCGCAACGGGCTTTCGGAATATCGCTGAGTAAATGTTTTCGATTGGTGTTGGCGAGCAGGGATTCTAGATCGAGTCGTTGCAGATTGAACAGCAACGCCTCGGGGACAGTTTTCACGGTGGCAGGCTTGCTGCGTCGTTGGGCGTGGTTGATCGTCGCACTGACCCGTTGCGCAAAATCCGCCCACGCCGATTTGGCAAACGCGCGTCGTACCGCATGGTCGCTCTGTTCTGTGCAACCCAACTGTTCTAATGTGCGCTCCATGACCGTGACCTGTTCAAAAATTTCGAACAAGACGGTTTGCGGGAGTGTGCCAGCCGTGAGTGCCGCCTGCGCGGCGATCCGTTCCTGCGCGCGCACCGCGGCGCTGCGAAAATCGGTGTGACCCCCAATGGGGCGCACGATGGCTGGGCGTTGCGAGGCAACCGTCGCTGCGTCAGAGGTTGGCTCCGGTCGCGTCCAGACGTGCGGTGTGACAACGCGACCCAATTGCGTCATGCCCAAAAGGCGATGTGGTTTTACAGTATCCATAATTCTATTATCGGCTGCTGGCGGAAAAAGTTGCTTAGAGCTACAAGCAGCGTCAAATCAGGGTTTGCCGGATTAGTCAACTGTCCCCATCTGAAAAATTTTGCAACCTGTCAACAATCGCGCTACAGTGACCGGATGAATGACGCGGTCCTTACGCAATGGAACACCGGGATCCAACCGTGGCGTCACCAAATTGTGCGCACGATTCTTTTCGGATCGCGGGCGCGCGGAGACGCCAAACCGGCCTCCGATTACGATCTGTTGCTCATCGTGCCCTCCCACGATCGCACGCTCATCGATCATTGCTACGATGTCGTCATGGATATCCTGCTTGCGACCGGACGTCTGGTCTCGCTGAAATTTTTCACCCCGGCAGAATTCACGCGGCTCATGAATCTGCGCACCCCATTTATGCAGCACATTGCCGCAGAGGGTCTCGATCTTGGATAACACCACGCAACAGCTCATCGACGGCTACCTAGAAAAGGCGCAAAAGAAATTGGCCGGTGCCGAGTATCTTTTGGCAGAAGGCCTCTACGACGATGCCGTGTCGCGCGCCTATTATGCCGCATTCCACGCCGCGCAGGCCTGTTTGCTCACCGAAGGGCAATCCGCGGAAACGCATCGCGGAGTGCTCACCTTGTTCGGTTTGCTCCTTATCAAGACCGGCAAACTCGATCGGCGCTACGGAAAATTCCTCTCCAATTTGAAAGACGATCGGGAAACCGGCGACTACGAAGTCTTTTCCACCATCGACGAACCCACCGCCACCAACGCCCTGCGCGAGGCCCGCGAATTTGTCGCTGCCATCACCAAATATCTCGCGACCTTGTAGGTACGCGGATGTCCTATTTCTTCCCGTGCGTGGCCGTGACGGTGGTGGCGATTCCGCCGCGCACCGTGAAGGCGACGGTGAGTTCGCAGTAGTGTGGCGCAATGGTGCGGACGATATCGTCCAGAATCTGATTGGTCACGGCCTCGTGAAAGGCGCCCTCGTTGCGAAACGACCAGAGATATAATTTGAACGATTTGAGTTCGAAGCAGAGCGCCGCCGGAATGTAACGGACCGTGACCGTGGCAAAATCGGGTTGGCCAGTTTTTGGGCACAGACACGTGAATTCCGGGCATTCGCAGGTGATGACATACGGACGCTCCGGTTTCGGATTCGGAAATGTCTCGAGGTTTTTGCTGGGTGTTGTGTACATATATTTTTGGCAATCCTTGCGGCCTCATGCTAAATGCACTGTGCTATGTCAACTGCTGAATTGCGAGAATTGCGTCCGCTGCCGCAGGCTGTGCGCGACAGCTGGTCGTTGGTGGTGGCGCACTGGCCGGTCTGGCTGGCCGCGCAGGGCGTGCAATTTGCGCTCATGGTGGGGCTCGGCGTAGTCGTCGGCGGGACGCTCTGGATCGCCAAACAAGTCGTCGCCAGTTTGCACAATGGCGCGATGTCGGTCCTGCTCTGGATCGGCGCGGGTGCGCTGGCGGCGGCGCTGCTGGTTTTTATTTTGGCGACCGCGGCCTGGGCGGTCACGGTGACGACGCGCAGTTTCGCAGGCGATGCAAAAAATCCGCTGTCGCTGCCCGATGCCTTTCGGCGCGGGTTGCAGGGCTTGGTCGCAGCAGCACTCATGCAAGCCTGGATTGCATTGTTGTTGTATGGCAGCATGATGCCGTTTTTCTTTCCCGTCTTTCTTCTTCTGCCGCGCCTGATTCCCGCGTGGTTCTTGGTCGTGCTCGATGGTCGTCCGCTGACCGTGGCGTTACTGGAAAGTTGGCAGCGCACCAGTACCGCGTGGACTGAAATTTGCGGGCGCTGTTTGTTGCTCGTCGGGAGTGTGCTCATCGTGTTGTTGATTTTTGGTGCGATGCCGATGCTCGCGCCTTCAACCACGGTGATCGTGTTGGTGTTGCAAACCATGTTGCAAGTCTTGGCGCCAGTGTATCTGCTCGCATTTAGTTATCTGATCTATCGCGATCTCGCGCCAAAAATTGCAGCGCCCGCAACGCCAGATCTGGCGGGCATCGCCGCGGCGGTGCCGCAACTGTTGCTGCCCGCGTTGTACGGATTGGCCGCGTGGGGCGCGGTGATTATCTTGGGCTCGCTCGGTGCCGCCGCCACCGTGGTCTTGCATCGACCATGACCTCCGATATTCTTTCTGGAAAATTTTTGACTGTTACATGCTCGACTAGGACGTGTGGACATATTTATTTGCGAATGGCGCATCCAGATTGCGGCACTTGGTTGCCTTCCGGGGCAGTGTCCGCCGGGGGCACGTGGAGATTACAGGGGCTCACGTCGCCCCCTCCACCGGCAAAGCCGGATGGAGCCTCCCCCTCTCGCGCGCTGTGCGCACTGGCTAGCGCTGCGAATCATTTTTTTCTTACGCGAAAAATGTGCACTCACACTCACTCGCGGTGTCGATCATCTGGCATCGATACCGCGAGTTCATTCACTACCGCGCAGTTTGCCTTCAGCCACTGGCTGAAGTTTGCCTGCTTGCTCCCTCTGGACACTGCCCCTCGCGGCAACACGATTTTCAATCTGGATGCGCCATTCGCAAATAATTGGTCCACACGACCTAAGTGGCCAGAATTATTATGGTGAGGTTCCGGTTATATTTTGCACATCACCCCGCAACACACGCAACCAGTAGTGAGCGCCACGCCACATTGTCGCTATCGCTTAACCATTTCCGATATCTATGCTGGCCAGCCCCTCATCTATGGCGCTGTGGTGCAGGGCGTTCATCCGGTCGGTGGCTGCGGCGAAGTGACGGGTGATGACGGCGAGCACACGGCCTTGAATGCGGTCTCAAGTGATGGGCAGTGTCGTGGACAGGAAGGACTCGAGTGCGTGACCAAGAATAATCAAACGTTTTGCCCAGGCGACGAAAACAATCCAGGCGCACAGCCCACACAAGCGCTGGGCACATTAGTTGTGCATGAATTCGGACATTCGTTCGGCGATCAGGGAAGCGATGACCACACTGGGCAGCGCTGTGAACAACGCGGTGCGATTGCGCCGGATAGAGCACCCAGCCTCAATACGCATTATGCAAGTATCTGCCCCGACGTGTGGGCGCGGGTGCAACACAGCGCAGTCAGCCGTATGCTGCCGGAAGTGAACACTCCAATTGAGGGTCCGTAGGAAACCTCCTTGTCGTTTTGGTCCGTTCCAAACAAAAAAAATCATTCACGCCGCTCTGCGATATACCGCGCTGCTCCGCGCCCAACTTCCCGCGTGCGCCACGGGCGCATTTGCGCCAGGGTTTGCAACGGGCGCTAGCAATGCGGGCATCACCACCGTTTCAAAACGGCGCCAACTTTTCTTCCCGTGATCATCAACCTCGCGATAATACTCGACCATGATCGGCAGATAGGGCGGCTGCCGCTGAATCCAACCATCGATCACAGACTGATCGAATGGCGAATTCATGCGCACGGGCAAGGCGTCACCGGTCGACCCGCGCAGGTTCGTGATAACATCGCCTGCCGTGATCCCCGACGCCAGATCCACGCCCGCGCCGATCCGCCCGACCCGCGCGCCATGATCGAGCGGAAAACCCGCCAGCGTGCGCAGATGCAGCGGAAAGGGCGCGAACGAGAGATCGAGTTGACTGCGTTGAAACACTCCAGTCTCATAGAGTCGCTGTAAGACCGTAAACTGTTCCGTCCAGGGAATCGCAAAGCTCATGTCATCGCTCTCGCGAAATGTGAACGTGTTGAGACCGAGGACTTGACCATCGATGTTCACAAGCGGTCCGCCGCTGTTGCCACCGTTGATCGCTGCGTCAAATTGAATCACCGGGAATGGCTTGAATCCGGTGGCTTGCTGCGGTTGACTCACTATTCCGGTCGTTACCGACAACCGCGGCAATCCCTTCGGATGGCCGGCTGTAATCACCGTGTCACCGGGTTGCAACGTCCGCGGATCGCCAAACATTGCGGTCGCCAACGGCACCGGCGAATGCACTACTAAGACCGCGCAGTCCGTGATTTCATCCATGACGAGTTGATTCCCTTGCCGACTCTTGAGCGGCGTCGCGGCGAGCTCCGTTCCATCCGCCAACGTGACTGTGAGCACTTTCGCGCCCGACGCCACATGATGATTCGTCAAGATCAGATACGCATCGGGCGGCAGCGTCGCGCGCAGTTCTGGCAGCAGCTGATCGGGCGCCATGATGACACCAGAACCCGACCAACCCTGCATATCTGTTCCCGTATACGCGCGCACAAAAACGGTCGCCGGCGCGATGCGCGCGATCGCAGGTTTGAGTTCGCGCGACAGCGTCGCTCCGCGCAACGCCGCACCGGGTAGGTTGATCTCGACAGGAATTTTCTGAGGACCGGTCGGTGTCGGGCACGGCACCAACACTTCACACTGATTGATCTGCGGCCCACCCGCCGCGAGTTTCGCCATCCGCCAACCGCCGCCATCGCCTCGATGCACCGCCGGGATGAATCGCGGAGTTTGCGCCGCCTCCACCGATGGTGGAGCGTACGGAGCCATTTCCACCAAATTGACGTGCTGTGTCAATTTTTGCGCACGGACGTCTTTCACCTGCATAGAACCCCCCTTTAGGTGTGTAGTACCACGAGTGAAAAACTATGATGGGATATTAGATGATTACTGAGGTAAACCGTAGAGAATATCGAAATAATAACTTGCATGGTGGCGGTATCATACAGGGTTGCCCTCGGATTGACAAGCAATTTAACGCACAGCGTTATGACATCAAGAAATCAAGCTTCGACAACGTCACCGCTCAAGCTTCGTCTGAAGGTGGACTGAGCGTTTCCATTCTTTTTATCGTACAAATTTTTGTAACAAATTTTTTATAAACCCCGCAAAAATTATTTTTCATTTTTTGTGATTCGCCTCGCCACGGAAGCCGAGTGGGAAGAGGCCACGAATGGGAAAAAATATGCCACCGTCAGTGGGAACAAATTACAAGGCGAAGCGCGCTGCGGATTGTCGTGGGAAAAGGGCACGACGGGGCCTGTCAAAGAATTTGATCCCAATGGAGATGTGTACGGACAATCCGGGAATGCGTGGGAGTGGTGCGAGGATCATTACCAAGCAGACAACACGGGGTTGGCTACGACAGATCCGATTTGTCTTGTTGGTGACGAGAGGGTCGTGCGTGGCGGCTCGTTCGGCGATGTTGGCGACCCAGGACTCCTGACACCCGTTGTTACCCTGGAACCCTTTTAGTATTTTACCACTCCCATTCGTATGGTGAAGCCGGGCGCAGTCTTCATTGACAGTGACTGGTGAATGCGCGTAACGCATTTTTCATGTCGACTGGTCCCCAGATCGTGACGCGCGTGTATGATTTGGTCACGGCGGCGAGCGTGATGGGTGGGGAATTTTTTGATTACGGTCGTGATGCAAGATGACGATTGCGAGAACGCCAGGGTTTGTCCACACAACCTATGATATCAGAAATACTTGCCGGAAAACTTCCAGTGTTTATCCTAGGGGCTCACGTCGCCCCCTCCACCGGCAAAGCCGGATGGAGCCTCCCCCTCTCGCGCGCTGTGCGCGCTGGGAAAATAGCCACATGACCTCCGACATTCTTTCTGGAAATATTCCAGTGCAAATTGATCGCCTGATTGCGGGGGGGCGCGGGATCGCGTTTGTGGATGGCGTGCCGGTGTTTGTGGCGGGGGCGGCGCCGGGCGATGTCGTGCGTTTGTGCGTGACGAAATCGCATCGGTCGTATCATGAAGCCGACATTGCCGAAATCATCACACCCTCGCCAGCCCGCGTTGTGCCGCGGTGCGCGGTGTTTGGTCAGTGCGGTGGGTGTCAGTGGCAACATCTCGATTACGTCACGCAACTCGTTGCCAAACAGCAGATCGTGCAGGAGCAGTTGCGACGCATTGCGCGATTAGAGATTGCGGTGTTGCCAACCATTGCGTCGCCATCGCCCTGGAATTATCGCAGTCGCATTCAATTACAAGTCGATGCCGGTGGCCGCGTCGGATTTTTTCGCACGGGGTCGCATGCGGTGGTGGAATTTGCACGCTGCGAAATTTCCGAGGAACGCATCAACGCGCAGCTAGTGGAATTGAAACAACAGGCACGTGCCGGCGGTGCCGGTCGCCAAGCCGTGCAGGATGAAAGCAGTGGGTTCTCGCAAATCAATCCACCGCAAAACGAGGTGCTGCGGGCCTTGGTGGCCGATGGTGTTGTGCAATATGGTGGCGGGTCGGTGCTGGAATTATATTGCGGCAGCGGCAATCTGACGTTTGCCATCGCGCCACACGCAACGCAAGTCATTGCCGCCGATGATGACAAAGGTGCGATTGCCGCCGCGCAGCACGAAGCCGCGACACAAAAAATCAGCCACGTACAATTTGTTTGCATCTCCGCCGAAAAAATATTGCAGCATCCAGCGCAAAAAAAATCGCGCATCGATTGCATTGTGCTCGATCCACCCCGCCGCGGCGCCGCCGAATCGGTGCCAGGCATCATCGCGCTCCACCCGCGCGCCATGTGCTACATCTCCTGCGATCCCGCCACCCTCGCCCGCGACCTGCGTCTTCTCATCGCCGCCGGTTACATTGTTGAATCAGTCCAACCAATAGATATGTTCCCGCAGACGTTTCATATTGAAACGGTCGTGTGGTGTAGACGCAATTGACAGCCGCACGTGCGGCGCTGAGGGGGAGGCTCCGCGGGCTTTGCCCGTGGAGGGGGCGACGCGAGCCCCTGAACGTCATGTTCCCGCAGACGTTTCATATTGAAACGGTCGTGTGGTGTAGACGCAATTGACAGCCGCACGTGCGGCGCTGAGGGG
>OBEQ011740875.1_pt1 | contig 11674 bp, 8 predicted proteins | sample 1670901 | NCBI WGS metagenome assembly OBEQ01 (sample SAMEA104232315, study PRJEB22302) | groundwater metagenome | biome: forest; feature: aquifer; material: groundwater | place: USA | collected 2011-08-07 | depth 5.4 m | reverse complement strand
CCGCCCGCCCCTGCCGCCGCCCCCGCTGCAGCTGCAGCGGCGGTTCCCGCATTACCCCCTCCTACGGGTTGAGGTTGATTTCCTCCGCCGGTACCTGCAGGAGTACCACCGGTCCCGCCTCCTGGTGTTCCCCCTGTGCCACCCTGGCCGCTCGTAGCAGCTCCTCCGGAAGTATTACCTCCTGGCTGTGTGCTCTTGGTCATTCCAAAGTAATAGCTTTCTTGCTTTGTGGAGTTCTTGTCGATGTGAGGGATTGCGGTGTTCCTACCGTTTCGTGCAGATTTGCTTCCCAAGACACCTCGCGTATGGAGATCCTGGAGCCTATCTCTAAAGTCTGGGACATTATCATAGACGCCGTCGTTGCCTTTCTTGCCTATTGCACCGAGCGTCGCGCCATCGAGACGCTCCGCGATACGCTCGTGGAGCAGGGTCTCTTTGAGGTCCGCCTTATCTTCGTTGTCGAGCATTGCCCAAGTTTCGCTGATCTCTTTATCAGAGGCGCTCGCATCTAATTTTGCATCGAGCTCTTTCTTGAAGTCGATCTCATGACCCCATGTGCCATTCTTCATTGCATTTTTGATCGTCCGTTTATCAGAGTCTGGAACATTCTCGCCTCTCAGCGCTTCAAGGGTGATCTGTTTCATCATTTCTCCGTCCTTGTTACCCATTGACTCTTTGTACTTGCCTTCAATAAAGTACTTATTGATCGCTGAGCGGTCTTTCCCAGAGAGACCTTCCATAACCCCGGCGTTGCTTCTGTACTCTTCTTTGTTCATGAGCTTCGCAACATCTTCCCCGGTCATGGATCTCATTGCCCTTTTTACTTTTTCATTTGCGGGTTTTAGCGCTTCTGCTGTGTCTCCGATCTCCTTAATAAGCGCTGCATCTGCGGTAAGGCCCTGTTTTTCGAGTTCATCTCTCTGTTTCTTGAGTGCCGTCAGTTTGTCGTTGTTCTCTTTGCCTTCTTTGACTCCCTCCTTAAAGTTTTTCGTATTTTCAACTTCTGCCATTTTCTTCTGGAGTTCAGTGCGCGTATCCTTGTGGCGGTCAACAGCGTATTCGCCGTCGGGTTTCTTTGTGTACTGTTTGCCAAGTTTGTCCTGGATGTATCTTTGTTGTGCTTCGGGGTTATTGGGGAAGCGTTCTTTTGCGGTCTTGAGGATCCCCGCCTCGTTCGCAGTACCGCGGTAGCCGCCGAGCACACCCAAGCCGCCTCCGTCTGCTGCGTAGGTCTTCTTGCTCGCTTGTCCAAGGTTCACGCCCGCAACTCCTGCCGCGGCCCCAAGACCCATGCCCTTCATCGGTGCATTACGTATATCCCACGTACCGTCTTTCATTGCACTGCCGGTTTTAAGTCCTGCGTTGCCGACCATGCGCGCAAATCTGTTGTTGCTCTTGGCCATATTTTGAAGTGCAGTACTTTCAGCCGTCATTTTACCAATGCGCCCACCCGCCTGACGTCCTACTACTGCAGCGCCCACGAATGTTGCTGCAGCCCCTCCCCCAATACCCGCTTTTGCCCATTTGCCGGCACTGGAGCCGACACCCGAACTTACTTTTTGTGCGACAGTGAGCGAGGCAAGAAGGAGAATGACCATGACGATGAAATTGAAGATGATCGGAAAGTTGTCGGCATTTCCCGCGAATGCGAGCGCACTCTTTGCTTTGTCCGCACCCAGTCCTTTCATCAGATTGTCATTACTGATGATCAAAGAGTCAATATAGAGCATAAAAATAAACACTGGAGCAACGAACGTGGCACCGATGAGTTTATCAAGCCACTGATTTGCGAATCCTCCCCCCTTCGGAAGTGCGAAGCCGAGAAATGCAAAAGGAGACGCGATCATGAGAATCATGATCGTGACCGAACGAATGATCATCATAATGGCACCGGCAAGGAAAACGTATCCCGCAATAAGGTTTACAACAGTTCCACCGGCATAAATGAGAAACATCTTTGTTTTGTCCTGCTCGATTGGTTTTCCTGTGCCAGTGTTAGTATTATCTTTTCCGTCGTCCACTGTTGTTTGTATGCGAAAACCTTCCAAGAATGACGCTGTTGCGCTGCTTCCTATTTTTGCCCCCTGTTTCGTTTGGATCTTGTCCCAAAAACCTACCGCAAGGACATTTCCCGCATCAACGACCACCTGGGTTACAAAGAGGCTGAAGTTGATGAGTAGGGCAGCGATGATAAGGTGTGCAACCCAGCGTTTTGCATTTGAACCCGCCATTCCGAGCACAGTGAGTATGGCAATATAGAGCAACACAAAAATAAAGAACATGTTCGAAAAATCGCGCACCGCCGTCCAGCCGATCTTTATTGCCGTCACTTGTTTATAGACATCTGAGTTGATTGTGAAGATAATTGCAGCGTCGAGCATGTAGCCCATCGAGAACATAAAGAGTTGTGCTCCCGTAAAAATCATGGACATCAGCCAGATGACGGCATCCGCCACTTTGCCAAGTGCTGCGTCAAGAGCCTTCTTTCCCCCCCATGCAACGAGTGCCGTTATCCCCGTCCAAAGCGGAATAGCGATTAAGAGTGGCATTGCAAGCGCCTTCGCAGGAAAAACCGCCCAGAAAAGGATGAGTACGATTCCCCCCACTTTTTTTCTGAATCCTCTTGCGAGTGCAAACACAGAGGTAACACGCGCTCTCAGCGCAAGAAATAATGCGATGAATTTCTGAAGCAACGGATTGTTGCCAATATGATTGAGAATTTTAAGAAAATAGCTGTGCATAAGAGGGATCAGTAGCCGGTGTCAACTTGGTTATAGTTGTTTTGTCCGGCATCATCTGGTACGTCAGTATTAGGTGAAGTCTGCTTAAACATCATTTGATCATAGATCGAAAGCATCGTTCCTTCGGCCCAATCGGTTACATTTGGGGTATTGAGACTTCCCGCTTGACCGTCGTCGAGCCCATAGTAGCCGTACTGGATCACGTCATAAAACTCCTGAACAAGATCATTGATTGCCGTGGGCGATGTTGAGAGCGGGAGCGTGTTTGCGCCTGCAAGCCCGGTGTTGGTGGTAATGTCGGTTGGTGCGGTCTGGGACTCCTTACTTGCCTGTGAGTCGAGTTGGGTGCTGTCTTGTGTTTGATTGTATTGTTTGTCCACCAATCCGGTTGTGATGGTGTTGTTTGTTCCCGCAGGTTGGATGTCTTCTCCGTATTGTGCATCAAGGCTGTGGGGGTCGGCGGGGTCGGTGGTGTCATATGCGGTAGTGGGCACGAAGCTCGTGTTTGCAGATTTTTGGTTCGTGATCTCGTCCTGGTATGTGGCGCGGGCTGATGCGGCGCTATCGAGTATTCGCCCACATCCGAGCGGGGTGTCGCAAGGATTTACAATGGTATCGAAATAAGTTGCAAGCCCTCCGTTGATGCTGGCGGGGTCGTTGAAATTATCCTGATAGCTGTTCCAGTCATTTTCGCTTGCAAACATGGGGTTAGCTCCTGCAAGCTGGCACTCTGTCTCTGCAACGGTGTGGTTGAAAGGGTCGTCGGACAGGTCTCGCGTGTCTTGCACTAGCTGCGCCGCTTTATCGAGTCGCCAAGGCTCACAGACACCAAGGGATCCGACGGGATTCCCTGCCGCAGGATCGGCCGCAGCCTGGTCGGTGATGTGTTCGATCTGTCTTTCTTTTGCGTTGTATCTGTTTTGGGAAATATTAATGTTGTATGTCGCTTGGGTCGAGATCGAGCCATTGTTATTGACTACGTTGCCTGATTTTGCAAAGTTGAAATTAGCAGCACTCATTTGGTTCATGAGTTGCTTGTTGAGCTGCGCAGTCTGAGCATCAGCAATGTATTGCTTCAACATCTGGTGGAGCTGAATCGACATTCCGAGTTTTTGCCAGCTGACAACTTCTTTCAAAAGACAGCGAAGAGAGTTGCTGGTGTTTACTTGCACTGCGGTCCCACCACGTGCTCCCGCAGGAACCTCGTTGACGAGATCGCCTCCAAGCGCTGAGGATGATGCATATGCATACATCCAAGGCCCCCAGTCGGGTTGTGGTTGTGCATTTACTGTACCGTCTGCATACGCCAAGTACTCCGTGTCGCCTACTTTACAGTCTGCTTTTGCAATACCACCTGGATCACTACCTGAGATGAGGTCGCGCAAGGAGTCGGTTGTGCCATTTGGAGTTGCTGCACCAAAAGTTGCATCCCACCTCTTGAAGAGGTCAGTGACATACTGCGAGAAAGCGGTGTTGAGCTTATCATCCCGGACGGGTACATATGCTTGTGCGAATGCAGTATGCGCTGCACCAAAGAGAAAAAAGGAGACAAGCAAAAGAGAATATATGCGCTTAAAAAAAGTCCTCATAATGTGCTTACTATTATACCTTATTGGTGTCATGGTTTGGTAGTATTTCCACGCACCGTGTTCCAATAAAATGGCGCACCGGGCTCATCTTTCGTGAAGGTAACACCTTTCTCGGCAAATGCCTGCACGACCTGGGCGTATCCATTGGTGACATCAAGTCGTTTGATTGTATATCCTTCATACCCCCCCGCCCCGACAATGGGGTCTTCGAAAAGTGACTGCATGTCAAGAAGTCCCTGTGACATTCCCGCATAGCCGTTGATGATTAAGAGATGTTGTTTGGCGAGACTCGAAGGGACTTGTAGTGCGCGCAAATCATTTGCAAAGTTGCGATAGGTTACCGCAGGAAGTTGGAGTTCTTTGAGTGCCGCACTGTCTTTGTTGGTGAGTGCATCACTGAGGATCTCTTCTTCGGTGCGGTGCGCACGTACGGTGTATTTGCGGATCAGTATACCGAACGCATTGCCGTAGGTACGCATTCCGTCGATGCTATTGTCGGAAGAGACATTCAAACCCACGACGTCAGTTTTGGGGAGATATTTTTTTGCATCAAACCCTTTAAGGAGGTCACGATATGTCGTTGCCCGAATTTCTTTCGATTGTGTTGCTAAAAATTTTGCAAAAAATTCTTTTTGTATACCCAAAATATCGGTTGAGGAAGTAGCAAAGTGAGGATCTCGCACTATGGAAAGACTATCGTTGGGCTGCTCGCCTTTTTTGGCGGTGTTAGGAAGTGCGGGGTTACGTTCAATCCGAACTTCTACGCCATCCAGCGTCCCATCTCCATCGCTATCCGTCTTAAAGGGGTCGGAGCCATAAAGACGCTCTTCCCAATCAGGGAGCCCGTCGGAGTCGCTGTCACGGTCGGTGAAGTCGATGGTATCAAGGGTCGAAGTGGAGAGTGCGACATCTTGAGTTTTCAGACTTTGTTCGCGCCCCATGCCTGGTATGTGGTTTACATAAACACCCACCCCAACTATCATGAGCGCGATTGCGAGACTGATGAAAAGATTTTTATGAGGCAATGATGAAAAATTCATAAATTATACTTTGGGGGGTCACAAAACCATAGTGCTAGACTAAGGTCGGGCCTCAGCTTTGGGAGACCCGACCTTGGAGAAGTTGTCTGGCATTATGGCGCTGCAGATTTCCTCTCCGAGAAGTACTCACACATTCTAGCAACAAAGAAGCCTTTCTGGTTGTGAAATAAAACTTTTTTGTGGATAAGCTTCCTGATAGGCTCAACAAAAATACTAACTGATACGCTCAATAAAAAATTGTATAAAAAACGGAGACTTTCGTCTCCGTGTGCCCCTTCGGGCAAAGTGCTACTTCATTGCCCTCTTTCCTGCCTCGATGCCGGCGGCGATGGCGTTGTTGTTTGCCAGTTCGCATTGTCCTCGCTCGAGGGCATGCTTCCAGCCGTTGAACTTGGAACAGTCTTGCAATTGCGGTGCAGCTGCCGTGGGTGACGATGCGTTCCCACCCCTTGCGGTGTGTGTGTCGACGACCTCGTTGTGGTCGCCACCGTTTAGGGCATACTGCGTGCTTGCGGCTTTCGAGAAGGAGGTGACCTTGCTGTTTTCGCCGGTTGCCCACGCTTCGTGATCCCAGACCAGTTCGGTGCGGCCGTCGTTCGTCACCCTCACTGCGTGAAGGATCTTGGATTGATACACATGCGTACCACCCTTGTTGGGAGTTTCATAAACAACGCGCCAGAGCTCATTGCCACGATTGTAGTCGTAGCACATCCGGTCGGACCCTCTTGCGGATTGTCCATTTTCATCGCAATGCGTATTTTTCGCAGTGCTTGCGCCGGGTGAAATTACCGCGACACAAGCATCACTGGGAAGGGTTTTGAGCAAATTCGGGTTTCGTGCGGTGGAGTCCCTGTAGCACGTGGAGGCCTTGTCCGTGTTTGCCTGTGCATCGTACCTGTGCTTGCTTGCCCAGGCAGAGTTGATACACAGGGAAAGCGCCAAGCCGCCGATCAGGGTAAGCAGTGATTTCGTTTTCATTTCAAACTCCTCAGTTCAGTTAAATCAAGGAAACAATGCAAATTGTGACGATATTCCGTCTTTTGGCAGTTGCCGCAGATAAAACATCTCACGGAATCTGGATATTATAATATAACGCTTCTTTGCTGAAGTCAATATTTTTATTGAAAATACTGCATAAAACTGTGGATTTCCTGTGGAAAAGTAGTAAATATCTTTAAATTTATGGAAAAGTCGGATATGACCCATATTATATATAGATATATGAGGCGGCATACTTTTTGATATCTTCATCTAGAGTTGCTATAATTGTTACAACTGTTGTCCAATATATTATGAAACATTACTCCTCTCTCATTCTCCTCCTACTTCTCCCCCTATATTTTTTGACTTTTCCGGGTTTCGCAAGTGCGGCCGTTGATTGTGGAATGTTTGCACGCAACCTCTCTCTTGGAAGTTCCGGTGTGGAGGTAAAGGCACTGCAACAACTTCTCAATAGCGACACGAGAACAACGGTTGCCACAGAAGGGTCGGGTTCTGTTGGAAACGAAACGTTTTACTTTGGGCTAAGAACAAAACTTGCGGTGATTAAATTTCAAGAACTTTACGCAAAAGATGTGTTGACTCCTGCAGGGCTCACGCATGGTAATGGCTTTGTCGGAAGCTACTCTCGCGCACGGTTAGTCATGCTTTGCGTTGAGCTTAATACTCTCCCGGGAAATGGCCACGTTGTTCCTCTTCCATTGCCACCCCCAACACCCCTACCGCAGCCTATTTCCCCAATACTTCCTTCGTCGACTACTTCGCCAATTCAGGCAAGCGTTTCTGGGCTTGTAGGATTTAAATCAGAAACTCCTGTGCTCATGTTTTTATCCTCATTTGTTGGGTCACGGGGGGCGACGGTCACACTATCAATGCTTGGACTTACTCCAACAGAGAACACTGTGCACTTGGATACTTACACGATTGCGCATCTCAATATGACGCCTGACGGAGGACTCGAGTTTGTTGTCCCACAAGATGCTCCGCGCGGCAAACATGATCTCTCTGTAACAAACAGCAAAGGGACTTCGAACATGTCATTCTTTGTTGTTACTGATCCAAAGATTCCCGGACCAACGGTGAGCGGGTATACCCCGACAAGTGGGTGGCTCGGCACAACTGTGGTTGTAACAGGTACCGGCTTCACTCCGACGAACAACGAAGTACGCATTGGTTACGGATGGATCAAGGGTCTTGCATCCTCCGATGGTAAAACACTTCAATTCACCGTTTCCCCCGATGCCCCCGGTGCGACCACTGGTGCTGATACTCCGGGTATCGACATGAGTGTGCCACTTTGGTTTACGGTGGTAAACGAGAACGGCCTGAGTGTCACTTCACCCTTCACATTAAAAATCTAGCGCTTTTACATAGGCTGGCATATACTTTAATTAATGACATCATTTATTATGACCACACTCAAGAAATTTTATAAAGATCTCGCAACACAAGGTCACGTTGTTACGCGACTTCTCCTTGCATTTCTCATTCTCCTACTTGGAGGAGTCATCGCCATAAGCATCAACGTCCAGACGGCGACTGCCGGGCCCGGACAGCCTTTTGGTGGAATGAGTACTTTTGTATTTAATTGCACCTGTTCCGCAAACTTTGCGATCTATTTCAATGACCTTACCATTGCTCCTGCTATTGTGTTGCCGCTTATTTATCAACCAGGTGGGACAATCCTTTATCCCAATTTCAACATACTTTCGGCAGGTACTTGGATACTTGGCACATGGCAAGCTGGAGGGCAGTGTCGCTATTGGGTTGGAAAGGTTTGTGTAGTGCTTCCCACTGCAGGTACCATGTATATGGTCGGCACTTCGTAGTCACTGAAGAAATTTTTTGCGAAGCCAAACCTTTATATTTGTGTGGCAATTGCTTTTGCCAATGCAATCCATTTTTCAACTGGAACATCTTCGCCGCGGACATGTTCTGGAATGTCGAGTTGATGAAAAATTTTGCTCAGTGTGGTTTTCTCTAAAGGGAGTGTGCGAAGGAGATTACCCATAAGCATTTTTCTTTTCGCACCGAGCCCGGCTTTGATGATGCGAAAATATTTTTCTTCCTTGATGTCTTTCAACTGCTCGCGCGAGATATGTTCAATGGCGATGACCGCAGAGTCAACTTTCGGTGGTGGAGCAAATGCCTCACGTTTTACCTTTGCGACGTAGCGAGGTGTGCCATACACTTTCACTGCAAGAGAAAAAATACTCTCCTTTCCGTCGCGTGCGATGATTTGTTCCGCGACTTCTTTTTGAACAAGAAAGACAATATGTGTTGGCTGTCGAAGTATCTCAAGAAAAAGTTTGAAGAGCATGCCCGTAATATAATAGGGAATATTAGCGACGATCTTATAGGGTTTTGATCCAAGGTATTCTTTTTTGTACAGCAGCTCTTGTGTAGCGCTGTCTCGGATATCGCCCTCGATCAGTTGCAATGCTTTTTGTGTCAGCTCATGTGCAAATTTTTCGTGAAGGAGCAGAATGCAGCGCTGATCGGTTTCCACAGCAATGACGTGTGCCCCCGCATCAAGCAGTGCTCTTGTAAGCGCCCCTTCTCCCGGTCCGATCTCAAGAATAGTTTCCTCGTTCTTTATATTGCTTGCCGCAATGATCTCCCGTAATGCGGTTTTAGAGCGAAGGAAGTGTTGACCAAGCGATTTTTTTGCACGATGCTTTTCATTCATCCCTTCACAATGCCACCAGTTTCTTAAAAAGGGAATAACCCTTCGTGTGTTTGCCGTTTGTGGTATTGTAGTTTTTCAAAAATGACAAAGAGTAGCATTCCTTCTCTTTCTTACCCGATATAGTAAAATGTACCGATGTCACGATATGCAGCATGGGCACTTTCTTTTCTTGCAGGTTTTTTGCTTATGGTGCTTGAGCTTACCGCATCACGCCTGATGGCGCCCATCATGGGTACATCACTCTATACCTGGACTGCAGTAATCGGTGTCGTACTTTGTGGTCTTTCATTTGGTGCGTACCTTGGAGGGGTAGTGATCGACAGACGACCGACGCTCAAGACACTAGGGTATACATTCTTTATCGGAGGGTTGAGTATTACAATCCTTTATCTGCTTACACCTGGTGCGTTTATTCTCGCGACGCTTCCGATTGATATTCCGCTTCTTGCGACGAGCGTCGCAGCGCTCCTCTTTTTTGTCCCCTCTCTGCTTTTGGGAATGATCCAGCCGATGATCGTGCGTTTGTCGACCGACCAACTCCTCTCGATCGGAAAAACATACGGACTCCTTTCAGCGTTTTGGTCGCTCGGAAGTATCGCGGGAGTCTTTCTGACCGGCTATATGCTTATTCCTCGGATCGGCTCTCTCAAAACACTTATACTCATTTCCGTCCTTCTTGTGTTCTGTGGTGGATGTATACTGCGCTTTGCCCGTGGACGAGGAAAAATGATCGGAACAACACTCACACTTCTTTTGCTCTTCTCGATGTGGGCGACTGCGACAATTGATTATGGGCATAATGTGCTCTTTGCCAAAGACACCGGATATTATTCCGTGGCTGTTGCGGATGTTGACATCCCCGAGTACGGTCCGTCGAGGATCTTTTTTTTAGACATTGATACGCATAGTATTGAACGAACAAAAAAGGGTGAACCGCTCTATACCGACAGTGCACGACTTTTTGCTCAAAGTCTTTCCCTCACAAGTTCAGTCGCCGTGATCGGTGCCGGCGCGTATACGGTCCCCAATGATCTTGCGCGTTATTCGTCATCGTCAGTTCTTGTCATTGAGATCGATCCTGAGGTACCGGGGATTGCACAGCGCTATTTTCCTGTTGATCGCAATGTGCATACGCAGATCGGTGATGCGCGCATTTTTTTCAGACGCTCAAAAGATTCTTATGATTTTATTTTCGGGGATGCATTCAGTTCGTCGGTGTCAGTGCCGTGGCATCTTTTGACCAAGGAATTCGATACCTCTATTGCGGAGCATCTTTCATCTCATGGTGTCTATGTCGTGAATATCATTTCGGCGGTGAAAGGCGACAAAAATGATCTCTATCGGGCGGTTGATGAAACGCTCCGCTCCGTTTTTCCTTATGTTGAAAGCTACGCTTTTGGTACAGACCTAACGGGTCCGCAGAATATTGTTTTCGCTTCGTCCTACTCGCCGCTTGATCCTCTTGTCGAGAAAGGAAGTACGACAGAAGTTGTTCTCGGAGCAAGAGAGACATTTGAACATATGCGGGTCACTGAGAAGCATGAAAAAGGGATCATACTCACCGATGATTATGCTCCTACGGAAATGTTGCTCGCTCCGGTCACTCGACTTACACTTTCATCGTCGATTGCTCTCCACAGTGCAGTACTCGGCTTATTTGAGTCGAACGAGTAATCCTGTGTGCTTACACATACGTGACCGGCTCGTTGTCGTCCCAGTTATCGTCTCCCCATCCAAGCAGGCTCACCTTTCGTTTTGGTTTTCCTTCTTTGGTCGTTTCATCGCGTGTCTCAAAACTCATGTGACTGTCGTTGATATCGGAGAGAAACTCAGATGGCATATTGATCTGCCGTTGACCAAAAATCGTTCGAAACGATGCGTACGAAAGAAAAACTTTTTTTGCGGCGCGCGTAAGGGCAACGTAAAAGAGGCGGCGCTCTTCTTCGCGCTCGGAGAGGTCTTTGCTCTCGTCTTGTGAGCGGCGTGAGGGAAAGAGGTCCTGTTCCATCCCGGTGATGAACACATGATCGAACTCAAGTCCTTTGGCCGCGTGAATGGTCATCAGGCGAACGGAATTTTGTTCGTTCTTCATATTGTCCTGATCTGATTCAAGTGCAATATCGACAAGAAATTGTTCGATGCCGGGATGTACTCCTGTGTGACCTTCCGGCAGTGCATCAAAGACATCATACCGCGTGGCGACTGTCACCAACTCACGGACGTTCGCGAGACGTTCGGTATCTTCTTCATCGCCATCACTTAAACTTTTTTCAATCCCTGTTTCTTTAATGATATATGAAATAAGTTGCGAGGGTTTCATTTCCTCCGATGCGGTTTTGATTCGTGACAAGAGCGCAAAAAATGCATCTACTTTTGTGCGCATTGCCCCCGGGAGCTTATCTTTTTCACCGTTTAAAATTTTCTCGAGTGTGACTTTTCCGACACCGCGCGCGGGGACATTGATAACACGCTCCAGATCGAAACGCGCTTTGTGGTTGAGTGCCGCACGAAGATAGCTGATCACGTCCTTCACTTCCTTGCGACCATAAAAGCGGACGCCGAGGACTTGGTAGGGAATTCCCGAATAGAGAAGGGCTTCTTCGAGTACGCGTGACT
>OBEQ012180906.1_pt1 | contig 11675 bp, 7 predicted proteins | sample 1670901 | NCBI WGS metagenome assembly OBEQ01 (sample SAMEA104232315, study PRJEB22302) | groundwater metagenome | biome: forest; feature: aquifer; material: groundwater | place: USA | collected 2011-08-07 | depth 5.4 m | reverse complement strand
CGAGCTCCGCCTCAGCACGCTGCTCACGAAAAAAGGCTGCATCTTTCTTACCCAAGACATGAAGTGCTCCATCCACAGCTACTGCCTTGAGAACGGCTTAGACGTCGCCACTTTCAAGCCGCGCGACTGCATCGAATACCCCTACCTGCGCGGTAAGCTGAACTCGGACTACAAGATTTTCTGCGGCATCTATTTCGGCGAGCCGATTCCGGAGCATGCCAAGGCTTACGTGGCCGCGAACCCGTTGCCGGCTCCGGCTTCGGCCAAGACCTGAACCGGATTGCGCTTCCTCGTCGGCCTTCTTATCCTCGTCGCTCTTTTCGCCGGCGTGCGGCTGTCCGGCATGCTTGACCGGTATTTCCTTTATTTCCCCGAACCGCTCGCGGAGCAAGACTGGAAAGCCGTTTCCGGTTTGCCGCTTGAAGACGTCACCCTCAAAACAACCGACGGCGTTTCGCTGCATGGCTGGTGGATTCCCGCCGGCCCCGCGGATGCGCCGGCGCTGGTGTGGTGCCACGGAAACGCGGGCAACATCAGCAACCGGCTTGAGCACTTAGCGCCCCTGGTTAAATCCGGCATCTCGGTCCTCATTTTCGATTACCGAGGGTATGGGCGCAGCGAGGGCGTTCCTTCAGAGACCGGTCTTTATATCGATGGAGAAGCCGCGCTGGCGCATGTGCTCAAGGAGCGTGGCGTGGCGCCGAACAAGGTTGTGGTTTTCGGCCAGTCTCTGGGGTCGGCGGTTGCCGCGCAATTGGCTAACCAGCATGCGGATCTGGCCGGGCTGATTCTTGAGACGCCCTTTCCATCGATCATTGAAGCGGCTCATTCGCTGTACGGCAAGCACGTGCCTGTGGAGGCGCTTTTGAACGCGCGGTACGACGTGGGCAGAAGGCTGGCCGCTGTCCGCATGCCCGTTCTCGTGATCCACGGCGATCACGACAGCATCCTGCCGTTGCCGCTCGGGCGCGCGGTGTTCGAAGCCGCCAACGATCCCAAAGAATGGTTATTGATCCCCGGGGCGGACCACAACGATACGTTCATCGTGGGCGGGAAAACATATTATGAAGCGCTGCTTGGCTTTATCCGGCGCGTGACAAGCAGCTGAATTTCCGATTGACAGGGTCGTTTAACCCGGTACAATACTTTTAAAACCAAGCCGAGTTAGTCCTTCCTTCCGTACCTCGCGTGGCTTGGAGGAGACTCTGATGAAACCATCACGTGGGGTACTGTGTCTTTCTGCCGTAGGCTGCTTCCTTACTTTCGCGGCCGTTCCTTGCGCACGTGCCGAATCCACCGCTGATGCGCCGCAGGGCTCTTCTTTTGTTTCCGTGGCCGAAGCAAAGGCCTGGGTTGACGAAGGGAAGTCGCCCTTTTTCCTCGATGTCCGCGAGAAGGACGAGTTCGATGCCGGGCATCTGCCCGGAGCCGTGAACATCCTTTACACTGAGGTCGCGGGCATGGTAGACCAGCTTCCCAAGGATCGCCCGGTTGTCACGTACTGCATCCATTCCGCCCATCGGGCGCCGGAAGCGACCACTACTCTCCGCAAGCTTGGAATGACAAATGCCTATGTTCTCGAAGGCGGAATCGTCGCTTGGGAAGCGGGAGGACAAACGATCGAGGCATCGGGAGCGGGAAGATCAGCGAGAATTTTACCGCTGGGCGAGCGGTGTTTATTTAAGAAGCCGGAGACATGAAACCAACTCTGGTTCGTTCCTGTCTCCTGGTTATTGTGATCGGCTTCGCGGGCGCCGCATCAGCTCAAGCCGACACCCCGGTTAACGGGTTCATCTCCACCGACACGACTTGGGCAACCTCCGGCAGCCCCTACATTGTTTCCGGAAGTATCATCGTCGGCAACGACGCAACCCTCACGATTCAGCCGGGAGTTGAAGTTCGATTTGACGCCAACGCTCAGTTCGTACTCGGTACCCAGGGCAAGGCCACATTGATTGCCAGAGGAACAGCAGCGGCGCCGATCCGCTTCACGGCCAATTCCTCCAGCACCGCACCCGGCCAATGGGACGGTATCCAGTTCCACCCTAACAGTTCCGCCGCGAGTGTCCTGGAATACTGCACGATTGAGTACGCAGGACAGCCGTCATTTGGCGGGGTGCAGATCTACGGCGCGAGGCCGACGATCCGTTATTCAACGATCCGCAAGAGCGCGGGGCCCGGGGTCAGGCTTGATAGTGCCAGCGCCGTCATTGAATTCACATCGCTGACTGAGAATCAGTCGGCGCTGTACGTAACGGGTATCAACGGCAACACGCGGCTGCGCTGGAATACGATTACGGGTAACAGCGCTTTCCTATCGAACACCACCTTCTTGGCGTTGGATGCTCGACTCAATTGGTGGGGAAGCGCGCAAGGGCCCTCCGGAATTATTGCTACCGATGCCGTTGTGGAGCCTTGGCTCACGCAGCCGCCTTCCGGCACGCTGCAGTGGACTACGGCTGCCGCTGCGCCGGCCGGCTTTAATCCGAACGGGGCGGCTGAGAGCTTCTACGGTATGCTGACCGAGACCGGTGCCTGGACCATCACCTTGCGTGACGCCGGCGGAGCAGTTGTGCGAACATTGACCGGCACCACGCCGGCTGCATCCATTGACTGGAACGGACGCAACGCCGCTAATCTTGTTGTGCCGAACGGAGTATATACCTACGAAATGACAGCATCGGCGGCAGGCGTCGCGAAAACGGCCGCGCCCGCGCGCGGTCACGTAACAGTGGATGCATCGCTGCCGCTTGCCAACCTGACTGCGCCGATCCCGGAACAAGCGATGGTGCCGCAAATCGTCACGATTCGGGGAACGGCCGGGGGAGCGGGGTTTCAATCTTATCGGCTGGGGTATGGTGAAGGGTATAGCCCTTGGACGTGGACGCTGATCCGGGCAGCCACGGTGCCGGTAACCAATAACGTGCTGAGCACCGTAAACCTCACCGCTATCACGTCTCCCATGGTTACCATCCGGCTGACAGTCTTGTCCACTGCAGGACAAGCAACGGATCAGGCAACCGTGCGTCTGATACGTGTAACCGACCTTGCGGACGCGCCGGATCCGTTTTCGCCGAATGGGGATGGTCAGGCCGAACGCACGGCGATGAGCGTTGCTTCCTCTTGGGCGTCGAATTGGACGCTAACGATCCGCAACAGCGCCGCAGCCGTGGTGCGTACGTTCACGCTCAACGATTCCTCCGGTATGGGGCAAACGTGGGACGGAAAGAATGCGGCCGGTGTTTTGCAGGCAAGCGGTGTTTATACTTACCAGTTCACGGCTAAGGAACTTATCAGCGGTTTGGCGGTGAATTCGGCTGTCGGCCAAACATCGTTGGATCGAACCTCTCCCACCGCCGTGATCTCTGCGCCCACACAAAATAAAATCTTCTTAACGGATGCACCGATCGTCTTGACAGGCACGGCGACCGATACCAATTTTGACCGCTACACCCTGGAATGGGGCAGCGGTAGCGCGCCTGGTTCTTTCGTATTCGTGCTGGAATCTCGCACGAAAGTGGCCGGAACCGCGCTCGGCACGGTGAATGTGCAGGGATGGTCGCCTGGTACTTATACTTTTCGGTTGCGCGTATATGATAAAGCAGGTCTTTTCAGCGAAGCGCAGCGCACGATCATTTTGGATCACATCCAGATAACGAACGTCTACCTGGATTCGTACTCAGTGGATCCGTTTCTGGGTGGCCGGGCGGTTGTGCACTATCAGCTTAGCAAGACAGCGCATGTCACGGCGCGATTCTATAACAGCACCACTAAAGCGCTTGTGCGCACGTTGACGCTAGCGGGCCAGCCGCCGGGTAATAACACGCTCCAGTGGGATGGGCGGAACGCTGCCGCAGCCGTGGCCCCGCTGGATGTGTACTACTTTACCCTGGAAGCGGTGGATCCAACGAACGTCAATCGTAAAGGAACCTACAACAACGCGACAACGCCAAAGATGGGAGGTGGTAGCGGATACCTTGGCGCTTCCATGAACCGAACCGATCTCAACGCGTTCAAGAGCGAGGCGATCGAGATTAAGTACAGCCTGATTGCGCCGGGAGGCGTTTCTATTTTTGTCCAACAGCCGAGCGGGGCGATTATCCGAACATTGGCCAACAACGCTATTCGGTCGGGCGGTGATGAAATTGAAATTTGGGACGGGCGTAAAGACGACGGAAAGATTTATACCGGATCCTTCCAAGTCTTCTTGAGTGAGCCCACAGCGACTTTTGAAAACATGGTGCGCCTTCTCGGCAGCCCGCCGGTGTGCGAGGGCTTCCAAGCGGAAGCTTATGTGATTCAGCCCATTGATGGTGAGGTCAGTACCATGCGTTACACACTGAGCCGCGCCGCCAATGTGACTGTCACGCTGACGGATCCGAACGGCAGTACCGTGCGCACGCTTTTGTCCAACGTTTCGCAAGGGGCCGGCGCGCAGGTGCTGGAGTGGGATGGCCGCAACACCCTGGGAAGAGTGGTTGCGGTAGAGGGCAATTACAAAGTCACCTTGACGGCCGCTGATCCAAGCTGGCCAACCAACACGAGCACACGCAATGGCACGGTTCTGGTTTATCGCTGATCATCGGTTGCGCACATCTGGCCGATGGCTGGTCGCATGCCTCCTTGTCCTAGGCGCGGCGTCCGTACGCGCGGAAGAGCGCGCGCTGCCGACAGAAGGCATCCTCTACACCCGCCGCAACAACAATGTGTGGCAAGTGTGGCTGCAAAGTCTCGCCGGCGGTCTTCCTGTGCAGGTGTCGCAATCGTCTGGGGATAAGCGCTTGCCCATGGTCGCGCCGGACGGCAGCGTGGCTTATTGCAGCGACAATTTTGTCTGCCGTCAGAGCGGAGGCAACTCTCGGTGGGATGAGCCTCTGTTAAGAGCCTTTTGGCCGGTGCGCGACATCGCGTGGTCGCCCGACGGCACGGCGCTGGCATTCAGCCGCGTGAGCACCGAGGCACTCGAAAGCGCGAATCTTTGGCTGTCCGACGCCCATGGCGGTAATGCCCGCCAGATCACTTACCAGGCAGGCATTCAGGAGCAAGCGGCTTGGTCCCCCACGGGCCAATGGATTGCCTACGCCGCAAAGATCGGCAAGAAGCACGCGATCCATGTCATTCGCAGCGATGGCGAAGATCGGAGGCAACTGACCAACGGCACTTCCGATGACGTGCTGCCTGCTTGGTCGCCGGACGGAGTTCGGATCGCTTACAGCTCCGACCGCGGAGGCAACGCTGACATTTGGATTATGAACGCGGACGGCTCAGGCGCTAGACCCCTTGCTCAAAGCTCCGGTTCAGACACTCGGCCCGCGTGGTCTCCTGACGGCCGGGGAATCCTTTTTGCCACCAACCGGAGCGGCCGGTTCGAGATTTGGGTCATGAACGCCGATGGGTCCAACCAGCGGCTGCGCATTCAGGACGAAGAGGAAGTGATGGATCCACTCTGGTTTAAACGATGAAAACCCTTCGTAGAGTTTCGCGTTCGCTGGCTGGCTTGCTAGCCTTCATTCTGGCGGCCGGACCACTGCTCACGCCCGCCGCGCTGGCCCACGACATCCTGTTAGATGGCGGCACCAGCGCGGGACAACCATCCGACCCTGATGGTTCAGGTCCGGGTTCTTCCGGCCAACCGCCGGCAACGAATCCGAGCACCGACAATCCAACATTACGCGGTGACGTTGATCCGGTTGAGCTTTTTCGCGGAGAGTTTACCCTTAGCCGCCAGGATCTATTCTGGCCGGGGCGTGGACTTGCGGTGAACATTAAATTTACTTACGGTTCACGGCGAGCGTATAACGGCGCCTTTGGCTATGGCTGGGACATGTCTTACAACCGCCGCGTGCGCAAGCTCTCGAACAACTATGCTGTTGTGCTTCGCGGCAATAACCGGCGCGACGAGTTCAAATACAACGGCACAGCCACCTATGTGGCGCCGCCGGGCGTCTATGACACGCTCGTGATGAACGCGGACGGCAGCCACACGCTTACCAGCAAGCATGGGATCAAAGAATTCTACGACGTGAACGGCAAACTCAACAAGATCCAAGACCGCAACAGCAACACGCTTACGTTTACCTACGACCCAGCCGGCCTGCTGCCGATTACGGCTCCGTCGGACTATTTTATTTCGCAGGCGCGCGGCGTGGTGGCGCGCGAGTACCGGCTGACGCGCATCACCGATACCGTTGGCCGCGCTGTGGACTTCACTTACGATTCAGAAGGCCGTCTTATCAGCCTCTCGTACGCGGGCAGGACCATCCAATATGGCTACGATACGGCAGCCAACTTGATTTCCGTGAGAACGCCCACCTCAAGCGACTATCCATCCGGGCTCACTACTCGCTATGCGTACACGAAGCACAACCTGACCAGTATCACGGATCCGAAGAACCAAACCTTCTTAACCAATGTGTACGACAACCTGGATCGGGTGACCACCCAAACATACGGGGGTGGAACCTCCCGAATTAGCTACGAAACGCGTTGCGCTTCGATGCCAGGCAGCGCCAATGTGGGCTATTCGCTTAGCTTGGCGCCGGTCAGGATAATGCCCGGCGAATCGTACACGGTCACATGGACCGCGCCGGCCGGTTCCTCAACCGTTGACTGGATCGCGCTGTACAAGTTAGGCGATGATAACGCAGCTTACCAACAAGGCTACTTCTATACAAACGGCGCGACCGCCGGCAGCAGCGCTTTGAGCACGTCCGCGGCAACTCCTCCCGGCATGTATGAGGCGCGCTACCTGCTGAACAACGGCTACACATCGGCTGCCAAGAGCAATTCGGTTTGCCTTGGCGTGGAAACGGCGCAAGCAGATGCGGCATCGGCCCAAGTGACCGACCGCAATGGTTTTAAGACACAGTACTCGTTTGAACCTCTGGGGCATATCACCAAGATCGAGCAGTTTACGGACGGCAATCCGGTGGGCGAGCCGGCAAGCTATGTAACCCAGTACGAATACAACGCCGCCGGGGAAGTTACGCGCATCGTGTACCCGCGGGGCAATGCCACCGAATACACCTACGACGCCAAGGGCAACGCGCTCACGATTCGTCATAAGGTCGTCGGCGCCGTCAAGTTCGTGGCTAACACGCTGGATATTGTCACCAGTTTTACTTACAACGCTTTTGCCGAGCCGCTTACGGCCACCGACCCGATGGCTCGGGTCACTTCTTTTACGTACGATGCCAAAGGCAATCTCACGCGCATCACCGCGCCGATCACAACAACGGTCACCAGCTTTCTCTACAACGCCTTTGGCCAGGTGACGCAAATGACTGAGCCCGGCGGTCTCATCACGACTTATACCTACGACGCGCCAACCGGCAACCTCCTGAAGATCGCGCGGGACCCTGCCGCTACCAACGCCACCACCCAGTTCACGTATGACGCCGTGGGCAACCTGACTTCAGCCATGGATACCGTCGGAAGCGTGACGACGTTTACCTACAACGACCTCAATCAGCTTCGCAAAGTGGTTGCGCCCGCGCCTTTCTTGTTCGAGACGCACTTGCGGTACGATGCCAACGGCAACCTTTTGCAGGGGGATAAACAAGCCACAACCGGATCGCCCGGAGCGCTTCCGGGGCTGGGCTCTGTAAGCGCAGGGGACGGCTGGCAATCCGTCGTCTATGCCTACGACGCGCTGGATCGTGTGGCATCGATCAAGAACGACCTCAACCAGACCACGCGGTACGCTTACGACAATACCGGCAACCTCACCCAGCTCACGGACGCTAAGAACCAGATCACCCGCTATACCTACGATGAGCGGGACTTGGTCACGCAGGTCACCGATCCTAAGAACGGCATTACCCAGTACACGCTCGATGCCAACGGCAACCCGCTTAAGATCATCGACCCGGCAACCCACGCCACGGATTTTGTCTACGACGCGTTCGACCGACTCACGGCCATTACTTATGCCGACGCGGCCAAAGATCAATTTACCTACGACAAATCGTCCAACGTGCTCTCGCACATCACGCCGATTCCGGCAACGGGCACCACGTTCGTTACGCGCACCTATGCCTACGACGCCATGAACCGGCTGATCTCCAAGACCATTCCGGGCAGGGTTACTACCTACACGTATGACGTGGCCAGCCGCTTGACCCGCGCGGCTGATCCGGTTGCGACGCTGGTTTTTGCCTACGACAAGTTCCACCGGCTGACAAGCAGCACGACCACGTATCCTACAACCACCGCGCTCACGCAGACCTATGCCTACGACAAGCTGAACCGGCGCGCGAGCTATACCTATCCGGCGCTGAGCCCGGCGGTCGGCCGGATGGTCACTTATCAGTACGACGCTCTGAGCAGGCTCACCAGCCAGACGGACCTGACGGGCCAGTCGATCACGCTGGGCTATGACGCGCTCTCGCGGCGCACCAGCTTGGGCATGGCCAACGCCGTAGCCACGACCTACGGTTACGATGCCGCGAGCCGCTTGCTGAGCATCAACGCGAGCCGCTCGGGCGCCCCGATTGCCTCAGCGAGCTACGCCTATGACGCCATCGGCAACCGCTTGAGCCAGACCATTGGCCCAGTAGGCGGTGCCAAGAGCTTCACGTACGATGCGCTCTCGCAGCTCACGAACGCCAGCAACCCGAGCACGGCGTTTGCTTACGACGGCGTGGGCAACCGCACCGCGGCAGCGGGAGTGAATTACACCGCGAATACTCTTAACCAGTACACGCAGGTTGGCTCAAGTGCTTATACGTACGACAAGGCCGGCAATCTGCTCATCGACGGCACGAACACCTACACCTACGATGCTGAGAACCGGGTTACGAAGATCGTCTCCGGAGCGAACACGCTCTTGTACACCTACGATGGTCTTGGCCGGCGCATCAGCCGAAGCCTTAACGGCGTCATCACGCGGTTCTACTACGACGGCTTGGAACGAGTAGCGGATCGCAACGCCGCGGGCGCTATTGAAGCCAGCTATCTCTTTGGCCCGGGAATGGACGAAGTGTGGCAGATGCAGCGGGCACCCACGACGTACACCTACTCGCACGATGGGCTTGGCTCACCGCTTGCGCTTACCGATGCCGCAGGCTCTGTTCTTGAGCGGTACAGCTACACCGAATTCGGTCAGCCCACAGTCACCAACGCGCTTACCGCAGCGACCAGTTCCGCCTCGTTCTACAACAACCCGATCCTGTTCACGGGCAGGGAATGGGAGCCGGAGGCGCAGGTCTACTACTACCGAGCGAGGTACTACAACCCAGTGACGGGGAGATTTCTCTCGAGAGATCCGCTGGGGTATGTGCCTGATCTTAATGTTTATCGATATGTTCGTAACAACCCCGGAAGGTGGATCGATCCATCTGGACTCGACGTTCGCGCCATCGAGTATCCAGGAGGAGGGAACATTGATCATCCGATGCCCGCGCAGCCGCATATTCCGATCGACATTCCGATTGAGTATCAGCCCGGGGGTAGCATTGACCATCCTATCGATCAGGGTGGTAGCAAAACGCCGGGATTTGAACCCGAGCCACCGACTCCTCCCGGTGGTCGAAGTCCTAGCGACTGCAAGAGCATGGGGGATCTTTCAGGAACCGATCAACCTGGGACAGGGGGGAGCGATTCCGGTGACGAGGAAGAGGAAAGTCCGCCAGGCTATCCGGAAAAGCCTAACGAGCCTCCTGGTCCCGGTTATATATGGAAAGGTGACGGCCCGCCAGGGAGCTCAAGGGGAAGCTGGGTTAACTCGGATACGGGCGAAGTTTTTCATCCAGATTTGGAGCATGGTCCTCCAATCGGACCTCATTATGATTATACTGATCCCAATGGAAACCAGTGGAGAGTCTTTCCCGATGGGAGAGTAGAGCCGAAATGATGACAGGCTTTCGGGAAATTGAATTAGGTGCTGCGGGCCAGAGTTATCTTCACAAATCTCTGCAACACGGCAAGCACCTGGCTAAGAATGTCCTAAGAGATGTGCAGTTTGCACATGGTAGGGTGACTACCTATCTCCCAGAGAATGTAACCGACGAATCGGCCAAGGAATTTGAATTGGGTGGGAAATTGCCGCCTATAGGTGAGCGCCATGATTTTGACCGCGCTGGCCGGAAATGGACGATGGAGGCAAAGCCAAACACTGATAGTTGGCTGGTCAAGGATATTCTTGAGTTTACCGCAGAGAATCGAAGCGGTATTTGCATTTTTGAAGATCTGCAATTCTCGCCTTCGTCTCCCTGGTTATTTTCGTCTAAGGCGAAAGACTTGAAGTGGGTATCATGCGAAGGGCAGCTTTTTTATTTGATCCCTGCTTCTGAAAGAGACGAAAAGGTAATCAAGAAAACAATTCGTGCGGCACATGCTTCCTGGTATTTCTTATGTGTTATGGCTTCCTTGCCAACCTTACCCGAGAAGCAGTGGCTGGTTGACAGGAGTATTTCACCTGCTCATCTCAAGAGCATCGCTCAAGCCGCAGAACGAATCGTAATGAGTGCTTATGATGGGGAGGGGTACGTTGAATGGAAGAGATCTTAATCGTGTGATATCCAACGCTCCTGCACCGCAAACCCCACCCAGAACCTTGGTCGCAGCTATTCTGAATTGATAAGCAATAAAGTTTCTGTTCTTTGACATTTAGCTGGCCGCCGAGCCAGCCGCTCGGTCAACGGCACTCTCACGCGGTTCTACTACGACGGTCTTGAGAGAATCGCGGATCGGAATGCGGCTGGCGCGATCGAGGCGACGTATTTGTTCGGTCCCGAGATTGACGAGGTATGGTCGTTCCAGCGGGGGAGTGATACGCGCTACTACTCGCACGATGGGCTTGGCTCACCGCTTGCTCTGACCGATGCCGCGGGCGCGGTGCTTGAGCGTTACATCTACGATTCTTTCGGCAAGCCGACGGTAACCAACGTCTCAGTTCCCGGCACTGGGACAGCTTCGTTCTTTAACAATCCGATTCTCTTTACAGGCCGTGAGTGGGAGCCTGAGGCGGGGGTTTATTACTACCGGACGAGGTATTACCATCCGGGCATTGGTCGCTTTATCTCCCGCGACCCTCTAGGCTACGCGCCCGATCTGAATGTCTACCGGTATGTCGGCAACAGCCCTTACAATTGGGTGGATCCGCTGGGGTGGATGAGTTTACCGGCAGGTGCGAGCGCGGATATCAACCGAGGGCCTCGCGGACCTGTCGGAGACATACCGATCAATCCGCAGCCCCGGGGCATTATCACTACCCCGGTTGGTGGACCAGACAAAGGCCCGGGAGGTTTCACTCCCGCCGGGCCCGGCGAATGGCCGACGGGATGTTTTGGTCCGGAGACAGGGCTTTCTACTCAGCCTGGCGACAGAGGCCCTACCAAGAGCGAGGGAGGGTTGCAGGGTACCGGTCAGCCGGGGATACTGACTTCGGATTCTGGGGGGAATGAAGGAGGAGAACATCCGGGTAAGAGTGAACCCAAGCCATCTCCAGATTTCGAACCTCCCACGAATCCACCGCAGGCACCTCCATCAGAGGTTCCTCCTGGTTGGCAAGTGCGTGTAATGCCCCCTACATCGCAGTATCCTAATGGCTATTGGAGGCTGGAAAAACCTATGGGTAATGGAGGATGGCAGGGAATAGATCCTTCAACGGGAAAGCCCGGAACGAATCCAGAGACCCATGTGCCTTTGCCACCTAAAACTTAGCAAATGAAAGG
>OBEQ010337898.1_pt1 | contig 11675 bp, 16 predicted proteins | sample 1670901 | NCBI WGS metagenome assembly OBEQ01 (sample SAMEA104232315, study PRJEB22302) | groundwater metagenome | biome: forest; feature: aquifer; material: groundwater | place: USA | collected 2011-08-07 | depth 5.4 m | reverse complement strand
CTTCTTTTTGGATTGTTTAACTCAACAGTGATGCCACTTGTGCAGACAGTGTTGTCCGAGGAAACAGATGCAAAGTCACAGGGTACAATGCAGGGACTTAATTCTTCCTACATGAGTATTGGGCAAATCATCGGTCCAATTGCAGGGGGAGCACTTGCAACATTTATGATTTCCCTGCCATTTTTGCTTACAAGTTTTTGTGTGTTTACGTGCTTACTGCTTTCGTTGAAAGTTCTCCATCAAGCAATAAAAAAAGAATCCGCATTTTAATTTTATTCAAACTGGATTTTGACTTTTACATTGAGGGATTGGGCGATTTTTTGTAAAAGCCCAACTGTTGGATTAGCAGTCATATTTTCTAATCTGGAAATAACAGCTTGCGTTGTATGTGCTTCTTTAGCAAGTTGTTGCTGTGAGATTTTTCTTTTAACTCTTGCCACAATAAGTGTTCTGCTTACTTGATATTCAGCCTCAGATTCTTCCCAGGCTTTTTTAAATGCAGGATTTTTGAGTCTTTTTTTAAGATCGTCTTGCAAAGTGTAGATTTTCATAGTTTATTAATTATATCTTATACGATATAAAAAGTCAAGCTATTTTTTACTTCTTAAAGTATATTCCTGATATCTTCTGGAGACTGTTTCGATTTCTTTTAAAGGTGTTTTCTGAGTTTTCTTTTTAAAACCGTGTAAAACAAGAACTTGAAATTTTTTCGGTACGACATAGATCACCCTAATACTGTCTTAAATAATTTTCCAGCCAGAATCCATAAGACCAAAACTTTCCTAAAAATCAAAAAATTATTTTTTGGAGGTTGGTTATTATATTTTCTTAATGGTAAATATTCCTAACCCAACAATCATAACGTCGATAATGATAATAGGTAACATTAACTGAAGCATCTCGGGTTTGTCAGTCGGTGCAACAGCTGTAATTGCATTCCAAATACCTCCTCCTATAGCACCACCAATAAGAAGGGACATTGTCGCAACTACCTTGTGATTGAATTGTTTCTTATAGCTCATTGACTCTTTGTCTAAAAATCTGTAATAATAAATGATACCAATCTTATGATAAACCCTGGAAAAATTGCTGTCAATGATATAAAACTTTTTATTATTGATGTTACCTCTCATGTTATTTACACACTAACTATTGTCTTGCTCTCATCTTTTTTAACTTATTTTTTACTTAGCTCTTTTATTACCCAAAAAATCAATGCTCTCCCTTTTCTCAAACAATCCTCAACAACGGTAGCTCTTCCTAATCCGAAAGATGATCTCTATGTGGAAAGAGGGAGTCCGTATGATAATCGAACAATCGGGACTGAGAGTGCAAACGTTATCTTTCACGGCCCCAGGGATAAAAAAAGAATTGCAATTACCTTTGATGCAGAAATGACCGATGGTATGCGGGCAAATGTTATATCGGGAAAGGTAAAAAGTTCATATGATAAACGAATTATTGATACGCTTAACAAAACACAGACAAAAGCGACTCTGTTTTTAACTGGCATGTGGATTGAGATGTACCCTGATGTGACAAAAGAACTTTCTAATAATCCTCTTTTTGAACTAGGGAGTCACTCGTACACAGATAGTTCGTATCATGGATTTTGTTATGGATTAAAGCAGCTTCCTGCAACACTTGCTATAGAAGATATTGGTGCTACCGAAAAACTGCTTCGGGAAAAAGCCGGCATAGATAACAGATTGTTTCGGTTTCCTGGTGGATGTTATACGCCTGAAGATGTAAAACTCGTTAATCAAGCAAACGACATTGTTGTCCATTGGGACGTTATTGGTGCAGACGGATTTAATAATAATGCAAATCAAATTGTTCGTAATGTTGTTGATAATGTGCAAAATGGGTCGATCATTGTGCTCCATATGAATGGTGAACCAACTGCTCCAAAGACTGCAGATGCATTGCCTGACATTATTAATCAATTAAAGAAGAAAGGGTTTGAGTTTGTAAAGGTTTCTGAACTTCTGGGGTTACAACCCGAACCACGATCAGGTTTTTGATCAATCAAAATTCGTTATTTCTTTTCTTCATTCTTACTCTTGGTTGGTGAAGTTGGTTGTACTGCTGGCTGTTGACTTTTTGATTCTTCATGAGGCGATTGTTTAGGTTGAGTCTTTGGTTCTTCATGGACAGACTCTTTTGGTTTTTCTTCTGGCTTTGATTGAGAAGGTGGCGCTTGTTGTGTTTTTGCAGCATCTTCTTTTTTCTCGATTATTCGAATTGAGGTGCTTTGAATGACTTTTGGTTGTGATTGTGGTTGTGATTGTGGTTGTGATTGTGGTTGTGATTGTGGTTGAACTGTTTTAGGAGAAGATGAAGGAGCAACTGGCGCGTGTACCGGTGTTGCCGTTACTGTTTGGCTATTTGAGTTCTGAGTTTTTGTTTGTAACTCAGCAGTTTTCGTTGGCAGAGATGAGCTAGAATTAACGCTTGGCAACGTCTGAGGTTTTTGATTCTGGGCAGGAGAAGTTTCCAGAGAAGGAGTGGATTTTGTTTCTGTTTTTGATTCTGGAGCTGTCGAAGTTTTTGCATGTGGAGTTATTGAGACTATTGGTTTTGATGGAGTAGGGGAAACAACGTTTTTTATCGGTGCTACCGGAGTAAGAGGTTCTCCATGGACAACAACGACATCTCCTGGTTTAATTTGATTAAAACCAATAGTGGTGTCTGATCCTTTAATAATAGTTTTATTACTGGCATTTACCTGAACGGCTACGCCATTTTCGGAAATAACCATAGTGTGATTTTTCTGATTTACTTTGAGTACAGTAACTGGCTCGGGTGCGGCAAGTTCTTTTGGTACATTTGTCAAAACAAATGTTGGCGTAAATGTGTTTCCAACAGATGAACCAACCAGTGCAATTGTTGTTCCGACCTTAACAGAAGCAAGCGTTGGTTTTTCTGCAGGGGTAATTCCCTTTGTCTTAACAGTAAGAGACTGACTGGTAAGAGGAATTGTTATTTGTTGTCCACCAGCTGTTTTTACAACCACTGCTGTATCAGTTTTATCGATAACTTCTCCAATAAGTGGTTTTTGTGTTAGGTTCGTGGCATTTGTCGCAAGCGGGATATTTGGTTGTACATGAGCTAAGGTGTTTTTTGCCTGTTGCCCAATTTCGCGGATTAACGCATTTCTTTTTGTTTCTGGTGTTGTTTTTAAGACGTCTCCTAAAATCTGAAATCGTACTTCAGATATTGCCTGTAATGTTATTTGTGTCTGTGCATCGTTTTTTATTGATGTATCCTTTGCAACAGTATCCATTTTTTGTTGTATATTCTGCAGTATTATATTTGCTTGCTGTTGTTTACCGCGTTTTGCAAGATCTTTTGCTTCTGCGACTTGCAACAGCATGGTTTCTACGTCTACTTGTGTTTTTGCTTTTGTTGTTAGGACAAACGATTTTTTTATTGCCTGCCGGAGTGGCACAAGAAAATACCATGGTGAGTCAGCACGAATAATAATTCGCGGTAGCGTAGTCGTAGGTTGAGCAAGCGATAAATCTTTTGCGGTAATTCCTAAATCAGCAGCGGTAATAGGTTGTGTCTGTAAGGGTTGTGACTGTGCAGCAAGAACACGAGATTGGGATACATCACTTGCTGCAACGAGCGGGTCAATCGATTGATCTTCGAAAGAAAGAGGAGTGGAGTTTTGAATCGATGTTCCAACTAGCTTAGGGTCTCTGGAATAAATAAGTTCCGAAAGGTGTGCAACGAGATTTGGATCCCCGACATTTGAAAATATGCTTACTACATAGGGAGAATCGTGTGCAAAAATTATTCCTCCGTCATGGTAAAGCGGATCTAAATCGCCATGTTTATGGGCAACGATAATATTTTTAGGGAGAAGACGAGGGAGCATGGAGTTTATTTTTTGTTCTTTAAGAATAGCCAAAAGCGATTTTGCGCCTGGAATTTTATTCTGTAAAATAAGAGTAAATGCTTTCGTGTAATCCTGGGCAGTTGTCGTATTAATCCCGTATCCTGGAACATCAAATTCATATTGTTCTTGTGAGGTGTCAAGATTCAGTTTTGACCCAACTGCGCTATGGGTAAGACCAAGGGAATTCATATACTCGGTAATTGCTTTTCTGTCTAAGACATCAAGCAGCATATTAAATGCAGTATTGTCGCTTTGGGTAACCATTTGGGCAAGCAATCTATCAACAGTAAGAGAATCTCCTTCTTGAATACTCGGAAGTCCATCTGCTACAAGCTCTGTAGATACGACGTTTTTCCCAGATGCTGTCATATAATCATAGCCATGCAACGTATGGGTTGCAATTTGTTTGTATGCATACATTGCGGCAAATAGTTTTACCGTGCTTGCGGGTATCCAGTGCTTATCATCGTTTAAGGCAATAGCGTCATTTTTACTGCCGTCATACAGTGATATACTGACATTATTTAAGTATCCTCTGAGGGCTAAATCTGCATATACCTCATCGGAAAGAGAAGGATTCGAAGTTACGCTTTGCGCAAAAACAGGCCTTGATGCGAGGAGAAAAAACAGGGAAAAAATAAATAATTTTTTCATCACATATTTACTATAACAGATTTCTCCAGTTCGTCAATATAAAATTCTTTCAATTTGCCCTCTTGCATTTGCAAAAAATTAACAGCATGATAAGATAGAGATCATGCATGATACAAAAGAGATGTGTCCAAAATGTGGTTCGCCTTTAGGCGAAATAACAGAAACCGCAACAGGGAAAAAATTACAGCGTTGCAGTAAAGGATCCTGGAATAAAGAAACCAGGCAAAATGAAGGCTGTGACTATGTAAAATGGTTTGCTGTTGAGCCACAAACTCTTGATGAGAAATGTCCAAAGTGTGGTAGCCCATTGGTACTGCAAGTCACGCGGTTTGGCAAAAAAATGAAGAAGTGTAGTGCCGGTGGATGGGATAAAGAAACAAAAAAAGCAACAGGTTGTGATTATGTCGAGTGGATAAATGGCACAACAGTACCTTTAGATACCGATTGTCCGGAGTGTGGCGCAAAGTTAGTGCTTTTTACCACAGTCGCGGGAAAAAAAATGGAAAAATGCTCAACAGCCGGATGGGACAGAGAAGCGAGAAAACCCACTGGTTGCACATATGTAAAGTGGCTAAAAGCAGAAAAACCAGCTGCCGATAGTGGGGGAGAAGAGTTTTTGCCTCCAGAACCAGAAGGTTAATTTTGAAAGCATATAATTTTTCATTGCCAGATCAAGACGGGAAAATGCATGCACTCTCTGATTATCTTGGAAAATTTGTTGTTTTGTATTTTTATCCTAAAGATGATACGCCAGGGTGCACAAAAGAGGCGTGTGCTTTTCGGGATGCATCTGCCGATTATGAAAAAAGGGGAGTTGTCGTTATAGGGATTTCCAGAGATTTGGCTTCTTCGCATAAAAAATTTGCAGATAAATTTTTCTTACATTTTACGCTTCTTTCTGATCCTGATCATGTTGTTATAGAAAAGTATGGTGCATGGGGGAAGAAAAAGTTTTTGGGAAAAGAGTATGACGGAATTTTGAGAAACACAATACTTATTGATCCTAAAGGAGAAATTGTAAAAGAATACAAAGCCGTGAATCCTCTAACCCATGCAGATGAAATATTAAAGGATATAAAAAGACTTCAAAATTAGCCTATTATCATAAGTCAAAGTGAACCTCCTCTATTTTTCTTTAAAAGGTGGTATAATTTTAATATGAGTCTTATAAATATTCAAGAGGCATCAAAATGGGCATCAGAATTTTTATTTCGGGAAGTATCGCCAACCAATATTTCTTATTTGGTGCAGTATGGGAAAGTAAAAAAATATGGAGATAATGGCTCAACGCTAATAAGTTTAGAAGATTTAAAAAAATATTATGAATCATATTTAGGTAAAAGAGAGATTAACTGGAAAGAAAAACTAGGAAATGATTTAAATTGGGCTTTGTCTTTTGATCATTTACGAGAAACAGATACAACGAAGCATGTCCACAGGCTCCACCCGTATAAAGGGAAGTTTATACCTCAGCTTGTTGAATATTTTCTTGACAGTAATACAGATGATTTTAAAAAAAATATTTATTTTAATCCAGGAGATATTATTCTTGACCCTTTTTCTGGTTCTGGTACTACGCTTGTTCAAGCTAATGAAAAAATTAAGTGGACATTTTAGATTAATTGCAGTAAACTAAATTTGTGTTACTATGAAAACCTACCAAGCAATATTAACAAAATCTTATATTGTAGATATTAAGGCAAAAAATAAGAAAGAAGCACGTTATTTTTCTGAATTTTTTACGGGCAACATTTCAGATATTTCAAAGGAGGAAGATAGAAAAATAAACAATTTTTCAATCAAAAATATTGAATGTACAATAAATAATGTGCATAGTATAACCGAAGTAAAATATGGAAAACAAAAAACTCAGCCCTTCTGACGTATTAGCACTACAATTTCTTGAGACAGCTAAAAAGTTCCAGGCGAATGTTGAACTAATTAAAGTTTTAAAATCAAGAACTTATAAAATTGGAGAAGCAAATGTTCTAATTCGTGCTTCATCAGAAGGTAATAGGCGATATTTTTTCGGCATCAACTACATTACAGTCGAAGATATTGCCAATCTTGATAATCCATTTATTGCCTTTATATGTGGCTCGATAGATAGAGTTGTAATAATTCCCGCCAAGATTTTATTCAAATATTTGCCTGAAATTAGTCACGATAGAAATGGTGAGTATAAAATCAATATTGATAGAGATTTGAACATTGTTTTAGCAGGAAGAAAAAATCGGATAGATTGTAGTAATTTCATAAATAAATGGAATCTTTTGTTGTCTCCACCCGTCATACTTGAGGAAAGCAAAAACACCGTTGAAGAAAGTCTGCACTCGATTTTACAGGGTCGTTTGATTGAGATAGGAAACATTCGAGGGTTCGATACTTTTTGTCCGAATAAATCAAAAACTTTTAATGAGAAAAAACTCGATGAAATTAGCACTCTGACTACTTGCCCAGAATTACAATTTGCTGATTACAATCTTTTAAGGCAGATTGATGTGCTCTGGTTTAGAAATAGAGGGAATAACATTGTTCCAGAATATGCTTTTGAGGTTGAACTATCCACGGGTGTCTGGAGTGGGGTTGGAAGAATGGCGACATTAATTGATTATTCAAATGTTGGATTATACATCATTGCCAATGACCCAAAAAAATTTAAACAGGTTGTTTCTTCTTTTCCTGAAACTGAGAACAGATATAAATTCGTAGCAAATGATTTGCTTGGGGATCTTTATTCTGCCGAAATGAATCTTAAAGAACTTCGTGTAGATATTGGTCTGTGAAGTTTGAAAACTATAAACCTGAAAATGAAATTCAGAAAATAATGAATGGTCTTTCGGTAGGTGGGGAAGTTGATAAGGCAAATGAAATAGAGAGGATAAGAAAAGTTTCTCAATCAGGCAGAGAAAACAAGCTCAAATCGGTTAAAGTTGATCTCTTTCTTATTTCAAAAACAAATGAGGTATTTATGTTTGATCTAAAAACCGTTAAGCCAAACAAAGGTGATTTTATTTCTTACAAAAGAAATATGCTTGAGTGGTTGGCAGTCTATTTTTTTCAAAATCCTCAAGCAAAAGTAAACACAATTATTTCAATTCCCTATAACCCATATGAACCAAAACCGTATGTGAGATGGACAATGAAGGGTATGCTTGATTTGAAGCATGAAGTAATGGTCGCAGAAGAGTTTTGGGATTTTCTTGGTGGTGTCGGCGTATACATAGACTTGTTGGATTGTTTTGAAAAAGCTGGAATTGAGCTACGTCCAGAAATTGATACTTACTTTAAACGATTCAATAAGAAATAGGGGGTAGTTCTGGAGAGCGCTGGTTTTAATACAGCAAATGTAGATGATGATACAATGTCGGAATTAGCATCTAAAATGGCTAATGCATACTGTGATATTATATTTTGGGAGGATTTAAGCGTCTTGGCAGAATATTTGAAAATAAAAAAACACGAAAAACCAAGTTGAGTTTTTTGTTGGTTTTCCACTTTTGTAAAAGCAAAGAGTTAATTTGTAAGTTAGAGATAGAGGATATGCGACAACCCATGCAGAGGAAATATTAAAAGATTTGGAAAAGCTGCAAATGGTAATCAATACCCCGATCTGATATACTGGATTAAGTGGATCAAAGTATCATTCTTTTAACATATAAGGGAAAAGTGCTTTTAATGCAGAAAGATTATATTCTTGCTTCGTTAGGTGTTGACCCCTGGCATTTTATTTTTGGAGTAAAAGGGAAGAATGAATCGTTTGAAGAAACAATTCAAAGAGAAGTAAGAAAAGAAACAGGTATTCAACTTAAAACCATAGAATTTCTTTCTTGCTTGGACAACGACAACGAGAAAAAATACTTCTACCATACCCACTTAACTGATGACAATGTTAATGATATTGTCCGTCAAGACGGAAAAATTCTGGGATTTTTTTCTGTAAAAGAATTAAATAGCCTTTCTTTGTCAATAGTTACAAAGCTGCTTCTGAAAAGGCATCAACATGTCTTAGAAAAAGTGGAAGAGGTATGAAGAAGGGAGGTGAATAGAATGGGTATAGAAGTTAATTATATTGCGGTTTTATTAGCAGGTGTCGCGTCTATGGCTCTTGGATTTTTATGGTACAGTCCTATGGTATTAGGAAAACAATGGATGAAAGAAAAAGGGCTTACACCAGAAAGTCTTAAGAAGGCACAGGAGGAAATGGGAAAATTATATGGATTGAGCTTTGTTGTGAGTCTTATAACAGCATATGTGCTTTTCCATGTGATGGCATTATCCGAAAATTTTTTCCATTATCCAAAACTTGAAACAGGTGTAACAACAGCTTTTTGGACATGGGTAGGCTTTATGATGCCAGTGCAGTTAACTGCAACAATTTTTGGAAACAAAAATTGGAAGCTTTTTGGCATTGATACGGGGTATCAACTGGTGTCAATTATAGCAATGGGCATTGTTATTGCGCTGTTATAAAGAATCATTTTCATTATCTATTTGCTATAATAGGGGAATGATTATTGCTAAGTCAGAGCCTTTTTCAAAAGAAGAAATAGAGAAACTTTGTGAGCAATTTGGGTTTTATATAAAAACAGTAATAGATATTAATAAAAAAGTTTGTAGTGCAGGAGCAAGCAGGCATTTCGAATCAGAAAAAATTCTTCTTGATGAGGGATCAAAGCAATCAGATCTTTGGGGCGGGGGAATTGATTTGGAAACAAAAGAAATTGATTACAAATCTTATATAAATATTCGTCCGTCAGACAATAACAGAGGCAACGATATTTTGGATCCGCAGATAAGAAAAACTTTCGAAGAAATCATGTGTTATCTCTTTAAGAGCATACTATGAATAACCCACATTCTCTATTAGGCGCGTTGGCAATGGATCTTGATCGTGTTTCTTTAGGATATTATAGAGGGTCAAAAAAAATGGCAGAAGTATTTGCGCGTGAGGCGTTAAAAAGAAAAGATGAACTTCAATCGGCCATAGTTAAGCCATACATACGAAAACTTCTCAAAAATTTAGAATCTGTGTTATCAGAAAAAGATCATAAAAAACTTGCCGAAGATGCGCTTATGTATAGTACGCTCTTCCAAAATGCTGCATTAAGAGAATAATGCTTTGGTGAATTTGATTAGAGATAAAAAACTCGTAATAGTGTATACTTATTTTAAGATATGAAAGTGGCACAGTTTACAACGTATGGTGGACCAGAAGTAATTGAGATACAGGATGTTCCGAATCCTACTCCCGCAAAAAATCAAGTCCTCATCCAGGTCTATGCTGCAACGATTAACCCGTTTGACTACAAAGTACGAAGAGGGGATATGAAAGTTATGATGCCTCTTAAACTTCCTTTGACCCTTGGTGGTAACCTTTCGGGTGTCGTGACAGAAGTAGGGACAGATGTAGCGAATTTTAAAGTTGGAGACGAAGTGTTTGGTCAATCGTATGCATTTGGTGGAGGGTCTGGAGCAATTGCCGAGTATGCAGTTTCGAATATAGATACTATTGCGATTAAACCTAAAAAAGTAAATCATATTGAAGCAGGATCATTGCCTTTGGTGGGGTCAAGTGCAATTCAGGCTTTGGAGCAGCATATTAATTTACAAAAAAATCAAAAGATCTTAATTCACGGGGGAGCTGGAGGCATTGGGGGTATTGCAATTCAGCTTGCAAAACACCTAGGTTTATATGTAGCAACAACAGTTGGCAGTAAAGATGTTGAGTTTGTCAAAAGTTTGGGGGCAGACAAAGTGATAGATTTTAAAACCCAAGACTTTTCGACAATGTTAAAAGACTACGATGCTGTGTATGATACAGTGGGTGGAGAGACAACAGAAAAATCATTCAAAGTTTTAAAAAGTGGTGGCATTTTGGTTTCTATGTTGGGAGAACCAAGTAAAGATCTTGCCAAACAATTTGGTGTGACAGTAATTGGACAAAATACGCAAACGAACGCAAAAAATTTATCACGGCTTGCAGAATTAGTCGATCAGGGCGCAATTAAACCTATTGTTGATAAGGTGTTTCCGTTAGATCAAGCAAAGCAAGCTTTCGAATACACAGAAACAGGACACCCAAGAGGAAAAGTGGTAATTCGTATTAAAGAATAAACCACCTCAAGCTTTTTCTCGCTTTCTCTTTTGATCAAATCAAAAAACCTCATTGTAGAAAAATTAGTTTAGATGTAGTAAGCTAGAAGTATGAAAAATAAAATAAGAGCTTCAAGAAATAGAACAGTTACGTTAGGTAAAAGCGATATTCAAAAATTTGAATCAAACCTTCTCTTTTTGCGCAAGCAAGTCTTACCTCAAGAAGTTCTGAATAAAACAATCAATCAAAGTTTATTTGATGCAATAGATTTATTGCCAGAAAATTTTGTTGACCTTTTATTTATTGATCCTCCCTACAACTTAAATAAGGAATTTAATACGAATAGTTTTAAGAAAAAAAGCGATGAAGAGTATGAAAATTGGGTAGAAGATTGGCTGGTGAGACTAAAAAAGATTCTAACGTCGGTTGGAAGGCTGGCAAAATTTTATAGTGATGACAAAAACTGTTTTGTTATCCTGGAGGTTACATATTCAATCAAAGGGATTTGTTTGACGGTCGAGCATGTTAACTTTGTCCCCATTGAATTTTTATCATGGAGCTGTTTAACAATAGGAGCTTTGGGTTTAGGACAAATACAAATCAAAAACTCGAATGTTATAACTATCGATGTGGGGAAAACTCGTAAAGAATGGATGCTTGATTTGTGCGAAAAATTAGCTGTTTTTTATCCAAAAGAGGTGACGAAAATAGGAAAAAGAATTACTTATTTTCAAGGAATTAAAAAATACTGGGAAGACAAAATTTAGAATTTCGATTTCACTCACGTATCATTGTTAATAAGTGTATTGTAGAGCGCAAGATATTCTTTTGCGCTTTTATCCCAGGAAAAGTCTGTTGCAAACGCATGTTGGACGATTTCTTCAAATGCTCTTTTATCATTTTTCCAAATATCTACAGCTTTATTTATCGTATGTTCAAGTGCTTCGGAATTGTATGTAGAAAAGAGAAAGCCATTGTATCCGTCGGAAATAGAATCTTTAAGACCGCCGGTGCTGTGAG
>OBEQ011820999.1_pt1 | contig 11676 bp, 14 predicted proteins | sample 1670901 | NCBI WGS metagenome assembly OBEQ01 (sample SAMEA104232315, study PRJEB22302) | groundwater metagenome | biome: forest; feature: aquifer; material: groundwater | place: USA | collected 2011-08-07 | depth 5.4 m | reverse complement strand
TCGATTTTTCACACAAATTTGTTGAGAGGTTTAATTTTCATGCATTCGACAGCGCGATTAAAAATATCGGCAAAATTGATCCCCGACTCAAAAAAACCTGACAAAAATGAAAGGAGTAATGGCGGTAACTTCGGCGGCAAGTATTGGTGACCTCGATGAACTGCAGAGGTTATACTCTGCCGGTATTGATCTGAATGAAGGAGAATATGATAAACGCACCGGAATACACTTAGCGGCATCGGAAGGACACCTCGAGGCAGTGAAATTTTTCATTGAGAAAAATGTTGATATAAATCCTAAAGATCGTTGGGGTGGTACGCCGCTTGCGGACGCCAAGCGCGAAGGACACACCGCGGTGTTCGAATTACTAAAGAAACACGGCGGAGCCGAAAAAGCATAATATGGCATACGATAAACGATTAGAAGACTCAATGTCCGTTTGCTGGGCCGCAAGCCAGGGAGATGTTCATGAATTACAGCGTCTCTATGCAAGCGGCGTTGACTTGGGCGCGGCAGATTATGATGGACGCACCGGAATACACTTGGCGGCATCGGAAGGACACTTGGACGCAGTGAAATTTCTCGCTGCAAAAAAAGTCGACATTAGCCCAAAAGACAGATTCGGGGGGACGCCACTGAGTGACGCAAAACGCGGAAATTTCCAAAGAGTTATCGAACTGTTAAAGACACATAATGCGAAATAATAGCATGGAAAAACCCACACGCATCTACGTATTAAACACGGGTGGAACACTCGGCATGGTGGGTAACCCGTTACGTGCGGCAAAGTCAGCCTCAGAATTGCTGGAAGGAATCGCCGTTCCTAAAGGGATTGAATTGACACTTGAAGATTTTAAAATTAGGCAAGATTCCACCAACTTGCTCCATGCAGAGCGTGTTATGATTGCACGACAGTTGGCGACCAAGTATCAGGACTTTGATGCATTTGTGGTGATGCATGGCACTGATAGTCTGGCTGAAACGACAGGGGCGTTTTGTATGTTCTTTAAACGGTCGCTCCAAAAACCCCTTATTGTGGTCGGGGCGCAAATGACTAAAGACGAAGTTGGTTCAGAGGTTGGTATGCAGCTCTCTAATACTTTTAGAATCGCCCGTTCGTTCCACAGAAACAATGCGGTTGGTGTATACAACGTATGTATCGGAGATGTGTGGGATGGAAGCAGGCTCAAAAAACGGGCGGAGTCAAACTTCATGGCATTTTTTACTCCCGGTCGTAATCCGGTTGCCCGTGTTTGGCCACATATCCACTTTGAAGAAGGCATACGATACAAAGATCCTGTGCTTGCTGTTCAGAATCTTCGTCTCGATGCCGAGCTCGAGAAAAATGTTGGCAGTATTCGGGTGTCTGCCGATACACCACCGTGGATGCTTATGGATATGGTTGAGCGGGGACGACTGAAGGGCGTAATTCTAGAGTGTAAAGGATCAGGACAAATACCCAATCGAGAATGGACTGATTATATGAGCGATACAACATATTCGTGGATTGATGCCATCGCGGCGGCAACAAAAGCAGGAATTCACGTGGGAATACTCTCTCCATTTGAAGATGGGCGGGTGATTCTCGAGCGGTACGAACTCGGAGCTCTTGCAAAAGAAGCCGGCGCCATAAGTCTTGAAAGTCTCACGCCAGATATGGCCGACATAAAATTTCGTCACGCAATCGCACTTTGGCCCGACGACCGCGCACGTATTCAGGAATTTATCTCAACAAACATTATCGGGGAACTTCTGACAGGAATTGAAGATCGGGGCTAGGGTTGAAATTTTAACGATAATCTGTTATTGTACCTATCTATGGAAGAAACAACTAATACGGACTTAAAAGTCAAATACGACCTTTTGTTTATTTTGAGCCCGCTCTTACCTGAAGAAACGGCAGCAGAGGAGGCGAACAAAATGATTAAAATCATCGAGACTCACGGAGGCACCATTTTTGCTTCAGAGATGCCCAAGCTCCGTGCTTTGGCTTATCCGGTCACAAAGACTTGGGAAGGGAAGAAGAGTATCTTCGACCAAGGCATGTTCGGATCACTCAAACTCGAAGTTGACTCGACCGAAATCCCGGCTATTAAAACAGAGTTTGCCGCATTTCAGCATCTGCTCCGATCTGCTATTACTTACGCCTACCTCGACGTCCGCCCTATTCGTAAAATTCCCGTTGCAGAGGGCGCGCCCGAAGAGAGTGTTATCTCAAGTTTGCCACCCGAACTTGTTTCGGTACCGGCCACAAAGGTATCAGAGTCGGTGAAAGAAGTTTCTACCGAGCCCAAGAAAGTGTTGAGTGAAGCCGAGATTGATAAACAAATAGAAAGCTTACTCGCTTAATATATGTACCTAAATAAAGTATTACTGATTGGCAATTTGACTCGCGACCCAGAAATGAAGGCGCTTCCCACGGGGAATAAAGTAACGACGTTTAGTTTGGCTACCAATCGCATTTGGAAGGATAAGGCAGGTGCCAAGCAGGAGTCGGTTGAGTATCATAATGTAGTGGTCTTTGGCAGACAAGCAGAAACGTCCGCCCAGTATTTAAAAAGAGGACAGTCAGTATATATTGAAGGTCGTTTGCAAACGAGAAGCTGGGATGACAAAGCGACAAACCAGAAGAAGTATCGCACCGAAGTTGTCGCCGATACCGTCCAGTTTGGGCAGAAGACCGCCTCCGCTCCGGGGAGCTTCGGCGAGTCGAAGACCGGCACAGGATATAGTGCATCTCTTTCCGAAAAAACTACCGCACCACAAAATAATTCAGAAAAAGAAGCACTCGACACTATCGAGTATCCCGAAGAAGAAAGTAATGTCGAAGACATACCCTTTTAACAGAATTTAAGAATTATAGAATTAAAGAATATGATACAATCAGCCAAACAATGCTATTTCTGCAATAATAATTTCAAGACCATCGACTACAAAGAGACGGAGCTTTTGAAGCGCTTCTTATCACCTCACGCACGCATCCTCTCCAAGCGCAAAACATCAACCTGTGCCAAGCACCAGCGCAAACTCGACTCTGCAATCAAGCGTGCGAGACACTTGTCACTTCTGCCGTTTATCTCTCGGTAGTAAAAAATAAAAAACCGTCTCAAAAAAGAACCCGAAGAGCTGCAGGTCAGCGCCGGGGATGCTCTTCTTGCTTCTTTTTCTGAACCGGTTTTTTTATTTTTACTTACCAACCCGTTCAACGTACTCGCCCGTTTCGGTATTAATCACGAGCATGTCGCCTTCGTTCACAAAGAGTGGCGCGTCGATTGATGCCCCCGTTTCTACCTTTACAATCTTCATACCGCCTTTGGCGGTGTCTCCTTTAACGCCCGGTGCCGCTTCAGTCACTTTTACTTCGAGTTTAATCGGGAGCTTCACGCCAATAATCTTTTCGTCAAAGACTAATGCATCTACCAACATATTCGTTTTCAAAAACTTTGCCGGTGTGCCGAGCAAATCTGCAGAAAGCTCAAAGCGCTTGGACGGATCATTGACCTCGCAGAACCAGTATTCACCTTTGTTCGTAAATAGATACTTTACCTGCTTGCGGGACATCTCTGCCTCTTCGGCCTTCTCGCTGACGTGGAATGAGTACTCAACAATACGGCCGGTAATCAGGTTGCGCAGTTTGGTGGCGTTGACCGGCTTGCGCTGTTGCTTGCGAAAGACGTGAGAAGTAAGCACCTCATACGGCTCGCCTTCGTAGATGATGACCTTCTTTTCTTTGATATCGCTGTAGTCGAGCATTGACATAGGTATGTATCATAGCATATTGAGGCATGTTTGGGCAACCTTGTGCTATACTAGCAAGTTATATGGATGAGATGAAACCCGACGAAGAAGTACTTGCCTTATCAGTGGTCAATCCGCGGCTTTTCTCTATTATCTTCGACCGGTACGAAGAGAAGTTCCGTCGCAAGGTTACGCGTATTCTGGGTGAAAGGTCTGAAGTGGAGGACGTTTTACAAGAGACGTTTGTAAAAATATACTTGAACGCAGGTAAGTTTAAAAAGGTTCCCGGCGCTTCGTTTTCTTCATGGGCCTACAAAATCCTCCTCAACGTAACCTTTACCCAGTACAAGAAGTTAGATAAGAGGAAGGGGGACACAGATATTTTAAAAGATGAGCTTCGCGAGGTCTTGCCCGACAAATCGATGCCGGACTTGGCCAGCAAAGAGTTGCAGGAGTACGTTGAATCTATAATCAAGACCCTGCCCGAAAACTTCGGCACGGCGCTGACAGAGCACTTTATTAATGACAAACCGCAGGAGCAGATTGCGCGGGAAGAGGGAGTTTCCATCGGTGCCATCAAAACCCGCATCCACCGCGCGAAGGAAGCTTTTAGAGAAAAAGCTTCCAAGATTTAAACATCTAAATATTTGAATATCTAAAACAAAAATCATGAGCAAACTAAAATCAAAAGTAATGCGAAGAGTGTATGCCTTCTGGTTCTTGCGTACCGCATATCACTCGTTAGTGCTTAAGGTTGTTGCAATCGGCGTATTAGCATTAGCACTTAGACAGATGGTATCGCTCAAAAGTATCATCATGAACACGCTTCAAGTGGGCGGGGTAGACCGTATGGTTGGCTATCTTGAATACGCACTTGCCCATACGCACGCCTCGGTACAAATTACCTTTGCGCTGATGGCGTTGCTCGCGGTATGGACGGTTATTGATGCGGTACGCAAAGACTTTACCGTGCCAGCAACTGTTCTTAGTATTTAAAATTTCACTTTTCGATATATCCCCATCACTTGGCTATCGCTAAGATATGATGATATGTTAGAATTAAGTGATGAAAGGAAAGTTGGCACTGCAAGTTCTTGGATTATTGGCTGCTGACTATGTTTTGCTCTTTTATCACGGCAAATACGACAATAAGTCCCTTCGTAAGTATCTACACGAAAGATCGGACAAGCTGTGGTATGAGATGGACCGTAAGCAGTTGAATAATATTCTGCATAGATTCCATGCGAGCGGATTTGTTGATTTTAATAAACGCGATACCCTACAAAAGGTAGGATTGACCCAGAAGGGAAGACGGCATTTTCTCAAACAGCAATTTAAGGCACTGGAACTTCCGATTTCAAGAAAGTGGGATAAAAAGTGGCGCATGGTAGCCTTTGACGTTCCCGAAAGCAACAAGAAAGGGCGCGAAGCACTCCGAAATAAACTCAAAAAGCTTGGGTTTAAAGAATTTCAGAAAAGCCTCTTCGCGTACCCGTACCACTGCCAAGATGAAGTAAATTTTGTGATAAACTTTTTCGATATTGCCGAGCATGTGTATTATTTCGTCACACAAATTACACCGGATACTAAACTACGAGATCATTTTGAGTTAGATTGAAATTGTGGACATATCCTCATACATTAGCTATCGCTAAGTAGTGGGGAATAGACATTTTGGTTAGTAGAAGCGAAACAACACCCCCCAAGAATTCAAGAGGTGTTGTTTATGTCGGTGAGCTGAAGTTTCTCTTCAAGCGCCGACTGCCAAGTGATGAGAAAGTGGGTGATGGAGCCTGCCTCGGGGTCGCCGGTGCAACCGTAGTCGATCCATAGGTACCCGCTTTCCGTTTTTCGGATATTTTCTGGATGGATTGTGTGTGGGTCGATCCATGCAAGATACTCCTGCGCATCCCCGGGAAGGGTACGAAGAACACTGAGCCACTCTTTTGTGGCAGGGATCTCGCCTTGTCGGACCCCCCCCACATTGAGAATACCGAGACTCAAGTATGTGGGGGCCAGATAGCTGGCATGAGTCTTTCGCCTCACAAACAAGCTCATTCTCCTAATTCGGGAACACCTAAGAGGTTCGACCTTTTTGATGCTTAAGGTCGAACCTCAAATGTAAAATGCGGAGGTCCGACCTCCGATTATTCTTCGGGGGCGGGTTCTTTATCACCCTCTGCCGATTCAGCGGCGGGGGGTTTGAGGTCGGGGGCGCCTTTCTCTACGTTTTCTATAATTTTCTTCTTTAACTCTTCGCGAACTTTGGGGTTTTCTTTCAGATAGGTTCTGGTCGCGTCATAGCCGCGGCCCATTTTGATTTCTCCATAGGCGTATGAACTGCCGCTCTTTTGGATCAATCCTTGCTTTTCACCTAATGCGATGATTTCGCCTTCGGGGGAGATGCCTTCATTATAGATGATGTCGAACTCGGCGAATTTGAAGGGTGCTGCCACTTTATTCTTTACCACTTTGGCACGCGTGCGTGAGCCTACTACCTCATCGCCCTTTTTGATCTGTGCAATACGGCGAATGTCGATGCGGACTGATGAGTAAAATTTGAGCGCCTTACCACCGGGGGTCGTCTCTGGGTTGCCGAACATAACACCAATCTGCATTCTAATTTGATTGATGAAGATAACTACCGTTTTGCTCTTCGCAACGATTGCCGTCATTTTGCGCAGTGCCTGTGACATCAGTCGTGCTTGCTTACCGACGTGGAAGGCGCCCATATCACCCTCGATCTCGTCTTTCGGAGTCAGCGCGGCCACGGAGTCGATAACGAGCACATCAATCTGCCCTGAACGGATTAAGCTATCGGCAATTTCAAGCGCCTGTTCACCGTTGTCCGGTTGGGAGATGAGGAGGTCATTAATTTTCACACCAAGTTTCTTGGTGTATTCTGGATCCATTGCATGTTCGGCATCAATGAAGGCGCACACACCGCCTTTCTTTTGTGCCTCGGCGATAACGTGGAGCGAGAGCGTGGTCTTGCCGGAAGACTCCGGCCCGTAAATTTCTATGATTCTACCTCGGGGAAGTCCGCCGATACCGAGTGCCATATCGAGCCCGAGTGAGCCGGTTGATACCGAGTCAACGTCTACATGAGGCTTTTCGCCCAGGCGCATGATAGCCCCCTCACCAAACTTTGTTTGAATTGCTTTGATTGCGTTCTCAACTCCCGCCGAAGGTCTTTCGGTTGCTGGTTTTTTTGCCATAGGCTGTGTTATTTATTAATTTCTAGAAATAAATTCAAGAGCAACAGGAGCACCGGTCTTCGAGTTCTGTGCAACTAACTCAATTTTCTTTTCGATTGATCTGCCGAATGCATCCTGTGCTCTTACTTCTATCACATTGTAGCCCTCTGACAAGAGGATATCTTTTGTAAAATGACCTTTGAGATCCGTAAAGAGTTCACCACCGTTCACACTGATGGCTGAAATACGAGCGGCATTACCACGGAGAGAGATAAGTCCCACCGGAACAGTCGCGCCATTCTGCGGATAGTCAACAGTAATATTGGGCCCGCGCGCGACGTCCTTAAGCTCGAAGGCTGTATAGGACAAAATAATAATGGCGAGGATAGAGCCGATATACTTGCCGATTTTCTTCTTCGTCTGATAATGCATGTCTGTATTAGGTTGCAGGAGTTAAATCATAGTAAGTATAACACATGAACCATGTCTTTTAGCCAGTGATTTCGGTACCACCTGTGGATTGCTCATTATTAATGAGTGACTCGACGATAACCGCGTCCTTATCGAGGCCAAAGTCGGCACCTCCTGTTCCGTATACCTCGCGGGGTTTGGCTCCTTCCCCGGGGCCGACGACTCCGCGCTCCTCGAGTAGGTCAATCAAGCGTGCCGCGCGGGCATAGCCGACTTTGAGCTTGCGTTGGAGGTATGAGGTTGAGGCTTTCCCGGCCTGCATGACAGCCTCTCGTGCTGCCTCATATAGCTCGTCATCATCGCCCATGTCACTATCACCAAAGCCAGCGACGGTCTGCTCGCCAAAGCCGTGAGCAGAGCTTGGCTCGCTGATATGAATCTCATTCGGCGCCATATCTTCATACTGATCGATCAGATATTTTACGACTTTCTTAAGTTCAGATTCAGAGACATAGGAACTTTGTAGACGAACGGGTTTAGACATTTCTCCACCAAGGTAGAGCATATCACCGGCACCCAAGAGCTTCTCTGCTCCTGGCATGTCGATAATAGTGCGCGAGTCTATTTGTGACGGTACCTGCAATGCAACGCGCGAAGGGATGTTCGCCTTAATGAGTCCGGTAATAACTTCAGTTGACGGTCTCTGGGTTGAGAGGAGGAGGTGGACACCAACGGCGCGCGACATTTGAGCGAGTCGGACGATAGCCGCCTCAAGTTCGCGTGGGTACGAGGTCATAATGTCGGCAAGTTCATCAAGCACAATCACGATGTACGGCATCGGGTCGGGGAGCTCGGCATCAACTTTTCCGCCACGGGCGGATCCGCCGGAGGCGGACTTGCTTTTCTCAAGTGCCGGCTCATAGATATTTTTGTGATACGATTGCACATCGCGCGAGCTGGTGCTCTCTAATATTTCATAACGTCTCTCCATTTCTTTTGCTGCCCAACGCAAGGCCAGGATACTTTTCTTTGCATCGGTGATGACTGGCGTCAGAAGGTGGGGGATTTTGTTGTACAGCGTGAGTTCGACACGCTTCGGGTCAATCATAATGAATCTCATCGCGTCGGGAGAGTTTCTGTAGAGTAGTGACAGAATAAGCGCGTGGATAGTGACCGACTTACCCGATCCGGTTGCTCCAGCGATAAGCATGTGCGGAGCTTTGGCGAGGTCGGCAAAGAGTGCCGTACCAGCGACACTCCGACCCATAGCAACCAGAAGTGGCTTGCTTGATCCGGCAAAGAGGTCCGAAGCAAGCATTGAACCGAGGCGAACCGTCGTTTTCGTGGTATTCGGAATTTCGATGCCAACCAGTGACTTGCCGGGGATTGGTGCTTCGATACGCAATGGGTGTGCTGCGAGGGCAAGCGACAGGTCATTTTGCAAACCGACAATTTTAGAAAGTTTAACGCCTTCAGCCGGTTTGAGTGCGTAACGGGTAACAGAAGGACCAATAGAAATTTCATCCATCTCGACGTTGATACCGAAGTTCAGTAGCGTGCGTTTGATGATGTTGGAGTTGGCTTTGATGTCCCCGACTCCCGGTTTGCCGGTATCTTCTTCAAGTAATGAAAGTGGGGGAGGAACAAATGCTCCACGACTGCGGAATGCAGTTGAAAACTCCTCTTCAGTAATGTCTTTGATTTGAGCAGAGGGTACAATACGAGTTTTTTGCTCTTGTCTTTGTTCCGGTGCCTCTGTTTTTATTTCGGGTTTTACCGCATCTGTTTTCACGGCAAGCTTAAGCTGTTCTGGTTCTTCAACATTCAATATTCCACCTTCTACACTCTCCCCCTCTGGCTCCACTCCCCACAATCTTTTACCAAATAATTTTCCGTCTAAAGAAACTTGCGTATCAAGCAAAATCAGTACCCCGACAACGACAACCGCAACTAGGATGATCATACTGACCGTTGGGTCAAAAAGTTTGTTTAAGAGTGTTGTGGTAACCTTACCGATAAGCCCTCCCGAAAGGTATTCATTTGTGGCGACACGAAAGCGCAAATCCATAATCCCGAGTGCGGCCAGAAAAACGATTGCACTTCCAAAAACAGAAGTAGTCACCATTTGCGGCCGCATCGCCTTTGTGAAGATAAAAGAAAGAATCGCAAGTGCCAATGGGAAGAGTAAGTATCCTGAACCAAATAAGAGATATAAATAATAGTACACATTACTAAACACCAAACCCCCAAAGCCAAATTTTGCGAGGACGAGAAGAATCGCAAAAACGATACAGAAGACCGCGAGAAGGCCGTGCTTCGTTTCGTGTTTCAGACCTCCATTTATGCGTGCAAAAAAACCCGGTCCCGACTCCTCTCCTTCTTGATACTCTGCCTTCTTTTTTAACTTTTTTCTTGCCATAGATTCAGAATAAATAGTACTGCTAAGTATAGCAGAGAAACAAAGAGAGACAACGTCAATATGTACATTTATTGTGTCTTATATATACTGGTCGTACGAAACGCAAAGATATGTCCTATTTGTCCAATAAGACCTATAAGATTTATATAAAAGACAGAATAAACAATACAGATACACTTATGACCGCAATAGATATAAGACAGACTAGTGAAACTAAAGATTTACATAAGTTTTTACTATTAAAGACAGAAAAGCTATCGGTCGCGATTCACATTCTTACCGGACATTTGTCGCCGGCGGAGCCTCTTAGAAATGATATCCGACGCAGTGCTCTTAAACTTGCCAGTGATGCGCAGATTCTTTTAGAAGATGACGGAGAAAATATGTCTGATACGCAGCATCTCGCGCGGGGAGTGGATGCAACACTCTCTCTGGTCTACATGATTAAAGGGTCACGACTCGTTTCTCCTGCAAATGCTCACATTCTCGAACGGGAGTATCTCGAGCTTAAAAATTATTTTTCGAAAAGTTCTCTACATAGTGAACCAACTAACAAGGCTGTTCCCTATATCGGACACGATAAAGGACAGACTGGCCATCCTCAGATTATTGCCACTAAAAAACCCGCTCAAGCACATGATGATAAAAAAAGTACCGAGGGGCTTTCCCGTAAAGAAATTATACTCAATATAATAGAGGGCAAGAATTCATATTCACTAGGTGAAATTGCCGTCAGAATTAAGGGGGTTAGCGAGAAGACTATCCAGCGCGACCTCTTGTCTCTTGTAGCCAGTAAAGTTTTAAAGAAAATAGGAGAGAGACGCTGGAGCCGGTATGCCCGGGTATAGGCAAACACACAAGGCAGTCTTCTGGGGCCCAGCAGAAGACTGCCTTGTGTGTTTGTAGTATTCCACCCGGCCATGCGTCAAGTATACTATGCCGTTGACTTTAGGACGGCAAAAAGTTAGTATGTACCCTAAGTTGTTATTTGGGTAAAAAGGGCATAAAAAGCCTTACTTATCCACATAATGGCTTTGCAGATTGAGTAACGAACGGCTATACTTCCAGTATTCTCTGGAACGGTTGCGTCTCAGTTTTGCAGAATATGTTTTTGCGTGTACTTTGAAAATTTAATAAATCAGAAATTCAGAAAAGTTTCTTAAAAGTTTGTGTGAAAGTTTTTTGTTAGTTTTCATTTGTCTTAAACTCGTAAAAATATATTGGGAATATATATCGAAAATATTCAAAATATATTTCTGCGTTTAGGAATTAAGTTAGGTATTATTAAGATTTTGAAGGAGGTCTCGTAGCTGAATTCAAAATCATTTATTAGCAACAATATAATATGAGTAGAAAGTTCAAAAACTCGACAATGACGAAAGTCATTTCAGGTTTGACTGGACTCATGACTGCAGTCGTTATGGTTGGTGGGGCATTCGTAGTGCCCGCATCAGCCGCAACCGCAGCCGAGCTCCAGACTCAAATCGACCTACTTCTCGCACAGGTGAAAGGACTCCAGGCATCTGGATCATCTTCATCAATGTCGGGAGGATACACCTTCACCCGCAACCTCAAATTGGGGAGCAAGGGTTCAGATGTAAAAGCACTCCAACAGTTGCTCAACTCGGATTCAGAAACAATGGTTGCGGCATCTGGTGCAGGTTCAGCGGGCATGGAAACCATGACCTTCGGTCCTGCAACACGTCGCGCAGTTATCAAATTCCAGGAAAAGTATGCTGACGATATTCTCTCGCCCGTTGGTTTGAAACACGGCACAGGAACCGTCGGCCCTTCCACTCGTGCAAAATTGAATGAGTGGGCGGGAGCAGGTACAGGCACGGGTACAGGTACCGGAACTGGCACTGGCACTGGCACTGGCACTGGCACTGGCACTGGTACGGGCACATTGCC
>OBEQ011455800.1_pt1 | contig 11676 bp, 11 predicted proteins | sample 1670901 | NCBI WGS metagenome assembly OBEQ01 (sample SAMEA104232315, study PRJEB22302) | groundwater metagenome | biome: forest; feature: aquifer; material: groundwater | place: USA | collected 2011-08-07 | depth 5.4 m | reverse complement strand
TAAAACATCGGCCTTTATGACTACTTTAAATTTATCTTTTGACTCGAGTGATTTTTCGATGATATCAGCATGGGTGGCAATCTTTTGTTCTTTCTCTTTTGTTTTGATTTTTTCGTAAATTAGGCTGCCGACATCCAAAACCTTCCTAAATCCCAATATTTCAACAGGCATTCCAGGAGTGGCCTGAGAAAGGTTCTTGCCTTTTTCATCTACTAGGGCCCTAACTTTTATTTTTTCCTCATCTACTTCGATTTCTTGGCCTATCTGCAGTGTTCCTTGTTTAACTATCGCACTAACAATTGGGCCGCGGTTTTTATCAAGATATGATTCGATGACGACTGCTTCTAAGGGACTGTCAGGTAGAGACGGCTTTGGCGAAATTTGCCAAAGTAGAATAATTACTTCCAAGAGTTCCGATATACCTTTATTTTGAGGCGCTGCAACTTCTACTGAGGGTACATCTCCCCCATAACTTTCAACTATAACGCCGTGAGATTTTAAATCTTTTTTAACTTTTTCAATATTAATGTTTTGCAGATCGGTTTTAGTAATAGCAACAATACAGGGAATTTTGGCTTTATTAATATGTTTTATGGCTTCAATTGTTTGGGGTTTAACACTATCGTTTGCGGCAACAACCAGAACGGCAATATCTGCAACTTCGGCGCCTCGAGATCGCATTTTCTCGAAGGCGGCGTGACCTGGGGTATCGATAAAAGTTATGGCCTGCGAGTTATGAGTTATTTGGTAGGCACCAATGTGCTGGGTGATGCCGCCATGTTCACGGGCAGCTACGTTGGTTTGGCGAATAGTGTCAAGAAGTGTAGTCTTGCCGTGGTCTACATGACCTAAAATAGTTACCACTGGTGGCCGAATATTTTCCTTTTTGTCTTTTTGCATATTTGATTTTTGTTGCGAGCGAAAAGGCTTTCATTTAAGTAGTCTTATCGCCTGTTGGCTCGATTGAGTCAGCATTTTCAGATGCGTTTGGTGAGTCAGGTCTCGTTATTTGGGCACTAGACTCGCTAGATTCTTTTGACTCTTCTGGTTTGGTGGTGCGTGAATCTTCGGATTTATCTGATTTTTGGGTTAGCTGATCGTCCTTGTGACTTTCTTTTTGATCATCAGATTTAGGCAAATTGCCGGCCTGTTGACTGTTGAGAGTGTCAGATTCACTGATAACTTGATTTTCTTTCTTCTCTGATGTTCCCGTTTCCCTAACTTCTGATTTGCGCGATTTATCTAACTTTGTCTTATCTGATTTTTCCGGCTTTGGCGATTCATCTACCACACCGAGTGCTTTTTTGGCTTCTTGTTGAGCAGCTTTTTCTTTGGCTTCAACTTCTTTGGGTGTGCCGCTTTTGCCCCGAATATCGATTTTGTAACCTGTAAGTTTGGCCGCCAGTCTGACATTTTGGCCTTCTCTGCCAATTGCCAGTGAAAGTTGGTCGTCCGGGGCCATAACTTCGGCACTTTTTTCCTTTTCCTTAATTTTCACCTGAAGGTCTTTGGCGGGAGAAAGCGCCGATTTGACAAATTCCGCAAGGTCTTCCTGATAAGCAATAACATCGATTTTCTCATCACCCAGTTCATTAATTACCGCCTGCACACGAACGCCTTTTTGGCCAACACAAGATCCGACAGGGTCAACTCCAAGTTGATCAGAAAATACCGCAATTTTAGATCGCGAACCGGCTTCTCTGGCAACGGCTTTAATTTCCACAGCACCTGAGGCAATTTCCGGAACCTCCTGGCGAAATAGCCCTTCTAAAAGACCACTATTTGCGCGCGAAACTATAATTTCTTCACCGCGGGCACCTTCTTTAATGCCGACGATGTAAAACTTGAGCCTTTGATTTACAAAATATTTTTCCTGCGATTGTTCAGCCGGCGGCATAATGCCTTCAGCTTTGCCTAAATTAACGGTAATGATAGGACCTGAAATTCGCTGAATGATTCCTGAGACAATAGTGCCAACTTTTGAGGAGTATTCACTAAGGATGGCATTTTTTTCGGCTTCGCGAATCCGCTGCAGGATAACCTGTTTGGCGGTTTGGGCGGCAATTCGGCCAAAACCGGGCGGGGTAATATTCTTTTTGCCTTTTGAGAGGCCGACTTCGCCAGTTTCGGCGTTAAGATCAACAACGATATCTTCGGGATCACCGTAGTCTTTGCGATAGGCAGCCAGTATTGCTTGTTTTATTGAGTCGATGACCACTTCAGGTTCCAGACCGCGTTCGGAGCAAACCTGGTTGAGTGCTGATGCAAATTCTGTTCGTGCTTGTATAGCCGCAATAAAATCCTCCGGATTTTAGTTAATAGTTAATGCCCTATTCAAAAAAAGGTGGGGCTTGCCCACCTAGGAGACTCTTACCTAAAATCTATGCGAATTCTAGCAAAAATGGGGCGGTGCGTCAAATCCAAAATGGTTTTGGGCAATATAGAAATAATTTTTGGGCTGTTGTTTTCTATACCTATTTGCAAAAATAAAGTCGAGACTCTTACAGAAATCAGCATTAAGTTAGACCTGATAAAAGTACTTCTAAGACTTAGCAGAGACACTCAAGCAATAAACAACAACAATTACTTAGAACATCAAGCAGCCCTTCAAGAAATAGGCAAGATGCTTGGCGGTTGGATTCGAGCCGCCAAGCAAAACTTGCGCACTTAGAATCTTTCCTACCAGAAACTACCGCGGAGAGAGCCCAAACGTTGGCATTGCCATTGTCAGCGTTCCAATCATTGACGTTCAGTTGATTGTCAGGGTGATTACGACCAACATTGGCGACGTTGGAGCTCGACTCTGTGGGTGCTTTCCCGTTAGCCAAACCTCACTGTAGTTCGATTGCTCTCACTACTGTATTTTATCCTTCTGCTAAATGCAGAAAAAAGAAAGGCACTCGTAGTGGCTGGTAATTTTCCTTTAAGTACGCTCACGTTCATGTTTAAATGAACGCGACTCTGACTGTGGAAGATTCCAGATGTAGACGAAGACTAAAACATCTTTAGGCTTGCACTGCCTACAGAGTTTATATTAGCAAAAATTTTTGGTGAAACCAAGATTCAATCCTTCGTTCTGCATGCAGAACTCAGGACCAAAATATCCAAGAGTCCAATTACCTATTTTCGAACAAACACTACCGCGGAGAGAGCCCAAACGCGGGCACCGCCACGGTCAGCGTCCCAACCAACGACGCGCAGTCGATTGTCAGGGCGAGGACGACCAACATAGGCGACGCGGGAGCCCGACGTAGCGTCCAAGCAGCGAGCCCAGAAATCCGGTATAAGCACTTTGCCTTCGTTACGTTTTTGATAGGCAATATCTATTTGGGCAGTTCCTGTTGCTGGTAACATGATTGCTTTGGCGCCAGGAAATTCCGGTTCTATTTCTTTCTGCGAAAATTCTTCTGTCAACCGTAATTGTTTAAATTGTGAACTGTTATTACTTCTGGCAATTCGCAACTTATTAGGAAAAACCGCAACTTCAAAAGCTTGCGGCGGGATATAACTTCTTAGAGTTCCTGATTCGTTTAGGTATCCAAAATACGTGCTGTTTTCATCATAAACTTGCTGTAGGGATTTGGCTTCAACAGGTAGAAAGATGGCGCCTTTTCTTTCAAACGCTTCCCGTTCTTCCGCTGATGGGTCTATTAAATTTGCTAAAAGATCAAAGGTCTCTTGACGAAGATCGCGAGGTGCCTCAGTATGTCTTTGGCTTTCAACTACAGCTACTGTTGCAGCTTGCGTTGCTGAATGTGCTAGTCTTTCAATTTCTTGTCTTCTTGGGTCTTTTTTGCTCAGTTTTATCAAAGCTTCAACAGGTGCCCTGTGCAGCGCAAGTTCTTGATTTGCCATAATGTTGCGGATTATACAGTAACTATGGGTTCTCTGTCAAGCCTTGATGTTAGGCCGAATTTTCTAATTCTTCAAGAAGACGTTTGAGGATTATTAATAATCTTTAAGAGGGACAACCTTAACGCCTTTAAACTTGGCTTGATGTTTGACATTTTCAGTCACAAGGGTTGCGTCTAAAGAATTGGCCACGCTAACAAAAGAAGCGTCATAATAAGTAATTTGCGATGTGTGGGCAATCTTATAAGTATTCTGGGCAAGTTCTAACGTTTCCGGGATAAATTGGATAGGTGCAGAATAGAGAGTAGCTAGAGAAATTTTAACATCAGATGGGGCAATATTCTTGCCAGTTAAGAGGGCGTTAGCGACCTCATATTTAGCCAGTTCAGGTGCATAGAGAACAATTTGCCCTCCTTTAACATCACCTAGAACTTTATTTGCTTGAGCGACATGATTTTCGTCTTGCTCAGAAAGCCACTTAACAATCACCGAAGAATCAATAATGACTTTTTTGGAGAAATCCATCAGTGCCGATATCGATCTTGGGCAATAAATTCTGAAAGGTTACCCCTTTTGCCCTTGATAGAGCGAGATTTACGCATCATCTTCCAAAGCTTATCCCAATCTACTTTTTTGGGATTATAGGGCTGGATGATAATTTCGTCGGGTTTATCCGTGGTAACGGTAACGACCGAGGAAGGGGCCATCCAATTAATGGATTTGCGGATTTTATCGGGAATAGTCAATTGGCCTCTGTCTCTGATAACAACCGTAGTTTGGACTCTCATTCTGATTTTCAGAATATCAGAAAATCAGAAAATTGTCAAGTTTTCTCTAATTCCTCGAGTAATCTTTTTTGGTCGCGGGAGAGTTTACTGGGGATGTGGACTCGGATTATGACATAGTGGTCGCCTTGGCCGCGGCCGGAGGTGTGTTTGACGCCTTTGCCGCGCAGGCGAATTTGGGTGCCGGGTTGGGTGCCGGCGGGAATTCTGATTTTGACAGGACCATCGATTGTTTCGATTTCTTCGACCGACCCTAATGCAGCTTTGGAGAAGGAAATTTCGTGCTCGCTGATAATATCGTAGCCGCGTCGTTTAACCTTTGGGTGACTGGCTACCTGACAGACCAGGATAAAATTGGAAAAGCGGATTTCACTCCCATCATCAACTCCTGCGGGAATTTTAATCTTTTGGCGTTTGCCCTCAACTTCAACTTCTTTTTGAATTCCGTGGACGCCTTCATCAAAAGTCAAATTAATAACATAACGGGGCAAGCGCGCTTGTCTGCCAAACGGAGATTGGCCGCCAAAAAATGCTTCAAAAATATCAAATGGGTCGGCAAAACCGCCAAAATCAAAACCAGAGTCGGCGCCACCTGATGACCAAGTGTAGGTGCGAAAACCGCCTTGGTCCCCAAATGGTCCACCGGCACTTGAGCCAAAACCGCCGCCGCCGGGTTCAAATGCTGCGTGACCAAACTGGTCATAGGCGCTCTTTTTTTGAGGATCAGAAAGAACCTGGTAAGCTTCGTTTATTTCCTTAAACTTCTTTTCGGCACCTTCTGATTTATCGATATCAGGGTGATGCTTGCGCGCTAAGTTCCGGTAAGCCTTTTTTAGCTCCTGTTCACTGGCATTTTTAGAAACACCAAGAATCTGATAGTAATCTGCTTTTGCCATATGTTAATTATGAAGTAACAAAGGTTACAGAAGAGTCGCAGGAGTCAGATGTTTATGAGACTTTGTTAACGTTTGACTCTTTTGACTCATTTGATACTTTTGTAACCTCTAGTTAACTACTTTCTTTCCCTGCAAATCTTGTCCGCCATAAGTCGCCGTTGTCTTATTGACCCTAAACTCTAATTCGCTAATAAGATTTTTGCCACTTAAGATTTGGACTTTGTGAACTCCGGCTGTGGACAAGGGAAAATTAACCAGCTCTGTCATCACATTGGCGCGGCCATTAGGCCCTAGTTTAATCTTGAATTCCTTGTCCGGGAAATTGTTTTCAGTTTTTTGAGGAGGAATAAGTTTGAGGGTTAGAGGATATTCTTGGTTTGCTTCACCGCGCACAACAGCAACCAGATACATTTTGGGCCAATTAGTTGGGAGGTTGGTTACAAAAAACTGGTCAAAAATGCCGATAATTGAGAGTTTTTGTTCCTGAGAAACCGTCGCGTAATCGCAAAGAACAAAAAGGTCGGTGGTAAGTTTAGCCATTACTCCTTTACAACTTCTCCTTCTTGAACATCGCTGGGGTTATCATCGCCTTTAGCCTTTGGGTCTTCGCCATTGGCTTTTGTGGATTGATCATTTGACCCCTCTGGTGCCTTTGCACCCTCTGCCCCTTTGTACATCGACTCGCCTATTTTCGATAGAACTGCTGAGAGCTCCTCTGTTTTTTGCTTAACTTCATCAACTGGGCCGGCCGCCTGGACTTCGCGAAGAGCTTTGGCCTTCTCTTCAACTTCGGTTTTAACGTCAGCCGGCACTTTGTCGCCTGCGTCTTTGAGGGCTTTTTCCGCCTGATACACTAGGGCATCTGCCTTGTTTCTGGTTTCGATTTCATCTTTTTTAGTCTCATCTTCTTTGGCGTGCTCCTCAGCCTCAGCTGTCATTCGCTTAATTTCCTCATCGGTTAGACCAGTTGATCCTGTGATTTTGATGGTTTGTTCTTTGCCGGTTGCCTTATCTTTGGCGGTGACATTCAAAATTCCATTGGCGTCAAGGTCAAAGGTGACCTCGATTTGGGGAACACCGCGTGGCGCCGGGGGGATACCGTCCAAGATGAACCGACCTAAGGATTTGTTGTCAGCAGCCATCGGCCGCTCACCCTGTAAAACGTTAATTTCTACAGTTGTTTGATTATCGGCAGCAGTTGAGAAAACTTCAGTTTTTGATGTTGGCACTGTCGTGTTTCTGGGAATAAGTGCAGTTGAAACACCGCCGAGAGTTTCGATTCCTAACGTCAAGGGCGTAACATCCAGAAGGACCATTTCCTTCATTTCGCCGGTTAGGACTCCACCCTGAATAGCTGCACCAATGGCTACAACTTCATCGGGGTTTAAGCCTTTGTGGGGTTCTTTGCCAAAAAACTCCTGAACTTTCTTGGTAACAAGTGGCATTCTGGTCATACCACCAACTAAAATTACTTCGTCGATTTTTTTGGCATCGATTTTGGCGTCTTTAAGACACTTCTCAACCGGCGTGAATGTCTTATCAACCAAATCGCCGACGATTTGTTCAAGTTTGGCGCGGGAAAGTTTTAACTGCAGGTGCTTGGGGCCTGCCTGATCGGCTGTTAGATAAGGAATAGAAATTTCGGTTTCGGTGGTCGATGACAGTTCAATTTTAGCCTTTTCGGCAGCGTCCCTCAGACGCTGGAGAGCCTGGCGATCTTCTTTGACATCTATGCCCTGGTCTTTTTTAAATTCGCCGGCTAGAAAGTCAACAATTTGGGAATCAAAGTCATCACCGCCAAGGTGAGTATCACCGTTTGTAGCCTTAACTTCAAAAACGCCTTCGCCAAGCTCAAGAATTGAAATATCAAATGTGCCGCCGCCAAGGTCGTAAACAGCGATGGTGTGGGCGTGCGATTTATCAAGACCATAAGCAAGAGCTGCTGCGGTTGGCTCGTTAATTATGCGCTCGACAGTTAGGCCGGCGATTTCGCCTGCCTGTTTGGTAGCTTGCCTCTGTGGATCGTCAAAATAAGCTGGAACAGTAATTACCGCCTTTTCGACTTTTTCGCCCAAATAACTTTCGGCATCGGCTTTGATTTTGCCCAACACCATTGCCGAAATTTCCTGAGGAGTGTAATCTTTGCCTTCGACATTAACAACGGCCATACCATCGCGACCGGCTTTAACTTCATATGGAAGCCATTTAATATCTTTTTGAACTTCCGGGTCTTTAAACTTGCGACCCATGAGTCTTTTCACGGAAAAGATCGTGGTTTTTGGGTTAACAACCATTTGGCGCTTGGCAGGATCGCCAACGATGTGTTTAACCGGGTCCACCACAGACGGGATAACGTTGCGGCCTTCGGCGCTGTGAATAACTTTTGGCTTGCCGCCTTCCACAACCGCGACTACTGAATTTGTTGTTCCTAAATCAATACCAATTATTTTGCTCATTTTATGCTCCTTTTATGCATAATCGCTTAATTCTTTTGACTCGGATTCGGTTTGCTGATCTTGGTTTGCTTTCTGATCAACTGACTTTTTTGTTACTACAACTTTAGTTGGTCTAATCACTGTATTATCTATTTTATAACCTTTTGCTAAAACTTTAGCGATTTGATTTTCCTCTTCGCCAATTTGAGTTTCGACTGCTTCGTGCAGATGAGGGTTAAACTCCCCAGCTGCCGGGATTTCCTCAACACCTTCTGCTGTTAAAACATCTTTAAATTGCTTAATGACCATTTCCAGGCCTTGGTCCCTTAGATGCAATTGGGCCTGTTCCAGGTTATCAAGAATTGGCAGCAGCTTTTCTATAAGTAGACTTGCCGAAAGTTTAGAAAGTAACTTTCTTTCTTCCTCAATCCTTTTTTCCAAATTGCGATAATCGGCAAGAGCCCTTTTTAGTCTTTCTTCCAGCTCTTGATTTTTAGCTTCTGATTTTCCGTTTTCACCTGCAACTTTACTTTTGGCTTTTAGCTTAGTCATAGTAAACTTATTGTGCCAGTTCCGAAAGCAACTGTGCAAAATACCTCATTGTCGGAATTATTGTTGGGTAATTTAATCGTGATGGTCCAATGACAGCGAGCATCCCATTGTGCGTTGGCATTTGGTAACGGATAACGACAAATCCGCATGGTTCAAGATAAGGGATACCAAGTTCTTCCCCGAATAATATACGCATTTGTTCTTCGCGGGCAAGTCTGCCTAGAATTGGTTGAAGTATTTCTGCGCGATCGAGCATTGAAAGGACAGCTCTGGTTATATCAATATCGTAAAATTCGGGCATATCCAGGATATTGGCCATACCAGCGGCATAAATATCGCCCCCCTCATCCGTGGCAATTGCCAGGGATCTTGTTTGATCCGCTAAAACCCTGGTTGTGTGGCGAAGAAGTTTCTCAAAAGGTTCATTGGGTTCAGTTAATTCTTCTTTAATGGCCACTTCATCTTTTAACGATAGCGTTTTTTCTTCCATCAACTGATCGACGTAAAACTTCATGCCGGCGCTTGTGGGCACGCGTCCGGCAGAGGTATGGAGTTGCTTTAAGTACCCTAACGCCGTTAACCTAACCATTTCGTTTCTGATGGTTGCCGGAGAAACACCGAGGCCAGATTCTTTTTCAACGGTTTCAGAACCGACTGCTTCGGCGGTTTCGATATATTTTTCGATTATTGATCGAAGTAGGTTTTTTTGTCTTTCAGTTAGATCCATCGTTCACTTTAAGGGCAACCTAAGAGTGGTTTCCCCTTAATATCCCCTTTCCCTTAATCGGGAAAATTGTCCAAGCAGAGCTTGATACAATTTTGAATTCTACTTTCGGCGAGTGGGCAGTTAGGGCAACTCGCCACTCATTTAGCAGACAATGTACCACGAGTGCTAATGGTTGTCAAGAGCGAGTTTGCGAGATCGAAGACCCTGAGTATGTCGAGGAATCAAGCTCCGTTTAAGCGGGCTTATTTAATGGTAATTTTGATAGGAAGGTGGATAGTTCTTGGGAAAATTTTGCATATACGGTTTTTGATTTTTGAAATAATCATCTCTTCTAGTACCCCAACCGTGCCATTTCCATTGCGATATTAAAAGAATCGTGCCAATTATTATCAAAAATATTTTTATTGTCTGGCTATTCATGGAAATTTTAAAGCTGGGATAGTGATCCGAAATTCCAGCAAAATAAGCCATTTCGGATAAACTCAATCTTAAGGAATCGCGAATTAGTTCAAATGTACTGTCTGGATATCGGCCGTTTAGAAACACCGGCACTGATGAGGCGACCAGACCAACTCTCGCGCCATTAGAAATGACTTGAGCATAAATGGCAAAAGGAATTAAAATAATACCGCGGGCTAGCCCGCCAAGGACAGGAATTGCGTAAAAAGCGCCGGGGCTAGCTGGATAAGTAAATTTAAGGTCGAAATCGCCATTTGATTTTAAGTCAAAGCCCGGATATTTATCGGAAAGCCCAGCAAAGAAAAAGGCGGTTTTGGTAATTAATGTGAGTGTCCCGCAAGTTGTGTCAAAGCAGTATTGCCAATATTTGCGACTAGTGAGCACATAAAATGAATTAACGATTTGAAGCAAAAATACATAAAATATTAATACGGCAATTTCTACAAAAACTGGGACTAAAATAATGATTTTGGCGACTCCGCCGAGGATTGGAATTGCCCAATAGCGGTTCGGGTTTTTGATTTTTGATATTGAAAGCGCAGGATAGACAGGATTTTCTGATTCCATTTGCCTACTTTAGATAGTAGGTAAATTTAGGGCAAATTGCAAATTATGTTGATGGGGTTTGGACCAACTAACGGCCCTTTTTAGATTTTTAATACTGCTAGGAATGCCTCTTGTGGTATGTCCACATTTCCAAAGCGGCGCATGCGCTTTTTGCCCTTTTTTTGTTTTTCCAAAAGCTTCATTTTGCGGGTGACGTCGCCGCCGTAGAGTTTTTGAGTGACATCTTTACGATATGCGGCGACTGTTTCGCGGGCGATTATTTTGCCCTGGCCAATGGCGGCTTGAATCGGGACTGGAATTTGTTGACGGGGAATTGCTTCTTTTAATTTTTCGACTAAGCGCCTGGCGATTTCCTCAGCGCGTTCTTTGGGCACAATTTGTGCTAGTCCCTCGATGCGCTCGTAGTTAACTAAAATATCAAGTTTGACCAAGTTTGCTTGGCGATATTCGCCTATTTCAAAGTCAAAAGAAGCAAAACCAGAGCTAACTGTTTTCAGTTGATCATAAAAGCCAATCAAAAGATCAATTAAGGGAATTTCTGCTTCAATTTTTTGCGAGAAGCCAAGGTTTTCGATATTTTTAATCTCTCCCCTTTTTTCGTGAACAAGATTTGAGATCGCGCCGTAGTATTTTTGGGGCGTAAAAATTGTAACAAGTGCGTAAGGCTCGCGAATATTTTTTGATGCAGGATCAAATTCTGCAGGCTTGTTGATGATTTTGCCATCGACTTCAAAGTTGACGGAGGGCGAGGTGACGATGATATCAAGATCGTATTCACGTTCCAGGCGCTCCTGGGTGATTTGGGCGTGGAGAAGACCCAAAAAGCCCAGGCGAAAACCCTGACCAAGACTTGTTGATGATTCACTGGCAAAACTTAGTGATGAATCGTTGAGTTTAAGTTTCTCAAGACCTATTTTTAATTTTGGCAAATCGTGAGGATTTGTCGGGTAAAAGGAGAGAAAGACCACGGGTTTGGCTTGCCGATAACCCGGCAAGGGGGACGAAGGATCGGATGACAAGGTTATTGTATCGCCGACTTTGACGGATGCTAAATCCTTGAGGTTAGTGACAATAAAGCCGACTTCACCGCTTGATAAGTTTTCAACGTAGACTGGCTTTGGGGTGAGATAGCCGATTTGCAAGACTTGGGCGTGAGCACCGGTTGCCAAAAATAAGACTTCATCCCCTACTTTAATTTGACCAGCAAATAATCTGACTGTTGCAACGACACCTTTATAAGGATCCAGAGCAGAGTCAAATATTAGTGCCATTGGCTTTTCGCCTTTAGCCTTTGGTGGTGGAATGCGTTTAATGATCTCCATGATCAGGTTTTCGACCCCTTCTCCGGTTTTAGCGGATACTTCGAGGATTTCATCTTTTTTAAAGCCAATTGATGATAGGTC
>OBEQ011280488.1_pt1 | contig 11676 bp, 8 predicted proteins | sample 1670901 | NCBI WGS metagenome assembly OBEQ01 (sample SAMEA104232315, study PRJEB22302) | groundwater metagenome | biome: forest; feature: aquifer; material: groundwater | place: USA | collected 2011-08-07 | depth 5.4 m | reverse complement strand
CTCCCCCATGTCGTTCTTGTCGCCGAGCGCACCGTGGAGCAGCGGCAGCCCCTCGGGCCGCTTCACGTCGCCCAGCACGAACGCCGCATTCATTCGAATCTGCGCCTGCTTGTGGGTCACGAGACCGCGCGCGGTGCCGTAAAATGCGCGCGGATCGAGTCGCTCGAGCGCGAAGGCGATGTTGTTCAACATGCGCGATTCGCGCACCTGTGGAACCTGCGCGAGCAAGGCGTGCGTCGCCGTCTTGTCGCCGATCTTTCCCAGCGCATACACGGCGCGATTTCGAATGCGCGTGTCCGAGTGCTTCATGAGCTTCACGAGCGTCGGGACCAGCTCGGGCGCGCGGAGCTCGCTCGCCGAGAACGTTCCGGCGAGGATGAGGAGCGGCTCGTTGGTCGCCAGCGCGTAGGATACGTCGCTCACGAGATCGTTCCTGTCGACGAGATGCCGGCTCTTCCAGAGTCCTCGGAATGCCGATGCTCGCAGGCTCGCCAAATCCCGGGAGGGCCTTCGCAGTGCGTCGCGGAGGACCTTCACTGCCCGCCCGCTGCTCTGCGCGCCGAGCGCCTCGAGCGCCGCAGCGCGGTTGGTCTCTTCTTCGTCCTCACGGCTCAAGATTTGCGCGAGCGGCCCCACCGAGCTCGGGTCCGGCATCTTCCTGAGCGCGTTGATGGCGGCACCACGCACGTTCGCGTCCCAGGCCTCGAGCGCCCCTTGAAGCGACGCCAACCCGCCGCGATCACCCAGCCTGCCGAGCATCTCCGCGCACACGGCACGCAGATGATCGTCGACGTTGTCGGACACGCATCGCCCGAGCGATTTTGTCGCGCGCCGCCCGAGATTCAGCACGTCGGGGCTCGCCGGCATGTCGCGCCGGTTCACGTTGATGAGCACGGTCTCGTCGCTTGGGATGGCGAGGAGCACGTCGCGCCGCTTCTTCGAGAGCTGATCGCTCGAGAGCACCTCGCCCGCCTGAGGCGCGTCGTCCTCTTCGTCGTCCGCGAGGGCGGTGCGCACCACCGCGGCGCTCGGCAGGACGGCAACGAGAGCGAGCAGCGTCGTCAACCATCTCGTTTTCATTGCCCCATCACCTCGACCTTTCGCGAGACTTGTCGAATTTTCGAAAGCAACGCATCGCGCGAGATTCGCCCCGGGATATATCGGAGAATGACGCGCCGCGCGCTGCAGCCGCGTGCGGAATCCCACTCGATGAGCTCCACGCCGCGGTCTTGGTACATCGCCAGATCGAATGCTTCATCGCAGCCGCCCACGGGCTCCAGATCCACCACAACCCGCAACAGGGCACGCGGTTCCGACCCCGCGATCGGTGAATCGTAGGTCGGCGCACGAGCGCTTTGCGGCTCGGCGCACGCGGCGAGTAGGAAAAGGCCGAGGGGTAGGGCGATCGCACGCATCGACAACGGCGTTGTACGCCGTGGGATCGAGTTCTATTCCAACGGGCGCTTTGCCGCGAGCGTCAAACGAGCTCGGGCCTCAGCGCGCCGACCACGGTAAGAGGTCGAGCGGTTCGGCGAGCGCGACGTCTTTCGGCCACACCACGCGGTGCTGCCGCTTTTGCACTTGAGTGATGAGTACGGGGTGTAGGTTTTGCCCGTTCTTCGCGAAAGCCACCGGTCCAAAGGCCGAGTCCATTCGCGTGGTACGGATGGCGTCGCGGATGGCGATAGGCTCGAGCTTTTTGGCTTTGCGCATTGCCTCGGCAACTACCTTGAGCGCCACGTACGCCTGGACGGCGTGGTACGGCGGGTGGGCCTTGTACTTGGCCGCGAATTTCTCGGCGAATTCTTTTGCGCCCGGCCACTTCGCCTGCGGCGACCACTGGCCTGCAGAATACGTGTGCTCCGCATCCTTTCCTGCCACCTTGTCGGTCGTGAACTCTGCCATGCTGAAGCCGCTTCCGGCCGCCGTGAAAAAGCGAGGGCCGAGCGAGACCTGTCGCGATTGACGCATCAAGGTGCCCGCGTCGGCGAGGTAAGACGCGAAGTAGACGACGTCGGGGTGCTTGTCGCGCACCTTCTCGAGGAGCGGCACGTACGACGCGGAGCCTGCGTTGTAAGCTTCCTCGGCAACGACCGACAGGCCGGCTTCGCTCGCGGCCTTCACCATCGACGTGGCGGCGGCCTGGCCGAAGTTGGTGTCCTCGGCGATGACGGCGACCGTTTTCGGGTCGCCGTGATTCTTCAAGAAATCGATGGTCGCCGTGGCATAGTCATCGGTGCCCGCGCAGAGGCGGAACACCCACGGCGATTTCTGCTCGATGATGTTGTCCGCGATCGATGTGGGGACGACGAGGGGCACGCGCTTGCGCGTCATGGAGGGAAGAATGGCGAGCGTGCTCTCGCTGGAGTACGCGCCGATGACGACCGGCACTCGATCCTCGTCGACGAGCTTCGAGACGCCCTGAAGTGCGACGTCGGGTTTGCTCTGGTCGTCGTAGATGTCGAGCTCCAGGGGTTCACTGAGGACCCCGCCGTCCGCGTTGATCTCCTCGAGCGCGATGGCGTATCCGCGCTGGTGAGCGAGCCCGAACGCGGCATGAGTCCCCGTCAACGCCGTGATGATTCCGACTCGCGGAGCGCCGCTTTTTCCGCCGCCGTTTCGTTTGCAACCGGCGAACGATGGGGCCAGCGCAAACGCGAGAAGGAGGGGGAGGACTCGGCGCGCGTTCATGATGCCCCCACCGTGCGGTTTGCCTTCGGCGGGCGTGCCGTGATGCGTTTGGGGGGTGAGCGTGAATCGCGTCCGCGAGCGGGTGCGTCCGCGCGCTTGGGGACGATCAGCTCGAAACGAGTGCCGACGCCGCACTGGGTGTGCACTCGAACGTCGCCGCCGGCGCGTTTGATGTCGGCGAGCACGGCCGCCATGCCTACGCCCCGTCCCGAGATTTCCGTCACCTCGGCAGCCGTCGATACGCTGTCTTTGAAGATGAGCATGAGTTTGTCGTCGCGCGAGAGACTCGCCGCCTCTTCGGGAGTAATCACGCCCTTGTCGAGAGCCGAGCGCTCGACCGCGTCGACGTCGATCCCGCGGCCGTCGTCTTCCACCGTCACGATGTACTCGGATGGTGATTCGGACATGCTTATCGAGAGAACTGCGCGCGCGGGTTTGTCGCCACGCTCGCAGGGCATCTCGATTCCGTGGTCCAGGGCATTCCGAAGGATATGGGGGAGGTTGTGGAACACCGGTGATAGCCGGGCTGCGTCTAGTCTGACCTCCGAGCCGGTCAACTTCACGTCCACGTCCTTGCCGAGCTTCGACGCGAGAATCTCGGCCAGCGTCTGCACGGGGCCGAGGAGCTCCGCTGCCGGTGTGAGCGAAAGCTCGTGGAGCACGTGCTCGAGCTCCACGCGGTGCGCAGCGTCGAACCGTGCCGCCAGCTGGTAGAGTTTCTCGATCTGCGCCTCGGAGACTACGAACGAACGCCGGATTTCGTCCTCCAACGTCATTCCCAACACACTCTTGTGCGTTTCGAGGAACTGACGCAGCGCCCTCGTGATGACTTCGATGTGTTCGCGTTCGATGGTCGGCTGCTCTTCAATCTGATGAATGAGACGAGCGAGCTGGACGACGCCGTACGAAGCAGCATTGCCCTTGATCGTGTGCGCGACGCGCCGTACGTGCGCGACGTCCGCCGCGCCGATGGCGACGTGCGCGCTCCGTAGCTGCTCCTTGGTCTCGTTGACGAATGCTTCGAACGAGGCCTTCTGGCGCAAGATGTTCAATAGCGCGCGATTGTCCTCGTTCTCCCGCTGCGCGGCCTCGAGCTGCGTGACGTCGCTGATGGTCATCAGCAGCGCGGTCACCTTTCCGTCGTCGTCGCGGACGACGCGAGCTTCGAGGTTGAGGACGCAGCCGTTCGGCATGACGAATCGATGAGGGACCTGCGCGACGTTCACCTCCTCGGGAAGGACGTCTTCGAACACCTGGCCGGCGTTGAGCTGGAACTGTGCGCGTGCGCCCGATTTTTCGACATGGAGTAGGTCACAGAGATTTCGATTGGCAATGTCCTCGGTGCCGAAGAGCGCATGACACGATCGGGTGAAGCCGTCTTTCACTACGAGGTCTTTGTCGATCCTCAGAAAGCCGAAGACCACGTTGTCGAGGATGGCGCGAATCTGTTTGGTGCGCTCGATACGCTCGGTCATTTCGCGTCCGAGCTTTCCGTTCAGACGCAACACGTAACTCGTGACGACGATCATCAAGGCGACGGCGAGAAGGATCCCCAGAATGACGTGCCAGTAGCCGCGCAGAACGTCACGCCAAGTGATCTCACCATAGTTCGCGTAGGGGCCGTACCGAAGGTCTTTGAGGGCTTCGTGAACCGGTTGATAGTCGAGCGGGACGGTCCATCCGGCGGTGTGTGCAGCGATGACGGCGGGGTGGTCCTTTGGCAACTTGAGGAGCGCGACGGCAACCTCGTTGGCGAGCGTCTCCGGTGTATGACGAAGCGTCGCGAACGCCCACTCGGGATAGAGCTGCGTGCTGAGCAAGAACGGAAAACCGTCTTCGCGCTGTGGATTGAGAATGCGATAGTCCTCGAGCCGGATAGCGCCCTTGTTGGCCAACTCCTCGAGCACGCCCGTGCTGACCGTGCCGGCGTCGATTCGCTCTTCATGGACGGCATGCACCACGCGCTCGTCCGGAAATTCCGAGAACTGGAGCGCTTGATGTCTTTCTGCGTATCGATTCCGTGGCGCAAGAGCTCGCGCTGCGCGACCTGAAAGCCACCGAAGTCCACCGGGCTCACCCCCATGAAGGAGCGCCCGCGCAGATCCCTGAGCGTCTTGATGTCTGCGCGGTCCGAGCGGCAGAAGATGACTGCGCCGAAGCGTACGTGCCCCTGCCCGTTGGGACCGAGATAGCGGAGGGTGGTGACACGCGACACACCGAAGTCGTGCTCGAGAGCCGCGTACTCCGCAGGATTGGTAATGACGAAGTCGACCCCGCGCTCCTCGACGTTGGCGCGTACGCCTTCGATGATGAGTGGGACGACCACGAACTTACGTCCCGGAATGGCCTTTGTCAGATACTGCGCGGTCGGCGCCCACATGCGGCGCGTCAGCTCGAGGCCGCGCGGCGCGGTGACGCCGATGCGGATCACCTCGTCTCCGCGCGCGATCGACGGGAAAATCAACGAGATAAGGACGATGGTCAGCCAGGTGACGATGAGCGCACGCGGACGGTGCGTCACTGTGGGACCGCCACTTCGAAGGGCGCGCGCGGTGGCTCTGCCCATGGGTCACTGGGAAAAACGGTCTCACCTTCGTTGGGGTTTAGATGGCTCGCAACGATTCGAAAGAATAGTCACCTTGCCCACGTCATCCTCCCGATGAGGGCTATGCGCACACGTCAACTGCTGTACGCGGATGCACACGTCATAGATCCGCCTTTAAGTATTTTCACAATCGTCCGTTGAACCGATGTCAACTCGAACGCCGATGGTATTCATCTATAATGGGATATCGTTAAGCGATGCAGGGAGGCCTTCTGAAGAAGCAGGGGAACTCTCTAGTTCGTATGCCCGTCCAGTATCTTTGTCTCGCTGGCGAGACCGAGATACGAGACGCGCTGAAGCCCATCGGCGACGGTCCATTTGCCTTCGTAGGCCATCGCCCCAGCAGCATCGCCGGTGCGCACTCGATGTTGAAGTCGGGCAGCGTGGCCTTGGCGCTGATCCATATTCCCGATCCCTCCGTTGCTGGTGGCCCGCTCTCTGCCGCACTTCCCGCGCAGACCGTCCTCTTTCCGCCTCTCGTGGCCGTCGTTGGTCGCACTCCGACGACGGACGAACGCGACCTCTTTCGGATTCAGGGAGTGGCGCACATTCTCGAGCGTCCGCTGAACATCGATCGCGACACGGGCGTCTTCGAAGTCCTCGCCCGCTCCAGATCCTGGATGACCGCGAGCCTCGAGCGCATGCCGCTGCCGGACGTGCTTCAAACGATGGCCGCGCATCGCCAATCGGGGATGCTTACGATCACGGCGCATGGGATGCCGGGCCTGAGCTCCACGCCATGGAGCGGGCTCGACAAGCAATTTCTTTGCGGGCGCCTTTACGTCATCGAAGGGCGCCTGGTTCACGCGGAAACGTCTTCTCTCGTAAGCGTCAAAGCGCTCGCCGCGATGCTCAGGATGGATGCGGGGTTGATCCGCGTGCACGAGGTCTTCCTGTCTCCGAGCACGCCCAACATGAAGGGCTCCTTGCACTCGAACCTCATCGAGGCGGCTTGGCACAACGACGAAGGCAGCCGCACCGACGGACACGCCGCAGGTTCGCTTCCGCCTGCGACGAGTTGGCATCCCCCGGTTGGCGGCGTGACGGCCAACGAACAACACGCGGAAGTCGAAGAAATAGAAGAGCTGACGGATTCCGACCTGCAGATCGACGTAGACGAAGCCACGCCGGCTCGCGCGTCTTCGAGTCAACAAGGAGAAGTTGCGATGACCAATCTCGATGCCCTGCTGAAATTCGCTAACGACTTGCGCACGTGCGCGAAGGCAGACAAGGAGGGCAACGTCCTCGAGCATGCGGGCGTGGGCGACGCGGAGAGCATCTGCGCTATCGCGGCGTTGAGCACGCAAGCGGTCGAGCACGTGTCGGAGCTACTCGGCCTGGGTACCGTACAGGGCTACACCTTCGTTGGGCACAAGCTCGCTATGTACGTGCAAGACCGCCCGGAGGATTTCGTGGTGGCGGTTGGCGAGGCGACCAAGAGCACGGACGCCACGATGAAGAAGGTCGCCGAAAAATTCGGTTCTGTCGCGTAGTCAAACACCCGTTGACCTCCTATCCGAGGGGAATTCCCATGCAGAGTGCGCTCGCCGGTCTTACACAAATTCGAGGGGTCAAAGGCTACAGCGTGTTCGATGCGCGAGGCACGTGCGTCGAGCATCAGATGCCGCCGCCGTACGAGCCGATTCTCATCAATCAAGCCATCGGGGAGCTTCGCGCGGCGTTCGACGCCGTCAAATGCCTCGACGAATCGGGGATGGATTCCTTCGTCGGCCGCTTCGAATTGGGCTGCATCGTGCTCAAGCCGCTCTCCAATCACACGGTGATGCTTCTGACCGCGCCTGATGTGAATATGGCGACGCTGAACATCGGCCTCAAAGTGGCTCTCTTGAAGCTCGAACGCGTGGAGAGCGGGACCCTCCCGTCGCGCGATAGCGTGCCTCACAGCGGTCACAATTTCGGCGCTCGCGCGAACATCAGCTCCAACATGAGTCTGAGCCCAGGAAGCCCGATCAATGCTGCCATGATCCCAGCCGACGCCGTCGGCCCTGCCGTCATGAGCGAGCTCACGAAGCTCCTTGCGGTTCATATTGGCCCAATGGCCAAAGTGATCATGAAGAAGGAGCTGGCCCAATTGGGGCTTCATCCGCAAACGGTGGGTGCTGCGCAATTCAATGATCTCGTTTCGGTGCTCGCGCGCAAGGTTCCGGATCCCGCGGGGGGTCACGCTTTCATCAGTGCGGCGCGCAATCTAGCCAGCGGCTCGCGTTGAGCGTAGGACTGTCCAATACCGATGCGAAGGGACAATGCCGACTCTAGTTTTGACTCATCCGCCGCTGTGACGGCGCCGTGGGCGCAATTCCAGAAAGGCGACCGGCTCGGTCATTACCTCGTTCTTCGCCACCTTGGAAGCGGAGGCGAGGCCAGCGTTTTTCTCACGCGAGACCTGGTGCTGCGGCGGCTTGCTGCGGTCAAGGTGCTGCACCGCCGGGGAAACCAAGCCCTCGATGTTCGGGGGCTCGATGAAGCGCGTCTCATCGCCACTCTCGATCACCCCAACGTCATCCGTGTGTACCACGTCGGTCAGGTAGACGGGGCCTGGTACATGGCGATGGAGTACCTGGACGGAGGCAGCCTCGCGCAGCGCATCGATCTCGGTGGACCCATGGACGCCATCGATGCGCTTCGGGTCGGGGCGTGGGTGTCCGACGCCTTGCAGCACGCGCACACCATTGGGGTGTTTCATCGTGACGTGAAGCCACAGAACCTGCTCTTGTCCAAGAGCGGAACCGTGAAGCTCGCGGACTTCGGTCTTGCGACGAAAGCGCGCGGTTCCGATCTCGTCGGCGCTCCTCTTCCACCCGTGGGGACGCCGCTGTACACCGCACCGGAGGTGTGGCTCGGCGAAGGGGCGAGCGTCGCGTCCGACATTTACAGTCTCGGCGCGTGCATCTTCTATCTGCTGAACGGCCGCGCGCCTTTTCAAGCCGCGCGAAGAGAATTGCTTCGCGAGGCCCATGTTCGCACGGCCCCGGTGTTCGTGCGCGCGGCTCCCAGCGCCGTCGAGGCGCTCGTGCTTCGTTGCCTTGCAAAGGACCCCGCGGATCGCCCGTCTTCCGCTGAAGAGCTCTATCGAGACATCCGCGCGCTGCTTCGATCCAGCGAGACCGCGAAGGCAGCGCTCCGTGTACCGGTCGACGAGCCGGTCGTCGTGGCACTTCGCCGTCTGGACCCCGAGATACTCGCGCGTCCACCGCTGGCGTCGATCCGTCTCTCGCTCGATGAAACTCAAAAGACTCCTGCTGGACTCGTCGTCTGGCGCGGCCCCTACGCTTCGGCCCACCATCGTTTGACAAGCGCCGTCATCGATGAAAGCGCGGAGCAGTTTCAAAGGCTCCTCGAAGTGACCGTCGTGCCCGGTGGAGCTGGTCTCGTCGAGCAGATCGTCCAGCGCCTCGGTCTGGTGCTTCCCCCCGCCGAAACGCGCCCGAACCGAATTGTGGCCATGCTTGCCGCTCTTCTGGGAAGCGGCAAACACGGTCGCGGTGTCATCGCGATCGACTCACGACGCGTGCTTTCCCAAGGCGAAGCGAACGAGCTTCGCGCCATTGCGAGCCGCGCCTCGGAGCACAACATCTCGGTACTTGCGTTCTTGTCGGATGGCGCGGCGGTCGACCCATTCAGCGAGTCTGGGATCGTCCGGCATTCTCTTCCAGAAATGGTTTTCCACGAGTGGACGGACTTCATACGCGCGCTCGCGGCCATCGATGCCAAAGAAGAGCAATGCGCTTGGAGTCGCGACGCAGTCCGTCTCGCGGGCCACTTGGCGCTCATGACTCCCGAAGCGGCGAACCGCATCGTTCGGAATGCGACGGCCCTCAGGCGGCTGGTGCAAGTCCCGATGGTGACGACCTGGTGCGTACTGGGCGGGGCCGCGCACGATGGCTACGTGCGCGTTCCTGACGATTTACTGCCACGTTGGCGGACACCGCCCGAAACGTGGCCGGAGACGGAGCTTCGAGCACTTCTGCAGACGCTTCGCCTCAACGAGCAATCATCAAACGTGTCGACAAGGAGGGCTGAATGAAAATCCGTGGGATGTTGGTAACAGGAGCCGTGGCGTTTCTTGCACTGCTGGTGGTCATCCTAGGATTGACCGTGCAGCTTCTCACGTCGGGCGGAGGCGATGCGCAATACATCAACCTCGCCGGACGTCAGCGCATGCTCAGCCAGAAGCTGAGCAAAGAAATGCTCACGTACATCGCGACTCCGACGGCAAAAAACCTGGACCAGTTGGAAAAGACCAGCCTGGTCTTTACGCGCACTCACCAGGCGCTCCGCTCGGGTGGAAAGGCCCCTTCCAAGCTCGACAACACGAGCGACGTCGAGGTCGGTGCCCCGACCGATCCCGGCCTCCTCGCGAAGCTCGACGAGGTGAACCAGAACTGGTTGACGCTGACGGCGGCCGTGCAGAAGCTCGAAGCGGCGGGCGCAAAGCGAGGCGAAGCGATGGCCAAGATCGCGGAGGATAGCGCCGGCCTCCTGGCGACCATGGACCAAGCGGTCTCTCTTTATGGTGCGCGCGATTCGGCGCTGTCGTTGAACGTCGCCGGACGGCAGCGCATGTTGAGCCAGAAGCTCGGCAAGGAAGCCCTCCTTTACGTCAGTGACCTCACACCCGAGCTCAAGGCTGCTCTCCACGAGAGCATGATTCTCTTCGGAAAGAGCCACAAAGCCCTGCGAGTTGGCGGCGAGACGACCGTTGGCGGTCAGACCGTGTCGATCGAAGCGGCGAGCTCGCCGGCGGTGCTTGCGAAGCTCGACGCAGCCGATCGGCTCTGGAAGGACATGGAAAGCAACCTCAACCTTCTCACGACCGAAGGGCTCAACCCGGAAGCTCGCGCCCAGTTCTACGACACGAACCCCAAGGTGCTCAAGGGAATGGACGAGGCGGTTACGCTTGCCGAGCAGGTGAGCAACGCCAAAATCAAGACGCTCCAGAACGCACAAATCGGAATGATGGTGCTCGGCTTGGTGCTCGTTCTCCTCACCATCATGATTGCGTCTAAGATCGGTGCTGCGATTGCCAAGCTCCAGAAGGCTGCGGAAGAAATCAGCCTCGGTCAGGTATCGAAGCCGGTCGAGATCGGCGGCATCGGCGAGCTCAAGGACCTCTCCGGAGCATTCGAGCGCATGCGCGTCAGCTTGGCGCTGGCCGTGCAACAGCTCGGCGGCGACGACGAAGGGGACAGCGCTCCCATGGTGTCCTCCGTCACGGCCTCAGCGCCCGCGGCGCGCAAGAGGGCGTAACCTCCAGCGTCCGTTTCGGCGGTCTCCCAAAGGCCCGATTCCGCAAGCAGCGGAGTCGGGCCTTATTTCATGGATGGCGCGAGGAGTCGTCTCGCGTTTTCAAAATAGATTTTCCCCAGCACGCTGTTCGGCAGCCCAATGCCGCTGATGGTCCAATCTCCTTGAATCGGCGTCATGTGCGGGAAGTTCTTGTCCCAGGTTTCGAGCCAGCGCCAGTGCTTCTCGAAGAACGTGACCGCATCTTCTTCCGTGGGCGAAGGTCCACTGCCGCCGCTTCCCAGAATGAGGTGATCGTAGACCTGAAAGTCCGTAGCGAAGAGGATGCGGTCCTGGTGCTTGACGAACAGATCGTGCACCCTCTTCGGATCGTGTCGGCCAATCTCCGGGATGCGCGCGGCGAGGTCGGCCATCATGTTGGGGTGCTTCGAGAGGTGTGCGTCGACCCAGTCGAGGTCCTCGGCGTTGTTTGCAAAGTGCACGCAAACGAACGTCGTCTCCGGATGGCGCGAGATCACGCGCTCGAGCGCGGTTAGGAGCTCTTCGCGCGGCGGGTACTTGGCCGGGTCGCCAAACCACCAGTTTTTGTGGTCTTTGAGCTCTGTCCAGCGCTCGTTGGCGGCATCGTAAGGTGCCCAGAATGCCTTCGGGTCGGCCACGTGAATCGATACCGGCATTCCGAGCTCGCCAGCCCGCCGCCACACGAGATCGAGCTTCGGATCATCGATCGCGATGAGCTTGCCGTTCTTGTCTTTGAGGTTGAGGCCCAGGCGCTTGAATTCTTTGAGCCCCGCAGCACCGAGCCGGTGTCCTTCCTCGATCTGCTGCGCGGCCTTCTGCGAGAAATCGGGCGCGTCCCAGCCCGTGTAGTCGAGGTTCATGTAGTGGACGAAGCGCCTCGGAAAGCGTTCGTCCGCCAGTCGCTTGGTCGTCTCGAAGGCGCTCGGTTGATTGGGCGCATGCGTCACGTATCCGCCGCTCAGGTTCACGCTGACCCCGATGCCGACGCGATCCATCACACGCACCGCGAGCGCGAGGTGCTCGGGCGTGGGATCGATGTGCTGGTGCAAATCGATGAGACGGTCCGCGCGCCATTGAGTCGGGGTCGGAGGCGG
>OBEQ010738950.1_pt1 | contig 11676 bp, 11 predicted proteins | sample 1670901 | NCBI WGS metagenome assembly OBEQ01 (sample SAMEA104232315, study PRJEB22302) | groundwater metagenome | biome: forest; feature: aquifer; material: groundwater | place: USA | collected 2011-08-07 | depth 5.4 m | reverse complement strand
CAATAATGCAAACCTGCGATTTCTTGGAATGCAGATCGATTCCACTGTAAAATGTCATAGCGACCTCCTTTGTGTGGCGATTTTTTGAATGCGAACCAATTATCACATTCAAGGGAGGTCGCTCTCAATAATTATCACTCACATTGAATAACTCGTCAAGGACATTGATTTCCGGTACTAACTGAGAGCGCCCTTGAATAGTTTTACCAACGAAAGCTTTCTCATATTCTCTCATCACGGCATGGTAAGTCATTAGGTCTGACACGAAGAAATAGTTCTTGTTTTTAACAGTCACAACGTATTATCATTAAGCACTTTTTTGATTCGAAGGGGACGGAAAGAAAGTGATTGCTCAGGCAGTTAACCTGTTTAATTTTCTTAAGGGGCCGAAGCAATTTATCATCCCCATTTACCAGCGGACCTACAGTTGGCGCCTTAAAGAATGCGGGCAGCCCCCCATTTCCGTCCTTCTCGCCGCTTTTGACCGGGTGCTCGAAGGCTCCCAGAAATCCCTGGATATAATCTGTGTCCCAAAAGTTGTGAGGAAAACCAGTGACGAGAACAGCTGATTACACCATTCAAGGTTTTTTATACCAATTCAACAAGACCCTTTTGGAGATTCTGCAAACTTCCGACAATGCAGAAGTAACAGTTGAAGGGATTATCGAAGACATTGACATAGAAGATGCATCAGGGATCAAAGCTATTCAATGCAAGTATCACGAGGCGCAGCAGAACTTTGAGCCGAGTCTAATTTACAAGCCTATCCTTCAAATGATGCATCACTTTCACAGCAATAAGAAAACAGACGTAAAATACATCCTTTATGCCTACTTTCCCAGCGAGACTATGTATGGCATACACCTGATAACTAAGGAGCAGATGGCCACTTGCCTTCAGTCCAAAAACAAAGAACTCAAACAATATACGGATGCACTCCGCGATAAAATTGATCTTCATAAGTTCCATGATTGTTTCACACTCGAATTTGGGGAACCATTAGATAGGCTTGTTAATACTGTTTGCATGGCGCTCAAAGAGAATGGCATATCTGAAGGCGACGTAGATATATTGGCTTACCCTAATGCGATCCAAGAAATTGCAAATCTTAGCATCAAACACGATGAGCACTTGCGTAAGATAACAAAGTCCCAGCTTCTGGGGACACTTCAGCAGATTAGAAAGACGGCCATATCTCGATGGACACTTTCATTGAAGAATCACAAGAAAATACTTGAGGCCAGGAGAAAACAACTCAAGGCCAACTTGGACAAGAATACACGCCTACGATATTTTATCATTAATAAATCTACTATCGATGATTTCGACGATGGTATCGTCCTCTTTATTATCGACTATTTGGACAAATATCATTTCAAAACAGCCCACATCAGCACGCCGCTCTTTTGTTTGGATTGTTCTCAAGAAGATTTCAAATCCATCCAACTCAGATTACATCAGAAAGGAATTATCTCAGCAGATGGCTTTGTAAATGATCATTTCGACAAGACGTGGTTTTTTCGAGAGCCTATATCGAGAAAGATAGTGGGCAAGGATATCAAACGGGAATTTAGGATCAGACTCTTAAATTTTCTGGCTCACGGCGATGTTATGGGGGAGCATAAATGCGACGATCTGTTTATTATTGGTGACGGCAGATATGATGGTCTTGACATTCAAGATGTGAATGAGGAACGGCTCGCGGTAAGGAATCTCAAAGAAATCAAATATATGATGGGGGTCAGCAATGTCTATGAATAAAATCGGTCAAGTAATTTCGAGCGCGCCGAATTCCATCGTTGTGGAGATATCGACTCTCTCTGTTTTCGAAGAGCGCAAAACTAATTTGCAGATTGGGAGCTATCTTAAAATAGCCCAGGGCAACAACGACTACACCGTAGCTGTGATTAAGAATCTGACAGGCAGCCACACCACTGACAATGAGGATAAGACACAGTGGCAGTTCTCAATCGAATGTCAGGCAATCGGCACGCTCATCGGCGATAAAACTTTTGAGAGGGGAAGCCTGCTCCTTCCTGTGCCAACGGAGCCAGTGTACATAGCTGATAAGGAGACCCTTGATAAGCTGTTCATTTCCGACGACAAGTTTAATTTCCCTTTTGGATATCTATCGATGAATAAGGACATCGCACTGAAGATAAACGGCGACAGCTTTTTCAGCAAGCACATAGCGGTAGTTGGCTCAACAGGATCAGGAAAGTCATGCACGGTTGCAAAGATCCTCCATGATGTAGTTGGTATAGACTCACTGAAAAACATCAACATTGGTAAGCAAAACAACTCTCACGTCGTCATATTTGATATTCACGATGAGTACAAAGCTGCTTTTTCCTTACTTGATGATCAATTATTTACATTGAATATACTTGATATTGACACACTTAGGCTCCCTTACTGGCTTATGAATTCTGAGGAACTTGAAGGCATGTTCATTGAAAGCAATGAAGCAAATTCACACAATCAAGTCTCTCAATTCAAGCAAGCGGTGATTCTCAACAAAGAAAAACACAATCCAACGATAAAGGAGATGACCTACGATACGCCGGTATATTTCTCAATTGAAGAAGTGTACCGTTACATCGAAAACATGAACCGAGAAGTCATTGGCAGGTTGCAAAATGAGAATATGCCGAAACTCGATGATGGCCAGCTTGTGACCGACCGCAGCGCTTTATATTTTGAGAAGATACATGACTTTGTGACACCTTCAACTGCAAAAGCCGACAAAGCAACTAATGGTCCATTTAATGGAGAATTCAATCGCTTTGTTTCAAGGCTCGAAACCAAGCTGGCTGATAAGCGTCTCAATTTTTTACTGCACCCTATTAAATCGGACACAACGCCATATCAGACTGTCGATTTCCACGAGATCATGCAGCAGTTTCTTGGGTACTTGAACAAGGCCAACGTTACAATAGTTGACTTGAGCGGAATTCCATTTGAAGTTTTAAGTATCACAATAAGTCTGGTTTCGCGGCTGATTTTTGATTTCTGCTTTCATTATTCAAAACTCCAGCATCAACAGGGCTCACTCAATAATGTGCCGGTTATGATCGTCTGCGAAGAGGCGCATAATTACGTTCCACAAAACGATAACGCTGCCTATAAAGCATCGCGAAAATCCATAGAACGCATCGCCAAAGAAGGAAGGAAATACGGGCTCAGCCTCATGGTTATTAGCCAACGCCCGTCTGAGGTGTCGGAGACCATATTTGCTCAATGTAATAATTTTGTTGCGCTCCGGTTAACTAATAGTAATGATCAAAACTATGTTCGTCGCCTTTTCCCGGACAATTCGAACGCTATTACTGATATTCTGCCGAACTTGGCACCTGGAGAGTGCATTGTTGTTGGTGATGCAGTGTTGCTTCCTGCTGTCGTCCAGATGCATCTGCCAGCACCTCAGCCGCAATCACAAAGTGTCAAATTCCATAAAGAATGGCAATGTCTATGGCGCGATATTACTTTTGAGGATGTAATTGTCAGGTGGAGAAAAGAATAGAGAAGATACGCCGAGGATAAGCGCATTTAATGGATAACTGTCTATCTCGGCTTTTTAATGATATTTCTATTGTCATCTATGTCAAATTGATAAGTTCCACATCTTATGCGAGCGATGAACATTTTTTCACCTATAATATTATTTCTTCATTGTTTGAACTAGCTCTTCTACGATTTTCGTTTTCACCTCGCCGAAACGGCCGTTCCCTGTCTCTGCACAAGCTGCACCCCGTACACAAATTACATCAACTCCGGTAGCCCACAGTTCGGGTAGTTCTTCCTTTGTAATCGAACCTGCAATCCATGCCTCTTTTCCGGCCCTGTGACACTGCGCAACAAGAGCCTTTAACTCTTTGCTGGTGCAATAATCTGTCAGAGTTTTGCCTATTGCTTTATTGAAAGTATCAACAAGTATGCCGTCGGCCTTTATTTCCTTGATGAGTGCAACACCTTCCGAGAAAGGATCAAAGGCCCTTCTCATATCTTCATCAATAAAGACAGCGGGAATAACTTTTTTCTTTGGGTAGATCTTTTTGATCGATCTGACCATCTGGTCGCCAAGATAGACCGCAGGCTTAAAACAGAGTTCGGCCATGCCGCATTTGATAATGTCCGCCCCGGCCGTGGCAACGCCAAGAGCGGCCTGACATGAAGAAGCTCTCACACCAGGGACTTCGCCGATGTTTGTAGATACGGGAATCTTTTTATATCCGGCCTTGTTCAGCCTATTTCGAACGGTCATGATATTAAGTGGGTAAGGCGTGCCAAGAGCCGACGCCGGATACTCGACATCTGCGATATGGGCGCCTCCCCTGATGGCCGCAAGGGCTTCAGTCGCCCCCCGAACGCTTACAAGCAATCTCTGCATTATTCCCTCCTATTTCTTCTTTTTTGACTTAATAGCCGATGACTGCCACCTTCCAAATGCCCGTTGAAACTTTGCGTATTTTGGCTTCAACGTAGGTCGCCGCTTGTTTTCGATGAAATCGAAAAGCTCACGCTCGGTCTCGAAGACGTGGTTAGCAGGCACATAGTTATCGCCTGTGAATGGACTGCCTCCGCCTGCGGGAAGGAGAAGATATCTGTCCTTGCCGTAAGCCCGTGCATGGCCAAGCTCATCCAGCATGCCTGTGCTCAAGGGAGGTCTTTTGGCATAAGGATGGAATGCGACTACCGCATCAACTTTCTGGACATCCCACCGCAGGTCACGACAAACCGTATAAGCGAATACTGTCGATTTGTGCTCTTCCTCTACGTTGGCCTCAAGTTCAATAGAAGCCGGATCGATGACGACACCGTAAGCCCTCATCTTCCATACGAGCTCGTTGATCTTCTTCCTGACTTTCTCGGTGGCGACCGTCATGGAATACGAAGTGTAGAATGTCGGTACATCCGGCTGGCTCACAAGCTTTGCTAACCCCTCCACATCAAGGACATACTTCGCCCGATCCTTCAGGCTCGGCGTTTCGATGCCGAAGACAATATGGTTTGTCTTCTTCCCAGTAATAAAGCTCGTCCACTCCGCCCAATCTTCGCTGACGGACACCTCCGACCCGAGCCAGTCGAGGATCTTGGGAACCGACAGTTCTTTTTGATGGGCAATGGCTTTCAGGGCATGTCGACCATAGTCACCAGCGAGGTGCTTCTTTATCTTCCATTCGGCATTTATTAGAGTGACAATCAGGTCGGGCCTGATTACGTCAGCGATAATCCGGTGGTCCTTTAGGACGACGTTGTACCCTCGCCATTCTATGGAGGCAGGGGTCCTGATGACGACGCTGGTATCCCTTCCAAGCCTCTCTATCTTCCGGGCGAGAGACAAATATGCCTTCTCCCGCATGCACTTGAACTGGTATTCGTAGCCATTGAGGAGGTTGCCTATATGGAGGATTTCTTCATATATATTGAGGGGTTTGATGCCGTTGTGGGCGAGGATTTCGGAGAACAGATTGAAGGTGGCAATATTCTCTCCCACTGACCGAGCAAAGGCAACTGCCTCATCGATCACCTTTGCCGAATTGAGGCCGACAATAGGTCCGGTCACGATGGATATCTTCCTTGGCACTAAACCTCCCTCCTGCCTTGCCAAATGAAAATGATCTGCATTGATAATTCTGCATAATTATACTATCATTTAGACGAAATAGTAGAGAATGAAATACAGTATTGCACATAATTGTCAGAGTAACCGCTAAGCAACTTGAGCTTTAAAGATTAAATATATCAATCAATTTGTAATATATTCTCGTAAGGGTTACAGCTGGAGGTAAGACAATGAGGAAGCAGGCGGCAGTTTCTCCGGAGTTTTCACAGCGAAAGAGTTCTATTGCAACAAAGAGAACGTTTTTTGCCGTTGCTCTTAAGTTTGAGCCGAACTGCGGCGGAGGTGGTGGACCAAAGCGTCAGCGGCCAAGAAGAGTCGCACACAGGTTTGAGCTGAGCTGCGGCGGAGGTGGCGGACCAAAGCGTCAGCGGCCAAGAAGAGTCGCACACAGGTTTGAGCCGAACTGCGGCGGAGGTGGCGGACCAAAGCGTCAGCGGTCAAGAAGAGTCGCACACAGGTTTGAGCTGAGCTGCGGCGGAGGTGGCGGACCAAAGCGTCAGCGGTCAAGAAGAGTCGCACACAGGTTTGAGCTGAGCTGCGGCGGAGGTGGCGGGCCGGACCGGAAGACGACCGCAGACTATCTTGTTGAACACACGCTTGATAGTAAACACTTAAAGAAGAGACAAGTAAAAGTTGATGTGAATATTAGTTTGAAGAATTACTCAGAACATACCTGGAAACAAGTTATAGGCGTTGCTGAAAATAGGGTGTTAGACCCTAAGTGTGTCGATCTCCACGGGAAGAAGCTGGATATGACATTCGAGGGTGATGCTGTCGTCATTGATCTTATGGAAGGTAACATCTTCCATAATAATTTTATTATTTCCTATAGCCTAAGAGCGGAAGATTTCTTCACCACTTTTGAGGTAGTTGATAAGATAGCGCAATTTATTATAGCGGACGTATTTTGGTGTGACGTTTTCTCTGAACAATTCAAGATTATCTTGAATTTTCCTGATCATATCACTTTGAACAAAATAAGCCCCTTCCCCATTAGTATTGCGTCCAGTAATAAAGTGATGTGGGAGCGTGAGTCATTCCGGCAAAATAGCAAACTGAAGATTCACATAGAGGGCGAACTGGGGATATAAGTAGCGCCTCGATGAAGACAAGGCTAATTGCCAAGATCAAGAAACCTATTGCTGACGGTCTCAATCGATCGATCCCATCCCTGATTAAAGACCCTGACTTCTTCTTTGAGGTCGCGGATGTGAGAGTGAGAGAAACAGCTTCCTCGATCTATTCCTCAAGGCGGCATACGCTCATCGTATCATTGGAGACCAATAATCGCTCGTTGCTGTTAGGCCAGTTTGTTTTTTTTAAGGATATCCATAAGCGTGGATTTCATATTGACTACCTCACCGCTAAGGTTGAAGACATTATGGAAGGAATTGTCGGGGACTCTCTTGCTGATTGGGATATTCTTTTTGACATTTGCTGCGCGAAACATATGCAGCAGCTTAATTATTTATATCGGCCGCTCGATCTCAAATTAGCCATTAACCTCGGTCTTCTCGATGAAGACTCCTTACTTTCGACTAAAATGAGGGAGTATTCAATAGATAGCGTGATGCTTGCCGGTTGCGAGATTTCAGGCCCCAATTATGGAATGATAAGAGTCATTGAGGAGATATGTGGCAAATATTCTATTAAGAGGAGTCTGGATCTTTTTGCCGGTACTTGTGCTCTCTCCAAGGTGGTACTAGAAAACAGTACATGCTTTGCTGAGTGTGTTGATGTTAATGAATCAGTATCCTCGTCAGCTCTTAAGAACTATGCTGGACGATATTTATTCCACAATATTGATGCCTTTGATTTTACTCCAAGCAAGAAATATGACCTACTGATCCTCGACCCTTTTTACGATCACTCATTGGAAGTGACTCAGAGATTATTACCAAAATATGCGAAGTATGCTAGGATCGCCGTAGTCAATTTGGGCCTCACTGAAGAGCGATGCTGGATTAATGGCATAGCAAGGGATCTAAAGCAGCAGACAGACGATGTTGATTTCAGAAGAATAGGAGAAAATTCTATTGCAATTGTCACCTTCGAATAAGTCCATATTTCGTGTTAAAGATTTAAAACAGTCTGAACTGGCAGAACGTCATTACGGGGCAATAGAGGATGACTGCAATTGCGGATTATTGGCTGTCTCGGATGTGCTTGCTTTGTCCGGCGTGAAGATATCTTACGAGTTGCTGCGATCTCGCTATTTTGACTTAGGGTTTCCAATTTACGATTTCGGACTGTCGGCTGTTCATGTAGCTTTGCTTTTGCAGAGTTATGGCTTTGGTATTACTCTTAAGACGCCTTCAAAATGGCTCAAGGATATTTTTGACAGCCGGCGAATGGCATCTGCGGCACACGTCATATTGTCGCAGGAAAGTACCCACACGCGGGAAGCGATGGACTTGCTTATCTGCCGCGGTGGACACATCGAGTTTGCGAGCGGTAAACGTCGTCCAAACATCAAAAGCATCCTTCAGTCGTTTGAAGATAATTGCATACGGATTGTGTGTGTGAATGCTCGTGATTATTATGGAATCAACGAAGATTGGAATCATTACGTTGTTATTATTCACGATTCATCTGAGCACAGTCTGGTGCTTGTTGATTCACTGCAGCACTTTGGCAGGAAATACTACAGCGACTGGGATAGACATTTTAGAAAGGCTCGTGAATATGACTGGACACAATGGTCTGGAGATATAATGATAGTTCGACAACTCATGGCTGAACTTGGAGAATAAAGTGACGAAAGATATCACGACGCTGGGCGATCTTGAGAAGGCCCTCAGTCAGCTAGACGTTAAGAATTTAGAGGCCTTTGTTCATGACATTCTCATGATCAGTGGCAGGTTTAATGAGATTAGCATGAATGCAAACTTAAGAGGCTATCAAATAGATGTACTTGCCTCTGAAAAGAAACCAAAAGCTGGGCTTACTCCAAGGCAGTGGATGATAGAAATTAAGCGTGCGAAACTCTTAGGAGTCGACTATATACAGACCATTTTGCATAAATGGAATACATTAAAAGAAGCACTGCCTGACATGCAATGCCTCATCGTCTCTACTGGACAGCCCAGCTCAATAGCCCTAAGTTTGGCTACAGCAAATAACATTGAAATATGGGGTCTGCGAGAACTTGCAGCTTTTGCGGATAGGAAGGTTGTTAAGACCCATTTTGAACAGTCTGTCATTGGCAAGAGAGAAGAGGAAAGACGGTTACCCGACAAATCCGACGCCTTTGTGAAAGCAATGGGAGATCTTCAGCCGGGTAATGCTGATGCGATAAAGTTTCAGCGCCTCAGTGCTGATATCTTGGAATATTTGTTTTGTCCGCCGCTGGAGCCACCAAAGTATGAATATGAGGACGCTGAAAGGAGAAATAGAAGAGATATGATTTTTGACAATTCTGCCTCAGAAGGCTTTTGGAAAAGTTTGAAAGAAGTATATCATGCGCATTATATAGTTGTCGATGCTAAGAATTACGCTGAACCGTTGAGCAAGCGGCCGATAATTGATATTGCACACTATCTGAAGCATTACGGATGCGGACTATTTGGCATGCTGATTTCAAGGTCTGGCGTGGAAAAGGCAGGGGAGCATGCTATTAAAGAACAGTGGATTGGCAATAACAAGATGATTGTTGTTATGTCTGACGATGATATCAAGGAAATGTTAGAAATCAAAAAGAATGATGGACGACCGGAAGAAATTATTAGGAAAAAAATCGCTGAGTTTAGAATGCTTATGTAGCGCAGAGGACGGTCCAGTCAGTTTGTAAATCTTCCTTAGGTTCCAGGGACACCATACTCAATTATTTCCATTTGAAGCCCGCCAGCCGACTGGCCTCACTCGGACTCTCGACTCCTGTGAGCATGTCGCGCCGCGATTGATACTCAGCGGGACTTCCTATTTCTTGACACAGCACAAAAACATTTTGGGCTCGCACAAAGCAAATAGTTCTTGTCTTTAATAGTCATAACGTATTATCATTAACCACTTTTTTGATTCGAAGGGGACGGATAGAAAGTGATTGTGCAAGCCGTAAATTTGATGAACTCCCTGAAAGGGCCGAAGCAGTTCATCATTCCCATTTACCAGCGGACCTACAGTTGGGCCCTTAAAGAATGCGGGCAGCTTAGCGATAAAACAAGGGGCAAGGAATACACCCTTGCGGATCATCCGCATCTTACCAGCCCGATGCTGGAGCTTTTTAATCAATTCAGAAAGCGGGTCCTGAATCTTGATTCTTCCGTAACCGAGGAAATCCTGAAGCTTTACATAACGTACAAATCTGCAACGAACTTCGTCGATGTTGTGCCCCAGAAAAGCCGCTTGAGGCTCTCTATCAATATGCGCTTCAGTGAGATAGACGATCCGAAGGGCCTTTGTAAAGATGTCACGGATCTTGGCCGCTGGGGTAATGGAGATGTTGAGGTCGGCCTCAGTTCGGCAGCCCAGCTCGAAGATATAATGTATCTCGTTACTCAGTCGTTTGAAAGGAATATGGAGAATGGAAATCACTGAGATGGGTCTTTAATAGTTAAGGGATTATCAGAGCAAGAGGTGGTCATATGAATAAGCATATGCAATCAGAAACGTTGCCGTTACAGGTCTCATTCGGATCTGGTTTCTTACAGGATCATGCTGGCCATATAATGACCGATCCAAGGGTGGCGGTGATCGAGCTGATAGCTAACGCATACGATGCCGGGGCTTATAATGTTGATATCGAGTGGCCCCGCGAAAAGGATGAGGTATTGTCTATAACCGATGACGGGATTGGTATGACGAAGGATGAATTTATGAAGCGATGGGGGACACTCAGTTATAATCGCTCACAAGAATTCGGGCATAATGTCATATTTCCTTCAAAAAAGAAGAACATCAATCGGGTTGCATTTGGCCGAAGCGGAAAAGGCAGGCACGCAGCTTTCTGTTTCGGTGATAGCTATACGGTCGAGACTTGGAAAGATGGGGTACGAACCGAATGGAATGTGAAGATGGTTGATGGCGGGAGGGAACCCTTCCACTGGGAATTACTTTCAGAAAAAAAGCAAGACGGCCAAGGTACAAAGATTAGCATTATAGCGACACGTCGGATACTTCCACAAGATGAATTAGTTGTTAGCTTTCGGATTAAACCGGCCCAATATTTATCATTAAAGCGACCCATTCACAATAGAGCAGCTTGAAGGGGGAAGAACAGAAGTCCTCCCCATTTCAAGTCGGATGACCGCATCAGATAATCTCAGTAGAGGCGACACGGACATGCTCCGCAGAAACGACGGGACACTTTTCAAGGGCAGCCGCCATGAGCGAGCCTCTGGCAAGATTATTGGCCCGTCTGAGAAGACCTCCGGAGCTTTGTTGTATGGCGGTGACGGCCTGCTCTGAGAAGAGGCTCTGTTTACATCCGGCGATAGAGAGGTGGTGTTGCAGATAGTTTTGCATTTCCTGAAGGTTCAAAGTCTCCAGATGTCCACGCGCAACGATTCTTGAGGCCAGCGCCCTGGATTGCCTGAACATGAGGTTGTCGATAAGGTTATTCTGACCGGCAAGTATAATGGGCAGAACAGGCTTTGAATCTCCATCAAACTGCGTAATGGTATGCAGCTCCGTAAAGACGTCCAGCCTCAGTATGGAAGCCTCGTCAATGATGAGCACCGGTTTTTGTTTCTTCTGAATCATTTCCATCAGACACGAGCGAATGATTCTTGTAAGCACAGCCTTCGAAGAACCCTTCATCTCAACATCAAGACAGTAACAGATCTGTTTATAGAGTTCCGCAATGGTCCCTGAAGTAGCGGTGATATAGAGTATGCGATATTCCGAGGGATGAAGCCCTGAGGAGGCCAATCTCAGGGCCGAGGACTTGCCGCTGCCGACATCGCCGGTAATAACGGCAATGGCGCCGATAGCAACCGCATACAAAAAGCGCTCCTTCACCCCGGCAACCGCCTGACTTTGAAGCATCTCTTCCACCCTTAGATCCTGAGAGAAAGGCTCTCTTTGGAACCCGAAGAACACCCTGTAGGGAT
>OBEQ011853575.1_pt1 | contig 11677 bp, 7 predicted proteins | sample 1670901 | NCBI WGS metagenome assembly OBEQ01 (sample SAMEA104232315, study PRJEB22302) | groundwater metagenome | biome: forest; feature: aquifer; material: groundwater | place: USA | collected 2011-08-07 | depth 5.4 m | reverse complement strand
GACCTAATGCACGGTCTAGTTGAATATCACTCTTATCGTCAGGACCGGCTACAATTATGATATCAGGTGTAATTCCCACGTTATGGATCGAAGTCCCTTTGGGTGTCAGCCATTTGGCAAAAGTTACGTGCAGTGAAGATCCGCCGGCAAAAGGTACAACATCCTGGACACTGCCTTTTCCAAAAGTCTTTTCCCCTACCAGCTTTCCGCGGCCATTATCGGCAATCGCCCCCGCAAAAATCTCTGCCGCCGACGCGCTGCCGCCATTTGTTAAAACTACCATTGGTATCGATTGCAAACGGCCCTGGTGGTCGGCGCCAAGATCAACTACCGTCCCATCCGATATCTGTTGCTTTACAATCGTACCCCGTACAAATTCGCTGGATAAATGAATCCCGGAAGTGAGCAACCCCCCTGGGTTATTGCGCATATCAATTACTACCCCAATAACTTTATTCTTCAAAACATCATCAACTGCACTGTCCCACTCACGATCAGTGGTTTCCCCAAATCTTGAAACATGGACAACGGCAACTTTACCCTTTGAAGTGTCACGGTATTCCAAATCCACACTTTTAACGCTAATCTGCGATCTTTCAATTTCATATTCTTTAGGCTTGTCTGCTCCCTCACGCATCAAGGTGAGCTTTACTTTAGTCCCAAGAGTACCCCGAATGGCGTCAACCGCTTCCGGCAGAGTTATATCAAAAGTATCCCTGTTGTCGATTTTTAAAATCAAATCTTTGGCGCGCACCCCCGCTGCTTCCGCCGGCGTTCCTTTTAATGGGGCAATTACCGCTAGTCTTTTATCTTTGTTAAAACCAATTTGGATTCCTATCCCTTTATAGCTTCCGGAAAGCTCCTCCGTAACCGATTGGTTCTGTTTCGGATCTAAAAACGCCGTATAAGGGTCGCCCAAAGATTTAACCATACCGGAAATTGCGCCATACAAAAGTTTTTGGCCGTCGATGGCGGTTTTATCCAAATACTTTTGGGGCAGGGTGTCATACACTTTCCAAAAAAGCGAGAAGTCGACTGTCTGGTTTTTGGCCGGCGTCTGGTTGATAAAATTTATATTGGGGATGAAATTACGGCGCTCCAGACTTACCTTTTTTTGGCCAAGAGCAAATCCTAAAGCAAAAAAAATAATTCCTATTACAAAAAACTGGACTACAAAACTAAAAATTCCCGAAGACTCATTAGAAGACTTTTTCTTTTTAAAAATATCAAAACTGGCCATACCGGATTTACTTAAATTCTAACAGCCGAAGCCGACAGCAAACAACCCGCAACCTAACTTTGCACGAAGGGCAAAAACGCTATAACTCTGGCTCTTTTTATTCCCTTGGTGATTTGCCTCTGGTGTTTGGCACACACGCCGGTCCGGGCCCGGGAAAGGATTTTGCCTCTCTCCGAAAGATACTTTTTCAAAAGCACCACATCCTTATAATCGACAACGGCGTCGATCGCGCACAGCGGGCAATTCTTCGCTTTTCTAAGTCTGCTTGATATTCTTGGAGTCATCATATCTAAAATGGCAAATCGTCTAAATCAACTTTTTGGTCTTCTTCGTTTTTTTTGACAGGCGCCTCATTTTTCGGCTCCTTCGCCGGCTTTTTGGCTTCCGCCTCTTGCGCCGGTTCGCTCGGCACAGCCGCTTTATCAGCGCTGTCGTATGGCTCTTCAACTACCTCTGGAACCTCTTCCCCTCCAGCACCATAGCCCGGCCTTGAATCCAAAATCCTCATGTCATCGATAATAACTTCTGTTGTCTGGCGATTTTGTCCGTCCGGGGTTTCCCAGCTTCTGGTTTGCAGTCTGCCTTCAACATAAACCTTGCGACCCTTGGTCAGAAGTTGCGAACAAAGTTCACCAAGTTTACCCCAAGCTACAATTTTGGTAAATTCCGCCTCTTCTTTCTTTTGACCGTCCGAAGCCGTATAACTTCTGTTGGTAGCAACCCCAAAAGAACAAACAGCAGCGCCCGAAGGCGTATACCGCAATTCCGGATCGCGTGTTAAATTTCCAATCAATAAAACTTTGTTAAGTGACGCGCGTGAAGCCATGCCTAATCTTTCTTACTCGTACCTTTCTTGACTGCTTTAGATTTTACTGGGTCTGCAACTTTTTTGGAAGCCATTACTTTTGTCGTCACCGTAACTTTAGGCTTAACCTCTACCTTTAATTCTTCCTTCTCTTCACTTTTACTTTCGACTTTGACTCCCTTAACCCTTTGTCTCTTAGACTCTCTAACAGGTTTTGTTTTAATCAAAAGATATCTTAAAACTTCCGCCTGCTCGAGTTTCAATTTCCTATCGATTCCCAAAATCTCGGCGCCCGCAGCGTCAAAATTAAACAAGAAATATTCGCCCTCCGTGCTTTTGGCAATTGGGTAAGCCAAAGTTTTCTTGCCCATCTTTTCGCCTTTAACGTTCTCGGCACTTGCTTCCTTTAAAAACTTTTCGACTCTTTCGAAAAGCGAAACCGCGCCCTCAACTTTTCCAACAACAATAAGTTCGTACATAGACTGGAATGATATCAAACACTGAATCTAAACTCAACCACATATCCGTCTTTTATCTCTTCCGTCTTGCCGATTGTTTTAATTTTCCCCTGATCTTTGGCATTCTTCCCCCCCCCACAATCCACAAGCTCTTGCCAATCAATTACCTCCGCCGCGATAAAACCTCTTTCAAAATCCGTATGAATCGCACCGGCAGCCTGTGGGGCCAAAGCACCGCGCTTAGTCGTCCACGCTCTTACTTCTTTTGGTCCAGCCGTAAAAAAGGTGATCAGGCCCAAAGTCTCATAAGCCTTCCTTATTAATATATCTAGTCCCGGCTCAGCCACCCCCAGCTCCGCCAGATATTGTTTCTGCTCATCCGGCTCCAAACTTGCCAAATCTTCCTCGGTCTTAGCGCAAATCCTGACTATCTTGTCATTCTGGCTTGTCCAGAATCCTTTATCCGATTCTGGAGTCGTTCCACTCCCCAGAATGACGTCAGTAGTTAAGTTGTCTTCGTCACAATTTAAGACAACGACACTTTTCTTCGTAGATAGCAGCTGGAGATCCTTTATCTTTTCCAGCTCATCAATATCTAAATTCTCCTCTAGCCATTTCCCTTCTTCTGCCAGCTGTTTTGCTTTTTGCAAAACTGCTAAAGATTGATGCCTCGGGTCAGCCGGTGCTACCGCTTTCAGCTCGCGACCCAAAGAATCAACACGTTTATCGATAACCTCCAAGTCTTTGAGCATCAACTCCATTTTCAAAATCTCCAGATCCGATTTTGGATTTTCGCTACCCGACCTAACAATATCCTCACTCTTAAAATCGCGAAGCACAAAAACAATTACATCGACCTCGCGGATATGAGAAAGAAATTGATTACCCAAACCTTCACCGGTCGCCGCCCCTTTAACAAGCCCCGCAATATCAACAAAGTTCACCATCGCCGGAATAATTTTGAAGTTTGGCCCAAGTCCTTCGGTCTTCTCAACAATCTCTTTCAATTTTTCCAACCGCTCGTCCGGCACTTCCACCACGCCAACATTCGGCTCAATCGTCGCAAACGGATAATTTGCCGACAGCGCCACTTGCTTTTTCAAAAGCGCATTAAATAAAGTAGACTTTCCCACATTGGGCAAACCCACAATCCCACATTTGACCTGACTGGCCATACTTGGAAATTATACTTTATATTTAGAATCTTTTAAAAAAGAGTCGCAGCCACTCCGGGATCCCAAGAGGTAAAGACAGCTATAAATAGCAGCTTGTAAGTAGTCGCAGGATTAGGTTGCTACGCATCAAATTCTGCTAAAATCTCTTTTTCTATCCTTGCCTGCTCTTCGGGACTAATCAGCCCTAAGGGAATAACTTTTCTTAAATCATCTGTGGCTGTAGCAAAAGCCATCTTAACTGGTTTTGCCTGCCCCGTATCGATATCCCTTTCAACTCCAGAAATATAAGTCCAAATTCCAGTTTCTCTGGTGCCGCCCAAGCCTCTTTCAGCACGCATTTTGTTAATTAGGTCAAGTTGTTTTATCGGCAAATCACTTTTTAGACATTTTATGTACGCATCACTTGTAAAATTCCTACCAGGCGTCTGTCTTCGTAAATGCTCCACTCTACCTATCTTCTCTCTCTCATAATGCTTGTATTGTTTTTCTCCGCCAACCATCTCATCGCTTAAGGAGTCTTCTCCAGTACACATCAACTTTTTGAGATGACTTAGAGTTAGAAGTTCGAGCCAGGCTTTATCTTGGGGACTTAGAAAGCGTTTAACATCGTCACCAAGTTTTATTCTGTAATCTGAATCCAAAGTAAACTCAAATGTCTGGTTGTCAATTTCTAAACTTACCTTTATATCTGCCCCAGATTGTCTAAATGTTATGCTCTCATATCCAAGAGCCCTCAATGCTGGATCATTTACCAATAGCTCGTATCCTCTTCTACCAATTGGTCTACTAAATTCAAAACGTAAATTCTCTTTTAGCAAAGAGGTTTGTTCTTCTATCAATCTGACATTTTCCGTCGAAATAGGCGGACGGTAATATTCAATAATTGAACTCAGTTTGCCGATAACATCTTTTGAAATAATTTGGGACAAAAAAAATCGAATATTCTGCTCTTGATCATAGTTCATAACGAGCGGGGAAAGATTTCTTACATAATCAATAGCCCCCTCGGCACGAAAATCAGGCACAACCCCAAACTGACTTTGTTGTCCGGTTATTAGTGTCTGGGAGACTTCTCTAACTAGATTGTTTTTTTGCTCTGGCGATTCGTAACCTATTGCAAGAATATCCAGTTCTAAGTCTTCTGTAATTTGGACTGGTCGTGCCGTGACTTTTTCATAACCTTCACCTGGGGCGATATATAAGTATTCTTGCCATATTTTCTTATATAAGCGTGAGCCAAAAGAGTTTCTAATCAGAGCCAGAAGTGGTTCATTTGGATCTTTAAGAAGATTTTCGGGCCAGTTGAGATTTTGGCGTCTCAAAAGTTCTTCTTTTCTCTCTGCTGCTTCAGCAGCTAAATCTCTTTGCATGCTGAAGCTAAACATTCCTGCTTGGTTTTCTGGATGGCTTTGTGCATATTCCTGCAACTTTCGGTATCGATCGGGATCGCTATTAATTCGATTCTCTACTAGATCCAAAATCGCGAGTTGCTCTCGGGGAGATAGGGACTCAGACATAGAAGATATGTTCTTCGCCATTAATTCCGACAGGGTAGCCCTTTTCGAACGTAAAAGAAGAGTTGTGTCCACTGTTTCTAAAAGAACGCCTACGGGTTGCATAACATATCTCGTCGCAGCACTTTTCTTAATGTGCAAATCATCAGATAACATTCCTGCAATGTTAAAATAGAGGACCGATTTTGAATTGTCTGGTAGCCAATTTTTTTCGTAACAGAGCGTTGAAAAAATTTCCTCCCTAATATCAGACTCTTCAGTAACGACCATTGCCCACGCAGCACTGTAAAATAAATCAACAGCTTCTTCCGGGTTTCCGGGTGCATTGAATAGAGCAATTTTCATTCTCTCAACTACTTCTTTTGTCTTGCCGGAGCTATCGATTCCCAATCTGATTAGTTCTTCAATTTTATCCGGTGTCCAATTTGGTAGATTCGAACGTCTGGAAACGGCGCTTTCAAGGCGTCCAATCAATTCCTGCTCGACACCTTGGGCATCGATATCAGGTCTAATTTGGGAAACTAAACTTAAGTTGTTGAGTAGATCCCTCACAATTTTTGGGTCCTTTACTACTGAAGCGGCGAGTTCATTAAACGGTACATCTCGATTTTGTGGTCTGGTCCTGTCCAGCTGTTTGAAAAACCTTATGGTTCTTGCCCACAGGGGAATGTCGCCATCATATTTACTCGGATCACTAAAAAGGTCATCCGGAAGGCCCATGAGTTCGGGCGCTATTTTACCTTGGTATTCAACTTTTTCGGCCATTTTAAACGAATAGATTATACTAGATTAGGCGTGGATTTGCAAACTATGGGATACGGATTATTCGAAGTTCAATATCTCTTCCTCGATAGCCCTGATTTCTTCCTCCGTAAGCTGGCGGCCACCAACAGAAAGCAGAAAAGCGCGGGTGCCTCTAAAGTTGAATGTGGTCAGCTGAGCCCGCATCTCGTGCCCAAAGTCCAAAAGCTGGGCGACTTTAGCTGAGGTTATTTCACTATCACGTTCCCTGAGAGGTTCCCCATTCCTATCGATTTCCGTCAAATGGGAAAGCTGAATGTTGGCTGCGCTGCCGGCTCCACCGACTTTAATAAAAGTTAGCACGGACTGGTGAAAAGCATAACCAATAGCCTCTCCCGGATCAAGAGAAGCTAATTCCGGTCCCCGGGAATTTGGATACCTGTTTTTAGTGTACTCATCATCATAGTAAATAACGTGGTCAACCCGGAAGAGGCGGGTCCTTGAAGGTGTTGCCAAAGCAAGAATGCTAGCTTGGCCTTCAAAAACCTCTTTGCGATCGGTGTGCCTTACCCATCCGGCAGCAAACCCGCCAGCGACTACCTCGCCCGGCCTATCAAAGAAAGCTCTGGCCTCTTCTCGTGCCGGGAGTTCCCTTTCTGCTGTCATTTATTTAGTCCCTCAATAATTTCTTCCATAATGATTCTCGTCTCGTCCCAGATTTTTTGGCTGTCATATTTCTGATGCCCTGTTTCACCCCAAATGGTAAGCGTTTCCCTTGCCAATCGCTCTGCCTCCTGCATTGGTAAATTCCACCTGCTCTTTGCTTCCCTTATCAAACGCCTATAAGTCCCAAACTCTTCAATCCCCTGGCTGGTCAAAATATCCAGGTCAGAAGGGGCTGTTGGACTTGGCCCAAGCAATACTTCTTCAATATCTCCCAAATCCTGGGGGCGGTAAACCAGCTTTTGGGTAGACCCGTTCTCAGGTTCAACAATTTCAAACTCCGAGTGCGGTACCGCTGGCGAAAAAACCCTTGGGTCTTGGCCAGAAACCCCAGATCGTGAACCAATTATAGACGTGATTATCTCAAAGTCAAATATGAGCGGGTCTACAGTTGTCAGCCTCGGCTGTGGCTCAGAAATTTTTTCCAAGTTAAATATCCAGCTAACCGGTTCTCTTTTGAAGTCTGTGGCTGTTAGAAGACCTGAGACAAAGCCTTCTTTTAGGCGAAAACCGAATTGGTTTTCCAAAACCTCTTTCCAAACAAGGAATTGCCGACTGGTTAAATATGAAGGCGGCAGGGTAATTACAACCATGCCGTTTATCTTAGTTACCCGATTTAGCTCCGTTAGAACCCTAGCCCTTTCAGACGTAACGGTCCCATCACTTTTAACCTCTGGCTGATTAGACGTCCAATGGAGCATGAGTGAAGCATCAGTAACGTCAAATGATTCCTGGCGAATAGGAATTTGTGATGCTTCTCCTACCACAAAACCGCCTTGGTTACCAAGTCTACTTCGCGAGACGTCGACAATTTCCGGTAAAATATCAATATTGATTACCGGTTTTCCCAGCGTAAATTGTAAAATTCCTGCACCGGAGCCAATACTACCGATTGTCAAATTGTCTCTACCCAAAACATCTTCAAGGTTACGAATAACTTGAGAAACGGCCCTGCCATTATGACCGGATAGGCTTATGCGGTCGGTTAGTGGGTAGTTGGCCGCAAAAAAGTCGGCATTGGTCATATCCTCAAATCCTCTGCTCCCGTAAAAATCCTGAACACCTTGAGCACCTCTGCCCCTAACTTGCCTATAAAAAACGTTATTTAAATAAGCCCGGGGGGTGATTGGCAGAAGTTCAATATTGATATTAGATAAATGGGCTTTAACAAAGCTTTCTTCGTCTTCGCTGAGAGGTACGCCATCGAGAACCATCTGGCTTAAAAGTCGTTTATATTCCAATGACTCCCAAATGCCGTGGTCAATAAAGCCATATCTAAAAGTTTGCGGTAGTTCGGGGTTTGTAGTCCTTAAAAAGATTACCTCTGTCGGCGGCTCCTGACCTGGTCTCCATTCCCTACCAATGGGTTGGTCGATGTCCATATAAGTGTCAGGAAGATCGATGAAAATTATGCTAGTTTTTGCGATATCTTTGTTGGCTTCTGTTTTGGGTACGGAAAGATCGATTCCTAATCTCGATGATCTGATTGTAGCCAGTAAGTTAACTTTGGGGTTTAGTCTCCATGACCTACGGACTTTCTCCCTATCTGCCAGTTCTCCGGCTTTGGGTTCGATGGAGACTGAGCCGTCGATTTTAAGGAATGCTTCGTCTCCGTACCACAGACGCAAATGGTCGTAAAGACTCAAAAAGGCCAGTTCATCATCTTCGGCAATATCCTCGATACCGGTGGAAACTTCTGTCTGGTAAACCGCCGAATAGATAATTACTTTTCCCTTTCCGTCTTTAATGCGCTCGTCAAGGAGCTCTTTGAGTCTTAAATATTTACTGGAATAGATTTCCTTTCTGCTCCAATCTATCCTGAGAGTGTCGTCAGAATTTTTTAGAAGTTCGCCCATCCCATCCCTAAGGTTGAAAAATGCCCAAAGGGCTAAATTCTCATAACCTATTTTGACCAAAAAATCCTCATCGAATTTTTCATCTGGATTTATATTTGACTTCCATTGAATAAATCTTTGATGAGCATCCTTTAGGTCTGCAAGTGCCGTCTCGTAACTTGATAAACCGCTAACTCTATCGAGTCTTATCTCCAAAGCCCTAATTCTTTCCGCGATAATTCTGCGTTCCTGGTCGTCTAGCCTTTCATTTTGTTTTTGGTGAAGATCGGCAATCATTCCCCTTATCCTCTCCGGATAATAATGACGACGGACAAGCAGCGGGTCGAGTGATACTTGACGCAGCATTCCTCTTTTAACTTGGGCTTCGATCGTATCGTCCATATAAACATATTCATATAACTTTAAGTGGAATGGGGGAAGCGGCGATGGTTCGTCATGATATTCTATCGGTGGCAATTCTAATAGACCTTCTTTAGTCCATCTGGTTATGATTTGCTCCCCGCGTATGATTGGGGAAATAAGATCAGGGTTATTCCTGGCCGCTCTAGTAAAATCTCCCCGCCCCGGATATCTAAACGGTCTTAATATTCTGACTGGAGCGTCCAAATCTTCAACTGAATTAACTAAGGCTGATGCAGTCATAACGATCCTTGGTGCGTCTTGAGAAAGTTGCCTGGAGAGTAAATATAATTGTTGCGTACATTCTGCCGTAGGCTCCTTGGCCAAATGGACTTCGTCGGCGATTAATGAATCGATGCCGAAGTTCCCGACAAGTTTTTCAAACAGGCGACGAGAGGTTTCTTGACTCAGCCTGCTTAGTAGTTGGTATCCAATAATAATGTATTTTCGTTTATTGCTGCCCTTTGTTTCGGCCAGAGATCTTAGTCCTCTTTCGCTATTGACGACTATTACTTCAACTTCGCCTTGGTATTTTTCCCGGATTTCCCTTTCCCATTGCAGTTTGTTAATGCCTGAAGGACAAACGACAATGGTGCTTTTGGTGCCGGCGGCTTCCATAGCATAAATCGATGCGCCAGTTTTCATTGTGCCAGTATCGCCTACTAAATAGTCAACTCTGCCAGCCCTTTTACTTATAAATCTGAATGCAAATTCTCTTTGATGGAATGCAGGAAAATCAGATAGTTTGATTTCATCAGAACCCAAAAGGTCTTTTTGGCTTCCGGCTATTTTATCTTTAAAACCTGGAACGGAGAAATTGCAAACTTGCTCAAAGTAAGTTTCAAGTTCTTCTATAAACTCTCTATATAAAGGGTGCTGTGAATTTGCTTTCTGTTCGCTTAAATACCTAAAACCTTCGCTTTGGCTTTTATTAAAAATTAGTGATGCTGCTTCTCGTTCGCTTTCAAATAGAACCATACGGGTAAGCTGGTTATCAAATATTTCCGGAGGCAAATCGGGTAGCGGTAAGATAGTTGGTGTTTGGGGGTCACGACGATAATATCTTCTTGGGCCTAAATATTCCCCCAGCAGCCGGTAGTTACCATAAATTAACGTCTGTCGGGTAGATTGGTCTGCATCCTGATATCTCCTAAGTGTGATGAGTCTTGCCAAGTCAATCTGACGTAAGTGGGGACTGAGCTGGCGAATTAAATCTTCGTCCTGCGCCAGAAGTCTATGCGCTCTTTCGTGTGTATCAGTATCCTCCGTCTCTTCCGTGAGCCTAATATTTTTACCCTTGCACCATATTCTGGTCGCATTCTTAGTATTCTCATCACTAATCCATGAAATTACATAATTGGGATCAATTCCGCGAATCTCAATCGACGCTCTAGCCAGCCTGGATAGTTTTTCAGGATCAGAACTATTTGCGGCGAATACTTGCGCCATTTTACCAGCTGTTATAGGTAATCCCTGACGATCCGAAGTTACCGGCGTTGGATCATCAAAAAGTGATATTTCTCTTGTTCTACGTTCCATAGATTTTCGAACTGGATTTTACCATATTCGAGCCTATAGTTACAAGATACTACATTTTAGGTTCTAAGCTAATACATTAATTTGGATGCAAGTTCAAATTATTCTTAGAGGATCAAAGAACTTTTAAAAAAGTTAGGCTAAAATATCCCTAGAAACTATCTAAACAATCTTCTCTTTGGAACTTTGCTCAAAACGATCTTCCCCAACATATCTCTGTCAGAAATTATTCTCTCTTTTCTCAATTTTGGCAGTCTAAATTTGAGCTCAAATGGAATATAGCCACGCACAGAATGTTCATTTATGTCCCAACTATCCCCACAGATAAATTCATAGAGAAAATTATAGCAGACAATTCAAATTGGGCTCGAGACTTTTCGTCTGGTATAATCACCAAACGCATGACACCAGAAAGAAGTATTGTAACACTTCCCCAACAATCCAACCTTGGATCAGAGTATGACTTTCCGGGCGATGGATGGAATTTTGATATAGGCAGCGCTGAGCCGCGCGTAAGAAACACCGCACAGTCTTTGGTTCAGCTTTTAGTGGATCCGCAAGAGTGGACAGTGGAAGCATACAAAATAGGGGGACATGCCCGGCAGAGGCAAGAACATTTTAATGTCTCATACGTTTTTTATTCACCATCGCGGGAAAGACCAAAATTCTCAGATAATAAGCTGGTTTTGAATCTAAAAAAGGTAATAAGACCGGAAATATTAGAGCAATATGGTGGGGTCGGATATGTAAACGCCCGTGACCTTAAACGGGTTGACTTACGCCCACCCTTCCCTACGATAGCAGATCCCCAAAATCCGGCATCCTCATATATGGTTGAAGGAGTAACTCTAAGAGGTTTTAATTTATATTTGAGGTATACATTAACTGGAGAAGGCAGACGATTATTTGACGGTCCGGCTTATGACCCAAGAAGACTTGTTGCAGTGCTAAAAGTTGAGGACCCTGCTATTGCACTTAAGCTGCTTTTTGACGGATCAAAAAGCCCAAATGACATCAGTAAGTATCTCCAAGAAAATAGCGATAGAATTCCCTCCCAGGTTCTAATGCAGGCGGATGCACGACTTGCGGCAATTCAAGATCTACAACAAGGCTTCATAGCGGACCTTTCTTAAATCTTTGATGTCTACTGTCTTTGCTCGATTATCAACTGCGCAAATGAAATATTGCCTAAGTTACCAGAGTCTTTAAGGCGGAAGAAAAGATGGTGTT
>OBEQ011540542.1_pt1 | contig 11677 bp, 17 predicted proteins | sample 1670901 | NCBI WGS metagenome assembly OBEQ01 (sample SAMEA104232315, study PRJEB22302) | groundwater metagenome | biome: forest; feature: aquifer; material: groundwater | place: USA | collected 2011-08-07 | depth 5.4 m | reverse complement strand
CTGGGACAGGTGCTGGTGTGCTATGGTACAGTGCAGTCCTATGCCTCGGCCTTCGTCCAAAATGTCACAGAGCTGTTTAGTCGCCATGTTTTGTACTTCGTCCACCATGAAATATACCGGGTTGTGATCGTTGAATGTGCCCTCTCCATGGCCTTTGTACACATGGGCTAAGAGATCGCTGGTAAACATACGAGCGAGCAATTTCAAGGGGTCAGGCAGCAAGGGTTGGTACTTTGCGAAATTGACCAAGAGAATACGCCGCTCCGTAAGCACGGTTTCGAGGTCGAGACTATTAGGACTACATATAACGGTACGTACTATTTCATCACGGCAAAATGCCTCAAGGCGCGCCAGGGTTGAGGCGCTGACCTCTTCTTTGCGCCGGTCGTTGAGTTTGTCGAACGCAAGCAGCGCTCCATGTACAAACGGGTCTTTAATGCGCAGAAGCGCACGGTCCCGCAGGACAGGGGACGGGCGCAAGACATCAAGGCCTTCGACCAGTGATAGGCTCAATGCTCTTGTTACATACAGTACTAGATAGAGAAATCTCGCAAGCTGTGGGGTGGCGTCAAAGGTGGAAGCTCCCCAGGCGGACTTGACACCCTCCGCAACCCACTGGCTTTGCAGGTCCAGGCGTAGGCCGTTTTCTCGGAGGGGATTGTAGCCAGGCACCACGTCAGCGCTCAGGTCAAAAAGCACCAAGCGCTTGGTGTACCCGTTGGCAAGTGCGAAGTCACGGCACATTTTGAACAGGTCGCCTTTAAAATCAACCAGTACTATTGGTCTGTTGGTAGAGCATAATAGTTCAAAGAGCCATAGGAGCCAGCGGCTCTTGCCAGATCCTGTTGGGCCTAGTACGTGTAGGTGGGTGCCAAGGTGCTTGGGGCCAACATAGATGGGCTCGTTTGTTTCGGTGTCGGTGCCAACGTATACGCCGTGCGGGCCGCTGCCTCTGTGGCGCATAAGGTGGCGGGATTCTCGGTGGACGTTGACATGCTTGGGCTTCATCATTAGTTGTCTCCTTGGGGTGGGGGAGTGTGTGTGCTCACCCCACCGATCTCATGGTTATAGCTGCTTGTGAGTGGTGGTTGGCTGTTCCTCACCAGCCAGGAGGTCTGCAGTAAGTTCATTTTCGTACTTCTGCCGTTCCTCCTCGTCCAAGTCGTACTGGTCGAGGAATTTTCGTGCTTTAAGAACTGCTTCGATTCGGTCCTGGGCCAGGGCAATTTTATCGTCGGCCTGCACCTGCTGACGGCGCAGCAGATGGGCACGGAACTCCTCGGGCGTTAGCTTTCTCTTAGCTGGTGCGAGTGATAGTACCTCGCCCGCATCCAGGCGTTCAGCAATCTGGAGGGCGCGCGCCCGCCAGGTCGCCCACCGCAGGAGACGGGGTGCGACTGCCTTGAGGTAGGCAATAAAGTAGGGGTCTTGCTTGAATGCATGATCCTCCTGTAGGATGTCGCTCTTGGCTCTGAGAAGCTCCTCGTGGTGGCGCTTGGCGTACTGCTCCACAAAGCCATCGTCTCCATACTGGGGCAAGACTTCGTAGTCACGGGTCAAGGCCCTGAAGCGCTGCGTGCGGGTCTCGCCGGGGCAGGGCGTGTGCATTGGTGTCTCCTAGCGAAAGAGCTTTTCGATCTGCTCCTGGAAGAGGACCTTGAGCATCTCCATCCTCTGGTCACCCTCTTTGGCCCCGGACTGCGTGAGCCGGGCAAGCGTTTTGTCTTGTAGGGTGAGCAGGCGAGCAAGGGCCTCGTCAAGATCATTGAGTGTGTGGCCTTGTGCGCCGTTGTGCCCGGCAATCCGGTTACGGAGTTCGGTCTTTTTTGCCTCCCGCTCAAGGCGCCCCATCTCGGCCTGATCGCGTTTGTCTAGCAGGTCTTCTATTCTGATGTCTACCTCGATCATCGTGCACGCCACCCGGCCCCACGCTTCGCAGTTTTCGGCAACAGCAGCGCCAAGTTTGCTGTGGGCCTCAACAGCTCCGCGCGCCGCTTCAAGGCGCCTGCGCATGCCTTCAGAATGTCTGGCCGGGGCTGGCGAGAGATGGGCGTAGGGTTCCAGTGCAGCATGCTGCCGTACTGCGGGCAGGTTGTTATGCGGGGTGTTGTCATTCGGGTATGCCATTGGTTTTCTCCTTATTTCAGCAATTGTTGTAATCGACGCAGGTATGTATTCAATGCACGCGCAATGTCAGTGTTGGCATGGATACTCTGTGTGTCGCGCTGCATCTGCCTTGCCAATTTTCGGCTCTCGCGTACTGAAGGGAGGCCAAGGAGCTGACGACGGCGCATGTGCACAACCACGCGCCAGGAGAGCACTGCCAGGGCCAGACAGCCAAGCAGCGCCAGGGCCGTGGGTAAAGTAGTCAGAGTCATTACAGACGTAGCGTGACGCTTGTCTGGCGATGGAGTTGCGGTCGAGGTGCCGATGACGTTGCGTGGTGGAGGTGGTGGCTGTGGAAGGACTTCGGCAATAGTGAGACGTGCCACCAAGGTCTTCTGTCGGCAGTCATCCCTGCAGGGCGCAACGTACCAGGGCAGAAAGCTACGTACCGCGAGCCGGTGTCCCTTACCCTCAACCAGATATTCTAGGGTTCGGACCACACCCCGCTCATCTGGGGGGTAGGTGCTGCTCGGCGAAAAAGTCCTGACGCCATCGCTGAAGACAATAGAGCCATGGCGGAGGATTGCGATGTTATTGGTATTGCAGTAGATGCTAACGTCATAGCTCTTGCCTGGCGCAAGCGCTCTGGTGGTAAGCCGCTCGGTTTGGTTGAACGGCAGATCAAAGGCCTCGGTGGTGAGGTAGGAGGGCTCGCCAGCAGCCAACGCGCCAGGCAGGGCAAGGAGGGGCAAAAAGAGGGTCATGGCCAGGGGGAAGATGGTGCCCTGGTAGGTATGGTTGGGGTTGGTAGGACGCCCAACAGCAGCACCAGCAAGGGTAGGCGCAAGGAGTATCAAGATCAGAATGCGGAGGGTCGGGTGCATGATGGTCTCCTCTATGATGGGGTCGTTACTGAAGGCAGGCTAAGATGAAAGCGGATCAGCAAGTCGCACAGGAACTCGGGATCAGCCACGGTGCCGTACTCGCGGTAAAGGGCACCGGTGAGCTGGGCGGCGATCACTATGAGGTTAAGGTCCTGGGCCAGGTGTTCCCTTGGGATTTTTTTCTGATGCTCATACGATGTCCTCTCGGTGTACCCGCCACCAGCATGGTGGCTGGTATGGCCATGGGTCACCACACGATGGCTTCGCTCAAAGTGACGCTCGGCACACCGATCACCTCCTCCCACGTCTCCAGCTCCTCCAGAGGCACTGAAGACTCAATGCGCTCTATCACGGTCTTGGGGTCAAGCCAGCCAATATATGGACCTGTCGCATGGTAGTTGAGGGTGTACACGCTGGGTTTTAGGAATGAACGTCGCGATAATCCGCCCTCGCCTGGCTCAAAGACGACAGGAGTAGCGCGGGTGGTACTGAATGGCACAACAGAGATATGATCGCCGCATACCTCGGAAATCCAGCAGGGCCGCGACTTGCACGCACGCCACAAGTAGCAACCACCACCAGCAAGGCAGTCATAGGGATCGCAACACATTCCCAAGCGGTGGCTGAAGACAAGAATGATGTCACCCCTCTGCATAGCTCTTCCTCCATAGGGACGAAAAGTTATCGATGGCTATAGGGGCACCACTGGGGAATGTGCAGGGGGACTTGACGGGATAACGGGGCATATGGTACGTATACGTGCACACCCCCAGGGTGATCTTGGGAGTCGTCAGAGTCTTTACCCGGCCAAGGTTCGCACTCTGGCGTCTCCTTCCCCTGGGCTGTTCTGCAACTGCATCAGCTCTTTAGATCGTTCTTCACCTCCTTCGTTGTAGCCTCACAGCACCATTGCTTGTGGGGCGCCTTTTTTAGAAATGCCCTCTTGACAGAATTGCGGTTCTTATGGTACTATATATACTATAAAGTCCATTATGGGCTTGGTTCTCGACAACTTGGAGGTGTCCTGCCATCTTCGCGTTCGTGGTCCCCAAGATTAGCCACAAAATCTTCGAATAGCTGAAGAGGTGAGCGGCCACCGAAGAACTCCACAATATCGCCGAGGAAGCCGAGCCTGATTATGCCTGATTTCCTTATTGGGTATTCGAAATCACGAATATCTGACACGTCGGTTTCCCGTCCAAAGCGATTAATAATCCAATCGATAATCTCCTCCCGGTGTCTCTCTAATAGCTCCAGCATGGCAGGCTCCTCCATCCAACGGCCAGGGTTAAGGTGCCAGTCTACCTGCTGGGAAACATACCGACGAAAGCGCTCCTTCCTTTTATTGCTGATACACTGACGCCACTTTTGCACGTATTCAGCACTCTTGTTTTTACGCAGTGCATCGCGGGCAATCTTGCTGTGATGCTGGCAGAACAAATGAAATCCACGGCCTTTAATTGGTTCACCGCAGGCCTTCCAGATTTCAGGATCGATGTATTGGCAGAATCTTTGGTAGGAATGCGCAGGGGTCGTTTGTGATGTGCTCATAGTTTCGCTCATAGGGCTATGGGTGCATCTAGACGGCCTCTGCTTGTAACAGAGGGTCGTCCGCCAGGAAGCGGAGCCCTCCGCTTCCTGGTAAAGAAGGTAGGTTGTCGGCACACACCTGTAAAGGCGTAAGACAAGTTCGCACCTCAACGCTCTTTCCGCAGCATTGCTGCACCCCATTTTTGCCTCACAGCAATCATTGATTGTTCGTGAGGCTTTTCATTTCCGTGATGTTACGGTGAGGTTAAGTCGCCGGGTCTGACGTGCTCAGCGGTGCGCGTCCGGACGACGGCTGTTTGAGGTGTGGGGACAGGAAAGATTACCACTTTTCCTTGAACTCGCGGATGACATCTTCAGGGCTCAAGTTGAGATAGATTTCTGTGGTCGTGAGACGGTCGTGTCCCAGAAGCCGTTGTAGTGCTGGCAAGGAAATACCTTTCTGCACAGCGGCAACGGCAAAGGTGTGACGCAGCACATGCGGGGATACGGTGCGGGTGATGTGAGCTTTGTTGGCAACACGCTTCAGCATGCGCTGTATGGTGCGCGGGGTCATGCCTATGGTGTCATGCTACACAGCGGCCGCTGATTGCTGACGGTCTTTTGAGTGGTGCGGGGCGGACAAGAGCAGCACAAGCAGCAGGTGTGGAATAGTGCCATTGCCGCTCCGACAAGGATGCGTTACGAGCATTGGTGCTGCTTGTGTTGCTGGGGGAGTATACCATACTCAATGGTCGTAGAGTCTACTGTGCATAACCCAACTGTTGACCCCTCCATTTTCCATGCTATGCTGGGCATAAATGGACTACGTGATAAACGGGATTATCGCGTATTAAATCAGGGGCACACATGGCACAGAAAAAGAGGACTAAACGGGCTAAGGAAAAGACCACGAAGAGTGGGGTGGTGTCAAGGCATGGGGACAAACGGGCTAAGGAGAAAAACACGACTGCATTGGTAGTGTCAAGGAAGGTTGCGCCGGTGCGTGTGAGTGTGGATGCGTTGGCACTCATCCCAGAGGAAGAGGTGTGGCTCGCAAGTCGCAAGAGTGCCCGGACCAGGCGCGCGTACCAGCATGACGTCATGCACTTTATGAAGACGTTGAACATTACGTCACCCGAAGAGTTGCGCCGCGTGGATCACCGGGCCGTGATGGCGTGGGAGCGGATCATGCGTGAGCAAGAGGGGAGTCAACCGACAACGGTTCGCCGGCGTCTGGCAGCATTGTCGAGTTTGTTTGCGCACCTGGTAAAGTTTGGTGTGGTGGAAATGAATCCGGTCCGGGATGTTGAGCGGCCGGCGGTGAATCGCAGAGAAGGCATGACGCTGGCGTTCTCCCAGAAGCAGGCGCGCTCGATTCTTGACCGGCCGTCTCCGGACACGGTGTTGGGCCTGCGGGATCGCGCAATTTTGTCTGTGGGCCTGCAGGTAGGATTCCGCCGCTCGGAGATCGCCAGCTTAAGGGTCGGGGACCTGCACGTCAATCGCGGGTTTGATTCGTTGCGCGTGGTGCGCAAGGGCGGCAAGAAGGGGAGTCTGGCAATCAATCCACAGACAGCACAGCGCATCAAAGACTACCTGGCAGTGGCGGGACATGGTGAGGACCTGGACGGGCCGTTGTTCCGGCCGGTGCGTGGAAATCGTGAGGGACTGGACGCACGCAGGCATCTGCATCCTGATGTGATTGATCGCGTGCTGCGTAAGTACGCGCGTAAGATCGGGGTGACGCGGGGCTACTCGGCACACTCCATGCGTGCCACGTTTATTACCACGGCCTTGGACAATGGGGCGAGTTTGGAGGATGTGCAGTCAGCGGCCGGGCATGCTGACCCATCGACCACGAAGCTGTATGATCGCAGGGGGTACAATCCGGAGAAGAGTGCGAGTTTTTTTGCGAATTATTGAAGACAACGCACCTCTATGAACTTGGCGTTATTTTTCTATAATTTCTACAACCTGGTTCAGGTTTAACCATGAAGCCTTACCGTCGTAATTAACCTTTATCCAGCACGTAGGAGGCGCCCCCGACTGTTTATCTATTTCCAGCACCGTCATAGTGCGTTTAGAGATGGAGCTAATTTCAAATTGGTAGGCTTTTCCTACCTTTAGGAAAGAGGGTATGTCGCATGAAGCTGCATTAGTGGTCACAGCCAGAAAACACATGGTAGCTACTATCACTGCCGTTGTACACTGCTTGGCCAACACGGATGCTTTTCGACTCATCGTCTCTCCTCCCGGTTTGATACGACTCATTTTTCATCCACGCCTAACCATTGATTCGCTATCTTGGAACCAATACGTTGGAAGGAGCGGATTCCTTCTTTTGCTGCTGCTCAGGGAGTATAATCACGACAACGACGACAACGAAAAAAATAAAGGCGAAAAGAAGTATAAACCCTGACGCTGCCAAAATGAGAATTAGTTTTCCGCCGCCCCTAGTCATATTCATTATATAAAGTAGCAGACTTCGTCGATAAAACCAATAAGGCAACGTTTTGGAAACGTCTTGAAAAACAATTACCTCTGGAGAGGCGTGATAGCAAACAACTTTTTGACGAAAAGGAGACCACCCATGAAGAGAAGCCTGTTTTCTAATATACTATTGGTTATGGCTATTGCTCTTCTTGTATTGAACCTGATTGTATCACTGATGCGGACTGCCCCCTCTTCTTATGCTGCCGCCGGAAAAATTCAATACAAAGTTGATCCAGGGCCTAACAGTTCCTCTGACGTAGAAGCATTTTTAAACAAGTACAGTGCGGAAGGTTGGGAATTAGTACCCGTGACTATACCCGTCAGTGGTTGGTGGATATTCAAAAAGTAAGACTTTCCCATCATACGCCCACGTCGCGGCCAGCGCGCTTTTTTGGATACCTGTAGTGGGGCATAGTTTGACAAGATACCTCTTTGGTCTATAGTGAGTTGTATGGATGGGAACGAGCAAAGAAGGCTATCAAGTAAACAGTATGACAAGCTTGCTGATTGGGGAGAACGAGCGGCACTCGTTGGGCTCGGGTCGCTCGTGGTACAGCAGATCGTAGCGGGAGTCCCGATCACACGCCCATCAGTTATCCTCGGCGCGGTCGTCACCGCAGGCACCTACTTCGCATATAGTTGGTTAAAGCAATCAAAGTAATATCTATACAAATCTATGGATGGATTTCTCATCATATATCTCGTGTTGGGTGTGGTTATGGCAGGACTCTGGGCAGCAACCAGATACCACGAGAAGCACGGGAAATAAAGTGAGCGTGTGAGTTTGCATTGCGCGTCCTGTCTCATGTGCGCAGGGCGCGTTTGTATTGGCGGGGCATAATCAAAAATCTATTTTCAAGTCTCCTATCTCTCGCAGTGACATGCCGAGGGATACTTGGAGCGTTTGCAAAAGGTGCTGGTGAAAGATTGGATAATCGGTCGTTATGATCCTTGCTGTATCTCTCTCCGTCCCTTCACCTTGATCAGTGATGAGCGTAAGCCATTGAATCTTATTCGATGGAGAAAGAGGCGGGCAATCTTTAACACCGCGAAGAATTGCGGCTTCTGGAATCTCGGATGGTAGCTGAAGTGGATCGGCTCCAGCATAAGTGCTGGCAAAAGACGATGATCGTTTAGGTGGCCATTGGAGCAATATCTTGGGGTGATTCCGTAATTGCACGAAAATTCTCCTCTGTATGGATATACTGTCGTAAATTATAATAGATTGCGCCATTGTGACGCAATCTATGACACCTGCTTCTACGTAGTTGCGGGAGCTTTCAAGGGTCTGGATCGGCGGGTGTCGTCAATCCGTACGGAAGGCGACAGGGCCAAGGTGTTTGAGTAATTGACCACCGAACTCTAGGTCAACATCGGCCAAAACACAACTGTCGAACTAGAGTTTTAATGGTTTTAAGCGATCTCTCACAACATCTTGATGAATGATACTTGGCAAAGCTATACCTGAGAGCGTTACAAACCATGCAGCACAGTCTTCCATAGTTTCCATTTTGCACTGATCAAAAAGACGAAGACTCTCGCGTCCATAGTATATTGCCTGCTCCACTTCGCCTTCATCGGAATGGAGTCTAGCAAGAACATATGCTACCTCGGCCGCTTTGCGAGGCTCCGTCTCTTTTAGATCATCTAGCATCATTTCCAACTCTGCATGAGGCATGGCCGACCTCTTTCTTAACGTTGTTTTGAGAGATAATCCTTAAGACCAAGTAAAGCTTGCCTTCGCATTGAGATAGCATTTTTTTCTTCAGAATTCATTTCTGCATAGGTTCGGTCCTGACCAGCAGGAATGAATATTGGGTCGTAACCGAAACCAGCATCACCTCGTAGTGATTGAGATAGGGTTCCTTCGACTGTTCCGAGAAATGTTTGTACACCATCCTCATCGGCATAAGCTATACATGTGGAAACCAAAGCGTGTCTATGGGTCTCCCCAGCGACAAGTTTAAGAAGTCCCTCTGGACCTAGGGTGTCCAAAAACCAAGAGACAAGGGCTCCAGGCAAACCTCCCAGAGCTTCAATGGACATTCCGGTATCATCGACAACAACGGGTTTGGCTAGAATCCGATAGGCAGTAAGCGCCTTCTCCCGTGCCACCTCCTCCACATCAAGAGATTGTATCTCTGGAATATCAAGTTTAACTATCTCTACTGGCATACCAGTAATAGAGGCAATCTCGTCTGCCTTTCCTTTATTACCAGTAACAACGACTAGTGGCCTTTGCGGGCTTTTCATATGTTTTATAACCTTCATTAATTTTTCCCTCTGGGGTCCCTTTAAAACAAGGGGCTTATATACCGGATGATTGATTACGCCAGAAACTCTTAGCAGTACTATTCGCAATAGCATGAGCTCGTTGTAAGCAGCGTGGAAAACACGAAGTGTCTCCCGCAATACGGCACACAATGGTGAGAGCATCTTTTAGGGCGATATGATGTCCTGGGGAAATATAACAGGGATCACATTGTTCCCCGAACGATACGGAGTAACCAATGGGAGCACCAGTTTGGGGATGCAGTACTTCGGTGGAATTAAACCGTCCCCTCGGTGGATCAGTAAACCGCCCATAGAGGTTATGTCGTGTCATACCTATTGCCGGTTTATTATAAAGCACTCCAATATGTGAGGCAAGACCGAAGCCGTCTCGATGTGCTATCCCCTGCCCATCGAAAAGCAAGAGATCAAATTGATCAGCAACTTTGTCAAGTATTACGCAGATAGGCGGGCCAACCCTAAAAGCAAGTAAACCCGGCACATAAGGAAAGTCTACTTCAATATTTTCTTTTATTGTCTCAGATGAATATGCTCCTACTCCATTGAAAGAAACTCCAACAGCAAAAGATCTCTTGGTATTCTCATCATATGCCGTTCCTATTGCAATACCACGTTTGAAGTCAAGTGATCTGAGAAGTGTAGTGTTTAATGTTACGAGGTCTCTAAGAGCTAACTGCTCTTTTTTTGCTTCTTCTGCGTCAGTTGTCCAATAAAATGCAGGCATTGAATATTAACCCTCTTCTAAAATACTCAGTAAGTTGTTCTTTGCGGTATAGAAGTCATTATTTTCGACTACATCATATTTTACTCGGGAAGCTGAACTGCCACAGATTTGTCGCTGTGCACGTATTAACTCCGAGAGGTACTGTCCAGCACATTTACGGTTTTCAAGAAGATCATTAAGGCAATCAGAGGGCACAATTTCACGGTCTCTAGTGTTATCCATTCTGCGACGTAGCAGTAGAGAATGTGGGTCAGTATTTATTAATACGACGCGCACAATCATCATCTTTTCATTTTTTTCGCTACATAGAAAGATGTCTTTACCCAATAAAAATATAAGATTTCTCTTAAGCCCTATACGGTATTGCCTACCGTGAATTTTCGCTGCAAAGTGGGTATCAATTACAATGGTTTTGTCTGCGTCGAGAGATGTCAAAACTGATCTTGAAAGATCGCTTAATACTTCTTCCTCAAAGATGGACCAATCGGATTTCCGTACATCGTCTCTACTGGCCAGTTTTATGCGCTCTGTGAAAAAAGTTCCTGTATTGAAGATTTGTAAGCCTGGAATAGCACCCAGGAGTGTTGTTTTCCCAACACCGGAGGCCCCGCCGACTATTGCTAAGATCACTGGGACTACCTTTATATTTCCAATTCTGGGAAGATCGCTCCAATTTCATATTCAACGGCTTGTTTGCCATCGCGCAGCTCTTCAGGATCAGACGCGTGAATGAGATTGAAAACAGGACGTTTCTCGGCGTTAGCGAGCCCTGGTGAGTCAGATGAAAAGTCAAAACGGATCGTCCCTGGAGCGGCCGTGTTCGGCAAAGTACGCCCACAAGCAGCTCGAACCTTAAAAACGGCTTCGTTCCCCTTAAGAATGGCAGCTATTGAATCTCCAGAACTCATGTGGTCTATCAACCATTGCTTTATCATCTTCCCGATAGCAACAGGGTCTGTGGTACCTAGACTTTCCTGTACATCTATGCCATAAGTCTGGCAGCTTTCCAAAGTTTTAGAACCCGCATTATGATACCAATGCTCGTCCGACGGGTAGAAGCGGCTCCAGAGTTCGGATGAACCTCTTATAACCTTGATCGCTGCTATCCGCAGCCCCATACGTTCAAATCTCTCCAAAAATACGCCAGTTAGGCCTCTTTGAACAGCGTGTGGTTTGATAATGATCAGCGTTCTATGCACCAAAATCTCCTCTCTAGTCGCGTTTCTCTATTTCCAGTTCATAAAGGCGATCATCCACATCATAGCAATTAGGGGTGCCGGCTAAGGGAGGCGGGATTTCTCCCGCTCCCTCGCCTCAGAACCGGACGTGAAAGTTTCCCTTCATCCGGCTCAAGCATCTCGAAGGCCGTGTGAAAGACCCGTCAGCAGTCATACAACCCGCTGGCTGCACGATACTACACAGAAGTCGATGCCCTTACGGGGAAGGTAGCACCAGTGGGACAAAGCCACCGACATTTGCAACACCTTCTGTACCGATTCCTCCGTGGTTCTCGTGCCGAGACACCGCAGGGAAGTCTGCCCGCTTTCGCGTCGGGTGATGTTGCCAATGCAGTTGGCGCAACCCGTATCCATCCCATTACAGGACGGCATTCGCTTTTTCCCACCCCCATACCCGCACCGCCATTGGT
>OBEQ011068103.1_pt1 | contig 11682 bp, 13 predicted proteins | sample 1670901 | NCBI WGS metagenome assembly OBEQ01 (sample SAMEA104232315, study PRJEB22302) | groundwater metagenome | biome: forest; feature: aquifer; material: groundwater | place: USA | collected 2011-08-07 | depth 5.4 m | reverse complement strand
GATTTCAAATAATTTCAGTCTCCCCCGCCAGGGTTTTGTTCAAGTTCACACAGCACTCTTAATATATTTGCATTCTCTTGAGCCTCTGTTAATTTTACTACCTGAACTGGTGGGTCTTCAGTTGTAACTTCTAAATATTCGTCGCTATATGCACTAATTACAGTTTCTTTGTTCATAATTGACACCTCCTTTCTTTAAAAAAACCTCCTATTTCTAGGAGGTTTGACTAGGATTTTTTAATCCTTAAAACCTCCGTCTCCTTTTGATAAGAAGAATGTTGAGATTAAGCTTGGTAAAAATCTTTTTATTCCGGCTCATATCCCTTTTGATGTCCTCCATTGTGTGTACCTTTTTTTGCAACTCGATAATTGATTGATATAGGCCAGGCATTTTCACTCACGTCCCTTAACATTTGTTGTGCAGGCATTTCGATTTCCAAGACCTGTAAACATTCGTCTTGCAGTTTGCCATCGGGTAAAACTTTTCCTCTTACGAATTTGGAAAATGATAAAGTTTCAATCTGTCCTTCGACAAAACCTCTAGTTTCTACTGTAAACCATCGACCACGTTGTCCTTTTGTTTCCTCTACATCCATAGCGGTTATGCCGTTGGCTCTAGGTATTAATAATGATGTTTCGTTTTCTGTTGCGTTCATTTTTTCCAAATATATCTCCCACAGGTTTACCTGTGGCATCTTTTTTTGCTCACAATAATTATTGTTCGCAAAATAAAAACTCCCTTTCACTTTTGGATTGGGAGCGGTTTAAAACTTTAAAAGTTTTTATGCTCCCACGCAAAAGGTGCGAAGGTTAATTCGCATCTTAAGGGAGCTAATGACAACTTTTGATGTTTTTTCACACATTTCACCTTAAATTATAGAAATGCTTCTAAGTGGTTGTCAAGTTTTTCACAAATTAATCTCACCTAGACAGTATTTACCCATTTTGAGTACAATTTACCCATGGCACGAACATTAATCGGCGATACTCCGGGTCGGGTGGGAGATAAGGTAATGATTAAAGGTTGGGTTCATGTCGTCCGCGATCATGGCAAGCTAACATTTGCTGATGTCTATGACCGCTCAGGTATGATTCAGATGGTTTTGAAGTCGGGGGAAAAAGTCGGTCCACAGGATGCAATTGAGTTAGAAGGCGAAGTCAAAAAAAGACCTGATTCGATGGTAAATGATAAAATCCCTACTGGTGAGGTGGAAATTGAAGTGTCCAATCTAAAAGTCATCTCCAAGTCTCAGGAGCTTCCTTTTGACATGGGGGCTGATGATCTTAATCTAGCTATCAATACACTTTTGGATAACCGTTCACTGACCCTTAAACACCTTCGTCAGCGAGCTATTTTTGAGATCGAATCAACACTCTCCAATGCTTTTGGAGAATTCTTAGCAGGTCAGGGGTTTGTCCGTATCCATACACCTAAAATTGTCGCAGCCGCAACCGAAGGTGGCGCCAATCTTTTTGAAGTAAAGTATTTTGAGCGAAAAGCATTTTTAGCCCAAAGTCCCCAATTTTATAAACAAATTGGAGCCGGAGCTTTTGAGCGAGTTTTTGAAATTGGCCCGGTCTTTCGAGCCGAAGAGCACGATACGGCTAGGCATGTCAATGAATATACAAGTTTGGATCTTGAGATGTCATTTATTGATTCAATGCAGGATTTGATGGACATGGAAAGAGATTTTTTGAAATTTGCTTTTGAGAAGATATCGGAGAAAAATGCATTACAAGTTAAGTTGTTGGATGTTCAAATTCCAACAGTTGCCGATGTCATCCCACAAATAAAACTGGCCGACGCTCAAGCAATGCTTAAAAAAGAATACGGGCGAGATGTCGTCGGAGAACCGGATTTAGATCCGGAGGATGAGAGAAAAGTGAGTGAATATTTCAAAGAAAAAGAAGGCAGTGATTTTGTATTTGTAACCCATTATCCTCGGTCCAAAAGACCATTTTATGCCATGCCCGACCCGGATGATCCAGAAATGACTGTCAGTTTTGATCTACTTTTTAGAGGGCTGGAAGTAACTACCGGAGGGGAACGCATCCATGATTACAACATGCTTTCCGATTCAATAAAATCTCGCGGCCTCGATCCTAAAAACTTTGAATATTATCTGCAAGCGTTTGCTTTTGGCATGCCGCCAGAAGGTGGTTTGGCAATTGGGCTTGAAAGGCTGACTGCCCGACTTCTTGGTATCGACAATGTAAGAGAAACGACCCTCTTTCCCCGAGACCTATCAAGACTTGTCCCGTAAGAATGCTGAAGTTTTTGAAAGCAAGCCTTAAAGATAAGTTGATTGTGGGTGTAATTGTGGCGCTTGTTGTAATCGGAGCCCAGGTTCCCACAGATTTTATTTACCATAATTATTTTTTAAAATCAGAACCAAATAAACTTCGCAATCTCGATCTCGATTCCTCAGCTGCCCTATATCCTAAGTTAAGTTCTCAACCAAATTTTGACGATCTTACCAGTAAAGCTGTCTTGGTTTTTGACCCAGACTCAGCGGTTGTTCTCTATCAAAAAAATGCCGATACTAAACTACTACCCGCCTCAACTCAAAAATTAATGACAGCGGTTGTAGCCCTTGAAAACTGTCCAATGGAGCGTGTCGTTACTGTTGGTCAATTTGAAAAAGCCGGGTCCCAAATGGGTCTTACCGAGGGCGAAAGTGTTACCGTCAGAAGCTTGATGTACGGACTTTTAATCAACTCGGGTAATGATGCGGCTTCGGTTTTGGCGCAAAATTGTGCACCTAGTGAGTCTGAGTTTGTATTTCTTATGAACAAAAAAGCTGTGGAACTTGGAATGAAAAATACCCATTTTTCTAACCCGACGGGTCTTGATGATGCAAGTCTTTATTCAACCGCGACAGATTTGGGCAGGCTTGCAACTTATGCTATGCAACAGCGTGCCATTGCTCAAATAGTATCGGTTTCACAAACGAGTGTGGCCGATGCAACTTTGTCTGTTTGGCATCCTCTACATAACGTCAATCAACTTTTGGGACATATCCAAGGTCTTCTGGGAATAAAAACAGGTGAAACAGAAGGCGCTAAAGAAAATTTAATTAGCTTGACTCGCCGAGGCAATCACGACTTGATTGTAGTAGTCTTGGGGTCGGATGATAGATTTGGTGAAACGACCAGACTGATTAATTGGTTTTTTGCCAATACCACTTGGGAAAAAATAGATTAACTATTTTTTGATTGCTTCAACAATTGCCCTAAAACCATTGCCTTCGAAAATATAAACCGGTTGTAAGTAATCCTGAAGATTTTTGTTTAAAAAGTATCCAAGTCTGATTTTCCCAATGTCTACTTTGGTATCGCTATTGGGTTTTTTGACGATGTGGGCTTTTCCGGCCTTGAGTTCTTCAAAGGCTTGCTCAACTGTTTTGATTGGGTAAATGCCGAAATCAATGGCGTTTATCCTCCAGTAATAAAAATTGACTTCACTCGCAACGGGGTCCCCTGCAGTGCCAAGGGATGAGCCGATTGAAACAAGTGGTCTGACATCGTCCTCCTCGATAATGGGCGTTTCAACATCAAAAACATCCGGGACGCTTCTTTGAAAACTTACCACATTAATTTTAGCATCACCCTTTGATGATGTCTCGATCAAGTCTTCGCCCCCTGAGGGGAGATAGAATTTTACTTGGGCGTTTTGAGAAGTAAACTCTGCTATGGTAGGGGCTGTATTTTTGATAAACGAAAGCGCAAAGTCCAAAGATTTGTTTTCAGGAATGCTTGAATAAGAGGCTAAGATATCTGCGTCAGTACGAATCATAAAATTATTATTTTGAATATCCATATCCAAGGATTGTCCATCCTGCCTCCAGCGATATGTATTGGATCCCATCTTTGAAGGAGTACCTTCAAAACCAAGCGATTTGGCTCTTTCTTTAGCCCTTGAGAGGCTTGTAAGGGTCTCGGCCGGTCTCTCGATTGGGTAGACGCGGGCAACGGTTGTAAAGTGTCCCAGCGTGCCATCGCTTGTATCCAAGGTATACTCGAAATTTCCTTTTACTCCGTCATTCTCAAAACTAATCGGGGATAGGCTGCCGTATTTTTGATCAGCTGCAGGAGGGGGTGGCGGGAAATATTTTCTATAAATAGAGAAGCTTGTAGTGATGATAAATCGGAGTACAATAAATCCAACAATTGCAATTGCTGTAAAAATCACAATCCTTTTTGTCCAAAAAGAGGCGTTATCTAATGACGACATAAATATTCGGGTATTAATTGAGTATATCAGACCAAATTGATAAAATTACAATCGTGAACAAAAAAGTTCGGGTAAGGATCGCCCCTTCGCCGACCGGTGTGCCGCACATTGGCAATACCCGTACGGCGCTTTTTAATTGGCTTTTCGTGAGACACCACCATGGTGAGTTTGTGGTGCGGATTGAGGATACTGATCGTGAACGCTTAATTCCTGAAAGCCAAGAGAAAATTCTTGAAATTCTGGAGTGGCTTGGACTTACCTGGGATGAAGGACCTAAAGTGGGTGGAGATTTCAAACCATATATTCAGTCAGAAAGGGTCGATATTTATAAAAAACATGTTGATGAGTTGATTCAAAAAGGAGTTGCTTACGAAGATGAGGGAGCAGTTCGTTTTAAAATCGAAAAAGGTAGGGATATTAGTTGGGTGGATCTTATCCACGGTGAAGTAAAGTTTAAGTCAGATGTTGTTGAGGATTTTGTAATTCTCAAATCAGATGGGTTCCCCACCTATCACCTTGCGTCAGTTGTTGACGATCACCTAATGGAAATTTCTCATGTGCTACGTGGTGATGAATGGGTTTCTTCAACCCCCAAACATATTCTTTTGTATGAAGCCTTTGGATGGGAGCCGCCCGAATTTGGCCACTTACCCTTGATATTAGGGTCCGACAAAGCCAAACTTTCCAAACGTCATGGCGCACAGTCTGCTTTGGAGTATCGAGATTTGGGATATTTACCGGAAGCTTTGTTTAACTTCCTGCTTCTTTTAGGCTGGGCACCAATTGGGGAGAAAGAAATATTTACCGCAGAGGAGGCGATCGAAGCTTTTGATTTGGATCGGATTAATAAAACCAATCCAATTTTTAATCTCGATAAACTTAATTGGTTTAACGGTCAATATTTAAGATTATTACCTGATACTGAGTTAGCCGAAAAACTAACAAACTTTATTCCTAAAAATTGGGACAAAGAGGATGTTAAAAAATTAATTCCCATTGTTAAAGATCGACTGACAACGCTTGGTGATTTTGTGTCTTTAGTTGATTGGTATTTTGACTCGGAAATAGAGATTGATAACAAATTATTAATTGGCAAAGATCAGACAGTCAACTCTACTAAAAAAATGCTTGATGCAGCCCGAAAAAGAATGGAATCCTTAGGTGTGTGGAATCATGACAATTTGGAAAGCAGCATGAGAGCCTTGGCTTCGGAGTTAAATACCAAACCAGGCGATCTCTTTATGGCCCTGCGTATTGCACTGACTGGCAAAACAGTCACGCCACCCCTATTTGAAACAATGATTGTACTTGGAGAAGATGAAGTTTTGAAAAGGACTCAATATGCAAGAGACCAACTTTGACCCAAAGGGTAAAACAATTGTCGCTATTTTTGCCCACCCCGATGATGCCGATTTTACCTGTTCTGCATCCCTTGCTAAATTCATTTCCGAAGGTGCCACTGGCTATTATGCAATTTTAACTAATGGTTCGAAAGGCTCGAATGACCCGGCGGTTTCAAAAGAATGGATTGTGGATACTAGAAGAAAAGAGCAAGAGTCGGCGGCAAAAGTACTGGGGGTAAAAGAAGTAATATTTTTGGACCATGAAGATTGTGAGCTCGAAGTTAATGTTGGGACAAAAGGCGAAGTCGTAAAAATAATTAGGCAATTAAAGCCCGATGTTGTTATCACTTTTGACCCAACCAGATTTTATTCTACCCAAGAAAATTACATTAACCATACCGATCACCGGGCTGTAGGCGAAATTGTTTGTGATGCAGTCTTTCCTCTGACACATAGCCATCTTATGTATCCCGATCATCTCAAAGAAGGTTTGGGTCAACATAAAACCGCTGAGCTATGGCTGTCCAATTTTGATGAGGCCAATTTTTTTGTTGATATCTCTGATACTATAAGTCTCAAACTAGCAGCTCTTGCCTGTCACGCAAGTCAGCTTAATGATTCTAAAGAAACTGAAGAATGGGTGGCAACTCGCGCTCAGAAGATGGGGACAAAAAGCAAAAAATATAAATTAGCTGAAGGTTTTATCCGCTTTCAGTTTAATTAATTTACTCTTCTTTTAGAGGCAATACTGTAGCATGCTTCTTAAAGAAAGTGATAAATACTAATCCACTTAAAACAATTACCACACCCGATACAAAAATCGGCGCTTCGGCTGTAAGGCTAGCCGCAATATATCCCGAAAGTATTGGGGGGATCGCTTGGGCCAGAGCTTGAACTGAGGTGGAGATTCCCATCACTTCTCCTTGGACTTCGGGTCCGACTGATCTTGATACCAAAGCTGTAATATTGGCCATGGTCAGTCCATTAAACATTGCGAAAAATGGAGTGATGAGTAATAGTCCCCACCAATGCGTAGGGAAGAAAAAGAGAAAAATGGTAAGTCCGGTACCAAGAAGTGAGAACTTCAAAATATCCGACTCTCCAAATCTTTTAGTCACTTGCCTCGTAATGACCGCTTGAGTGAATGCTATCCAGATACCGACGTACGAAAAGAAATCGCCAATGTTACCTTGATTGAAGTGGAATTTATTAATAAGAAATACGCTAAAGAATGTTGTAAAGAAAGTAAAACCTCCATTTAATAGAAAGATTGTGACAAAAATTGTCCTTAGTTCCTTGTATGCATAGGCATGGACAACATTTTTTATAGCCCTATCCCACTTGATGACGACGTGACTTTGCAGATTCTTAAGCGTTTCGGGGAAAAGAAAGATTACTGAGAGAACATTTAAAAAGCTTAAAATTGCCGCAAACCAAAAAGGCGTCGTGGCGCTAAACCAACTAAGAATTGACGGATCGGATAGTTTGCCGCCAATATATGGGCCCAAAATAAAACCTAGTCCAAAAGCCGCCCCAATGAGTCCAAAGTTTTTGGCTCTATTAGCAGGAGTTGTCACATCGGCAATGGCTGCTTGGGCAACAGAAATATTGCCACCGGTTATTCCGTCAAATGCCCGGGCTGCAAAAAGTAATGGAATATTACGCGTCATAATGCCAAGCGCAAAGATAACATAGGAAAGAGACGTTCCAGCTAAGGAGATTGCCAGGATCTTTTTTCGGCCGAATTTGTCTGACAATTGTCCTAAAATAGGAGTTGCGAAAAACTGCATTAAGGGAAAAATGGCCGTTAAAAATCCCAGGATGATATAACCTTGTTTAACTGTCATACCAGCCGGCAGAAGGAAATAAGGTGAAGCCGGATTGGCCAAGAGAAGTGGGATAACCGGAATCAAAATACCAAATCCTAAAAGGTCGACAAAGACCGTGAAGAAAACTACAAAAAGGGGATTGGAGGCTAATTTCTGTCTCATGAGCGTTAAAAAAGATTATATCAGTTATAAAGCATCGGGAGTAAGAGGAATAATCACGCCCTTTTTATTAATAGACCTTGCGGCTTCTAATATTTTTGCAAATTTCTTGTCGTTTTGACTCAATTTTTTAACTGTTGCCTTCTCGGTGTACTCTGGATCAACGTATCGAAATTTTTTGTAAACTATTTTTGTGCTAAGCGGCAGGTTTTTAAGAGATTTGTACCTTAATATTTTTAAGCTGTCCTTGATGGTTTTATCTTTTGAAGTTTTTAATTTTGTCACGATATATGGGTCGTCTTTCCAAAAATCGTCAAAAGCGATTACCTTTAGATCGATCGCTTTTTTTAAAATATCCGCAAAAATGCGGTAACGTGAGGCGGCTTCAAAACTACCCCAGTGGTTCATTTGTCTGTCTAAAAATTGATTGGCGAAATAAAATGCGCTCTTTTTGCTAATAAATATGATTTTATTTTTTCTGACAATAATATTTGAAACGATTTTTTGAGCATCATTGGAACTTAATTCTCTAAGCATATAGTCAACACGGTCAGCACATACTTGTGGAGCGGGGCGTTCTAATATTTGAAAGTTTTTATAATCAATTATTTCTAGAGGATTAATATCATATTTAGTTAAAATATTTTTAATATCCGACCCTAGAATAAAATCTTTGTGAGAATTATCTTGGTATTCCTCGTTCCCCCCAACTCCCACCACCCAATCAATCACATGAGAAAAGGCTGTATGAGAAACGTCATGCAAAAGTCCAGCAATTTGTTCTTTTTCAGTGGCTCCTAGTTTTTTTAAAAGGAGCATTGTGCCGATAGAGTGGTCATACCTGCTAAAGTTTTTTAAAAAATAAAATTCATCAGGAATACCATATTGGGCGATGTTTTTAAGTCGTTTAATCGGGGCGGAGTGGATAAGCTCAACGATAACCGGCGAATCGATTATGAACTCTCCATAGATGGGATCCTTGAGTATTAATTGTTTGCCCATGATTTTTTCAAATTGTACCATCGACAGCTCGATTTGCTAGACTGGATATATGTATAAAAAGGGAGTTGTGCCGATTGTGATTCTACTTATTCTTTTTATTGTAGGAGCATTTGCAATTTACCTCGCTGGTCAAGCAGCTCGTAATAGGGCTTCAAACTCTCAAAAAGATGCAACGGAGAACAGTAGCCCCGCCGCTCCACAACCAGTAGCCACCCCCCCAGCTCCGGCGCCTAAGAAAGTGGTTAAGGTTTACGCAACACCTGCTCCAGCACCAACTCCGCAGCCCACTGCCGCTACAATCAATGCCAACACCACAGTTCTAACTTACTCGTTGTCAGCTATAACGGTCGTTACGGATACTGGGAATGACAATAATTGTGACAATAACTGTACGGTCATGCCGCTTGCTGAGTATGTTGCCCGAAATGGCGGCCGGGCAGGGATGAATGGGACTTACTTTTGCCCGCCCGATTATGCCTCCTGTGCCAGTGCAGTCAATTCATTTAATTACGGTGTTTATAATTCCCGACTCGGTCATTGGGTTAATGAAGATAAACTGAGCTGGAATGACCGAGGGATGTTTGTCTTTCGCCAAGGATCGACCCAGTTTTTCCCTGTCTCGGCCTCGGCTGGTGTACCGGGTGGAATTACCGGCGGAATTGTAAATTACCCTTCACTTATTGCTGGGGGACAGGTGGTCCTTAATGAGTCGAGTTTGCCATCCAACCTAATGTCCAAGGGCACCAGAACGGGTATTGGAACAGGTGGCGGTAAGCTATTTTTGGTAATTGCACGCAACGCCAATATGAGTGATATGGTGGGTATTTTTCAGTCACTTGGGGCAACCGATGCACTTAATTTGGACGGTGGCGGATCAGTGGCAATGTATGAAGGTGGGTACAAGGCAGGTCCGGGAAGAAATTTGCCGAACGCTCTTATTATTAAGTAAGCGAGTCTAGAAGATAAGTTCAAAGGAAGCCTCACGCTTGCGGTTCTTGAGCTTCGCTCTGCGATCCTAAAAGCAGGTCCTGGACGTAACCTTCCGAATGCGCTCATTATTAAGTGACGCTATAAAGATTTATTTTAATTCGATTTCCTGCTTTGCGCCTCTCGTTTCACTCAAGTCTAAAAGCTGACCCTTGAGAAATTTGATTTAGCGGGTTGGGGATTTTTTCCAAAAGAAAATAAGCGAGGCGAGAAGGATAAGTTAAATTGAAGCCTCACGCTTGCGAATCTCGTTTCACTTCGGTTCTAAATTCTTCATCGACTAGGAGATTTTTTCCAGAGAAATATGGTAAGCAAAACAATTGTTGGAATGATTGCTGATTGGGCAGTGCTTACAAGCGTGCCGATTAATGAATGAGAGCCTTCATGAATATCAATAAAAGCTTTAACAAGATAGACTAAAAATAGGACTACCGTGAGCCAACCTTGCCAAGAGGACGGTTTCCATCCCAAAAAATTGTGAGCTCTCTTAAACCAATAATGATTAATTTTACGAAGCATAGGGCAGCTATGTTTCTAATATGATAGCAACTATTTTATCTATAAAACAATTATGGAAACAATTGCTTTTATGTCTAAAGCCATAATAACAAATCAATCAAGTCTTCCCAAGAGTGTTTTTGAGGTGTCTTTTGATATACCAGGCAACGGCAACGACTAATAAAAGAATGATAATGATTTGAAATTTCCTGAAATAGCCTTCCAGTGCCATCCAGTTTGCTCCGAGGACGTAACCAATAAGTGTAAGAATAGTAGACCAGATTAGGCTGCCAAGAAATGTGTAGAGTGTAAATTTTTTGATGTCCATTTTAAAAACCCCAGCTGGAAGAGAAATAATCGTGCGGATACCGGGTAAGAGGCGTGAGACGAAGATGATCTTGTTACCGTATTTGGTAAACCACTCACTTGATTTTAGATAATCGTGTTCTGAAATTAATATAAATTTTCCGTATTTTTTAATTAAATTTAAAAGGACTGTTTCTTCTAGGAAATAACCGATAAAGTAGGCAATATAGGAGCCGATAAGGTTGGCAATTGTGCCAACAAGAATGACTATTACCAATGATAATCGTCCCGACGATGCCAGGAAACCGGAAAAGGGCATAGTGACTTCGGAAGGGATTGGTATTAGGGCGGACTCAAGCGTCATAAAGACAAAAATGCCAAAGTAACTGGTGGACTCGATGACTTTGATGATGTAGCTTGCCAAAAATTCTAGCATTTTTGAGAAAGCGAACCAAAATTACGGCCCGCTCAAGTTATTCTAGCAGCTAAATATTTGGGAATCTATAGTTAACATAGTGATGAAAAGTCATGGAAAAAAATCTTAAACTTCGACTCGGATCCAGCCTTCTTTTTGCGGGCGGCAGAGGGGAACGACATTGTCTCTGTCAAGGTCAAAAATCAGCTGGCGATCGCGCTTGTCATCATAATGTTTGGGGTACCTTTGCATTAAGAATTCTCTCGAATTTTCAAATATTTTTTCCCAGTCGACACTTTCTTTTTTGAGCAGTTTGTCTAACGCTTCAACGCATCGGTAGTCTTCCAAGGCTTTTTGATCAGGTGTAATTTCACCTGAAGCGACCAGGGTAATGGAATCGCTCATGTTCCCCTTAAGCCAATTAACAACCGCTTTCATGTTTACAAAACTTACTGTTATGACTTGTTTTGCTCCTTTACGAAAGGCAAGCTCTATAACTCTAGATCCATTGTTTGACATGTAAAGAATAGTTTTGCCTTCCAAATCGATTTTGGCAATATCATGTGGGAAATTGGATATGTCAAAAAATTTTTCAGGTAATTTCTGACTTTCGCCCACCTTTAACGCTTGGGGATATTTTTTGGCAGCCTTCTCAATATTGTCAACATTGACAATAAATAAGTTGGCGACACCTTGTGATAAAAAGGTGGAAATATTGGTCGTTGCGGCCCACGCGTCACAAACAATGGCAGTGCCGTCAATCTTTTCCGGCAACTCCCACGACCAGGAAACCTTCGTTTGCATAGACATGAGTATACCAAAAGCCTTGTCTTTTGGATCAAGTTAATTTTGAATAGGATAAACAATTGAAAATGAATAAAACTAAATTTTCTAAAACTATCTCTCGTCT
>OBEQ011106288.1_pt1 | contig 11687 bp, 12 predicted proteins | sample 1670901 | NCBI WGS metagenome assembly OBEQ01 (sample SAMEA104232315, study PRJEB22302) | groundwater metagenome | biome: forest; feature: aquifer; material: groundwater | place: USA | collected 2011-08-07 | depth 5.4 m | reverse complement strand
CTTAAGTGAAACATTAACCATCTTCCCTACCTCCCCTAAATTAATATTAGCTCAATTAGGAGATAAAGGTGGATTATACGGTGCCCTGGCCCTATTAAACCGCTAAACTACTTTCTGCCAACTTTTTTATCAAACTCATCCAATAATTTTCTGGCACTGGCTTGTCCGCCCAAACCAAAAGCCAAACCCCCAGCTATTGCCAACATGGCAACAATTCCGGTAAAAAGAATTCTCACCAAATCAGCGGCCACTCCCAGCTGATTCAAAACTATCAGCACAGTGAAAAAAACTATTGAGTACCTGCCAATAGTACCCAGTAAATTGGCCGAGCTTGAACCTAAGCTCCTACTGGCATTCCTGACCACATCACTGATCAGATTGGAAATAACCAGTCCGATGAATGCCACTACTGCTGCTACAAAAACGTTCGGAATATAAAACAGGAATTGATTTAAAAGTTCTGATACTCTAGGTAACCCCCAGGCTTCTGCTGCCGGAACCAAAAATAGAATTACCACAGTCCACCTAACTACTTCTGCTACCAGCTTTGGCCAGGCTTTACCTCTGACTGCCCGATCACTTCTGATCCGGTTAAACCAACCAGACACATTAACAAACCACTCTTCCACTCTTAAAAACCCCAGGAATCTAATAACGATTTCTTTTAAAATTGCTGCTACAGCCAAGCCTATTAAGAGTAATATCAGGCCAGCCAAAAATTGGGGAAGATAATCGCCTATCTTTGCCAGGGAATTTGTGACAATTGCACTAATTGTTAAACCTATTGCTTCCAAAATTATTCACCTCCCTCCTTCTCCGCCGAAGCTTTATGCGAAGGCGGATCTTTGCGGGCAGGCAATATCATAATAGTCATACTATTAGGTTAAATGTCAAGCTCTAAAAAAGGGTAAGCGAATTCTAATTAATTCCTTACCCTTTTTATTCCGTCTCTAATTCTGCTCTAACTTGTTTAAACTGCCACATCGATTCTCATATCTTCCCAAATATCCCTACTGGCTACTCCATTCCAGCCATTTCTGCTAATATCCTGGTTTAAAATTTCCTCCCTGCTTACTTCTTCTGTGCCTTTGTCTTTTTGTTTGTCATGGTAGTGGTTCTTTTTACGATTCTTTTTTATTCTGGGCATATTTTCTCACCCCCTTTATACTTGGTATCATATTGAAATTAAATAATGAAAAAAGAAAAATTAGGTAAGGAATATGTTAGAACTCATTTTTGATTTAACTTTCTGCTAAAATGTACTCACAGCCCCTGTAGCTCAGCGGATTAGAGCGCTTCGCTTCGGACGAAGAGGTCGGGAGTCCAATTCTCTCCAGGGGCGCATTTTGTAATAGTGATACTAATCAACTACTTCTTCCCCTTCAAAGGTAACATCCTCTGAGGAAGTACCTGTATTGCCTTGTAGAGTAGGGGTAACAAAGGAAAAACTGTTAAGAAATTTACTATAGACTTTCATCCAAAAATCCTCTTCTATTCTTGGCATCTCTACAGTAAAAAGTATACCCTGGTCCAAGGCTCCTGCAAAAATTCTGTCAGGGGTTTTTAATTCCATTGCCTTAAGATTCCCCAATTTCGCTTCTTGGGCAGGTTCTTTTGCAGCGGCTTTATTTAAGTTTAACCATTCATCAATACTTTTAAATTTACTATCGGAAATTTTCAAAGATAAGCTACCACTAACATCTTTTGAAGAAAGCTGTAGGTCAGCATAGGTATTATTCCCTATATCCTGCTTAGTAATGGACAGGTTATCCGGATAACTAAAGCTAAAACCAGCTGGATCAGCATAGTTTATAAAGGTTTCTGAAGGCAGGATTGGTTTATTGGCAGCAGGCTGGCTGGAACTAGGCAAAGGGCTTTTTTGTCCCCCTGGCCGAAATACCAAGAAACCGACACTTATTAATCCTATTAACACCAGCGGCAAAAGTATCTTTTTCATCACAAATTTGAGTATAATATGTTAATCTAATAATTACAATGAAAAAATTGTCAATACTGGCATTGGTGTTGTTTTCTCTGTTCATTTTTACCAAAAATGCCCAGGCAAAAGTCTTACCCCAAGCTCAAAATAGTAAAATATCCAATGTTGTAAAAAATTCAGGCACCAGTATTGGCATATCCGCCACACTGCGAGGTGATAGAAGAGCTCTTATCATCAATTTCAGCAATCTGCAAAATGTCACTGCAGTTTCCTATCTGCTAACCTACAAAACTTCGGTTCAGGACGAAGGGGCCAGAGGAACTCTTAATTTAAATGGGTCCTCTAGCGCCACCACAGAGCTGTTATTTGGCACTTGTTCTAAAAATGTCTGCCGATATCATACCGGCATCAAAGATGCCCGCCTGGAGGTTTCATATACTACCAAAGCTGGCAAAAAGTATATCAAGAGATTTAAAATAAGAGTTTAAGTGCTTGAATTTAATACCAAAGTCTACTAAAATACCCCCACTTATGGCTCAAATAGAAGTTTTGTTTCCTAATACAGCTTCAGTTAGACCGCTAGAAATCAGGCCAGGACAACAATTCCCGGCTTTTAATCCTGATTATACAAGAACGCACCTTGCCCCGATGAACCTTGTTACTGTTATTTCTTATTTGATCCTGGCGTATGAAGAGCTACCTCCCTTACCTTTAGAGATACATGCTAATTATGACCAAAAAATCCCGCTAAGATTTATCACACCTTATAGTTTTAATGCTGAATACGCTACTGAAACCGAAGAAGAAAGAGCTGTCAAGACCAGCAGTAATCCGGTTGATCTAACACTGTCAGATGATATTCTAAAGTTTTGGAAACCAGGGGCTCATAAATTGCATAGACCAGAAGCTCGACCTCCTAGATTCCAGGAAAGATATGAAGATATTCTAAGACAACTAAAACTGCAGTTTATTTTCCCGGTAGTTGCACTGCAAGCACAACCCTCTAACCTTAACCAAGGTGGCATTCGTTTTGAGGATTTCTCTCCTGTTGCAGGATCTCATCCGGATATATCAGCTAGTAGAATTTGGCTAGCAGGATCTATTCGAATGCCGTATGCAGAGGAATTTTTTGATCCCATCCAAGGCAGAATTGACTTAAGCATGGAACAAAAAATGGATGCAGCTGCATGACAGAACAAATAGTTTGTTTCCCATTAATCTTGATATTCACTTTCGTTTTGTAGGTCCATACGGTCAAATACAAGAAGCTGACAATGAATATCACTTTCCTGAAACTTTATAACGAACACTTCTTGCAAGACCAAATCTGTCAATCTTTTTAAGGCTAAGAAGCTTTATAATTGTTTTATTAACTGTTGAGCGGGCAATACCAGTTTTATCGGCTATTTCTTTCGGCGTTGCTTCTGGAACACTTTGAAGATAATTCCAAATAATCAATTGCTTGTTAGATAGTATAGCTTCAATTCTCTCAGAAGAGAGAAGATCTATGGCTTCTTGTGATTGAATAAGCATAATACCTAAGAAAAAATTTAGCCAATCATTAATATCTTCTTTCTTTGTGCCAAAGGTCTTCTGGCTCTTTCTTAAAGCTATATAATACGCAGGTTTTTGCTCTTCAACTAGTTTTTCGTGAGAAACATAGGGCATATATAAGTAACCTTCTTTCAGAAGAAGTAAGTTTGTGAGAACCCGAGAAAGCCGACCATTTCCATCTTCAAACGGATGAATATTTAAATATTCCACTAAAAAATTAGCCATAATTAAAAGAGGATGGTATATATCACTTTCTAAAGCTCCAACGGTCCATTCTACGAGTTCTTGCATATATTTTGGTGTCAGATACGCAGGGGTAGTTTTAAATAAAACACCGATTCGTCTTCCTCTTTCATCAACCATTTCAACCTGATTTTCTTTACTCTTGTACTTTCCTCTATGTAATTTATCTTTTTCTACATATTTCAGAAGCTCCTGATGAAAATGTTTTATAGTATTTTCAGAAAATTTAATAGCATCCCACGCTTCAAAAACATTTTGCAGTAGATCATAATAACCTTGAACCTCTTGCACATCACGATCAGTAAATTTTTGTATCGCGATACCTTGTATTAATTTTTCTACATCGTCATCAGAAAGTTTTGCTCCTTCAATTCTGGTTGAAGCACCGGTTGAGGTAATTAAAACTGATCTTTTTAGCCTGCTTAATAAATATGGATTTAGATTTACTGAAGCAGACCACTGACCCTTAAGCTCATCTATCCTAGCTATTTTTGTTATAATCTCAGGAGGAATACTGTCTAACCTTCTATCAAACTTCATCTTTATGCTCATAAGATTGTCTTGTTATTTGACAAGGTTAGATTATATTAGATAGTATTAGATTTGTCAAATTTAGCCTCAAGTAGTTCGAATGCACAATCGGGTATTAAAACCCTGAAGCTAAATAGATAGTAGCAATTTTTTCGATTCGAACCGCACAATTAGCCCGTTATATCAAGCTATTCGTGATGCCGAAAACCCTGAATGCACCATCGGTGACCCCGGAGCGATTCGAACGCTCGGCCAATGGATTAAGAGTCCACTGCTCTACCGCTGAGCTACGGGGCCTATCTTGATTATTTTAATTGATTCTAAATGATTATTCCACTAAAGTAGGCCTATTTTCTATACGAAGTTACCTTATAAATAGCAAACAGTAACACTCCCACGCCCAGGATTTGAGTGGTTGATAGCCCTTTTTGAAAATAGAAATAATCGATAAATATAGCTGAAGCAGGCCAGACTAACTCACAAATAGTGGTTACCCTTGCCGGAGTTTTCTTTAAACCATAATAATATATGGCCAAAGACACCATCCCAGTTGAAAAAGTTATCAGCAATAGGCTAACCCACTGTGCCTGATTTAGAGTAAACAGTGCTGGAGTTTGGTTAAATGCGGCAATAAACCCAAATGCAAATATGGGAGCCAGCAAAAACCTAAGGATCGTAGCTGTTAAAAAAGAAACCCTATTTAAAACGTATTTACTAATGGCAGTTGAAGATCCCCATAAGATTCCTGCCAAAAGAGCCATTCCACCAGCAATAGCAGTACCAGCTCCTGTTTGTAGATTAACTGTTAGATCTTTAAAGGTAACAAAATAAGCTGCTACTAGGGCCAACACTGCCCAGACAATAAAGTTTTTGGTTATTTTTTCCTTTAGTAAAATTGCCGCTGCGGATATGGCCCAAATTGGCTGTAGTTGTTGCAGCAATACTACCACGGAATATTGTATATAATTAACTTTACCCAAGGCAGCAGTATAAAAAATCGTGCCCAATGCTCCGGAAAAAAGGGCCACTACAGTAATGGCTACCCACTCTTTTTTAGTCATCTTTTTAAAATCCGGTAACCATTTAGGGATTAGAAAAAGGAGCATACCCAAACCCAAAAGATGCTCATAAAAAACCACTACTGTTGGAGGAAGGCTGTACAGTCCGCGTCTTAAAACTCCATCAAAACTCCAAAGGAGTGCGGCAATAACCACAAATAAAGGACCAAAATTTTTAAGTTTTTGCATATTCTTTCTTTCATCCCGACTATACGGTCGCTACCGGAGTTACACCGGTTCCTGGGTCGAAATCTCGACCCTCGTAGAGTTTACTACCGATTAGGACTTACACCCAATCCCCGAAAGAACCTTTTTATAATATGTGATAAAGTTTATATCTGTCAATACCGGGATTAGTTTTCCAGTGACAGAACTTTATTTAAAATTGTCTCTTTGTTTTTAAAATAAGCTATATTATATTTAGGGAAGTACAGAAACACTGCTGGTGAATCTTCCAGCAAAGCTCTTTGGAAATCAAAGTATTTTGCTTTTCTATCTTCTTCGGTAATTGTTTTTCTACCATCCTCCAGATCCTTGTCAGCCCTTTTAGAATCATATTTTGTTAAATTAGTTTTAGTTTGGGTGGTGTGCCAAAGTACATACTGGTCAGGATCCGAAGGTATACTTTGGGTAATTAATAGGGCTTGAAAATTTTGAGGGATGCCTGATTCAATCCTCAGCTTAATATTTATTCCCAAAGCCCGCCATTTTTTTACTACTAAATTCCCCACTTCTTCTAAATTGGGGATGGCGGTTAAAATAATCTCTTCTTTTAGCTGGGCATCGGACAGATTAGATTTGGCCCGTTCCAGAGCTGCTTTTGCCTCATCTGGACTAGCCAAATATTTCTTAGAATCAGGATTATATGCCCAAAGTGAGGGAGGATAAGGATTGTCTGCTTCCTTTTCCCCTTCAATTTTGGGTGTTGAAAATGATAAAGCTTGACGCATTGATCTACTAGATAAAATAGGATCTTTAGTATTAAATAAAATGCTCACCAGTTTTCTGTAATCAATTTTTTGGGAAATAGCTACTTTGGGATTTAGGGAAAACATCTTACCATTGGTAAAACCTAACAGAGCCTGCATTTCTCCCAGCTCAAACCCAGTAATGGCTACTTTTTCATTTGGATAAAAGCGAATGGAAATAAAAGGGAGTTGAGAATCCAAGGGTTCAAGTTCTATTTTGGTGATAAAAATTCTGGATTTTTCAATCCTGGCAATTTTATAAGGCCCTATTCCCAACAGTGTCCCTTTTTTAATGATTGGTCTGGTTAAAAGACTGGGGAAAGGAGAATAAGCCTCCTTTAAATTAAACTGTATGGTCCTATCATCAGGACTAGTTTCACTGACATCAGGAATTTCAAAAATAAGATCCCCTGCCTTTATCGGCGAACCATCAGACCACTTAAGCCCCTCTTTTAGCTTAAATTTAAAAACAGTAGCATCATTATTAACCTCCCAGCTGGAAGCTAAGTTGGGTGTGACACGGCCGTTGTCCATCACTTTAACCAAACTTTGGGATAACAGGCCAGTCACCTGAGAGGGTAAATCATGTTCTTGATAAGTACCAATCAGGCCTAAAGTGATGGTATTAGGATTATAAAAAAAATTAAACTTCACTTGAGCAAATACAAAGAGGCTGGCGATTAAAAAAATAAACAACATTATCAGCTTCACTCTTTTTACATACTCAATAAGAATAAGGCCCAACAGTTTAACTGACCGGAATATTTTCATTTTCTTTAGAGCGCCAAACCAACTAAGGAGGATAAAATTAAGCTAGTGGCAATTACTATAGTAGCGTAAAAAAGTATTTTCTCCGCTCCCCTTTTGGTTCTATAAAAGCTTGAGTCGCCTCCTCCAAAAGAAGAGCCCAAACCTGAGCCTTTTTGCTGAATAATAATAACCACAATTAAAAGTACGGCCAAAATTATTTGAATAAGGGAAATTGTTGCTTTCATTGGGAGTATTATACACTAAGTTTTAGTGAACTAGCCACTGAAGGAAATGAGTGATCACTCCTATTGAAAGGCTAGCTAAAACCGCTACCCAAAAAGTGGTTAAATCCATGGGAGGAACAGTTATTACATTTAAATTAATCCCGGGAAATCGATATGGTAAAAGAGCAAAATCAGATACCACTGTAGTTAAAGCATACAAAGCCAAGACATTAATCAGCCAGGCAAAAAGGCCAACAGTTAACAGATTTAAAGGCAAAAATAGGATTTTCAGGAGAGGTACTAACAACCAATTTATCAGCATAAAAACTACAGCACCTATAGCTAAGCTTTTAAATCCACCCGCAAAGGTAAAGCCAGTAATTAACTTGGAAGTAAGGGTTAAGGAAACTGCATTGATTAGAAAGGAACGGAGCAGAGTTTTCATTTTTTGGCCGATTTTACCATATCATAATTGATGAATTTAGTCACCCTAATTGAAAACCTTTTTGCTATGTAATTTACGGTGATAAGTAATGGCAAACCTGTGCGCTTCGTCGCGGATTTTTTGAACCATTTTTAAGCCTTCTGATCTTTTGGGTAATTTCACTATTGATCCATCTGGTGCATACAGCCATTCAAATCTTTTTGCCAATCCAAAAACCGGTTTATTAACATTTCTTTCTTGTAAAACTTGGTAAGTCCCATTAACCTGACCTGCTCCTCCATCAATAATAAAAAGATCAGGCAAGGGCCATTCTGGATGGTTCAACCTCCTTTTCATCATCTCCTGATGCATACCAACATCATTTGGTTTTCCGGTTATTTTAATTTTAAACTTTCTGTACTGAGATTTATCAATTTCTCCATTAGTTAGAACAACCATCGAACCAGTGGATTCATGACCAGCAATATTAGAGATGTCATAACATTCAATTCGATTAGGCAGGGTGGATAGATTTAATACTTTTTGCAGCTCTGCCAGACCAAGCTTATGTTGGTCTTCCAAAAAATTAGGGTTTTCCAGATAGCTTTGGGTCCGATTGGCTTGAGTTAAATAAGCAATACCGGATAGAGTTTTTTTAATTCTACCGGCTTCTTCAAAATGCTGTTTTTTGGCAACTTCCTTCATTTCTTTAGTTAGCTCATTGACAAGTTTTTCTTTATCTCCGCTTAAAAATTTAATTAACCGATTGATTATTTTCCGGTAATCCTGTTTATCTATTTCCCCAGCACAAGGGCCAGGGCAAAGACCTAAGTGATAATAAAAACAGGGCCGTTTACTCCCTTTCTCTAGTCTCCAAGAAGGATAAGCACACCAAGGGAAAACTCTACGCAGTAACTTTAGGGTTTCTCTAACAGTCCGAGAAGATGGAAATGGCCCAAAATATTTTAAAACCGATTTTAGTTCTTGTTTTCTGGCTGTTAAAACTCTAGGAAAAACTTCTTTGGTGATAATAATATATAAATAGTCTTTATCATCTTTTAGGCTGACATTAAACGCCGGCCAGTATTTTTTAATTAAATTAGCTTCTAAAATTAAAGCCTCCAGCTCTGATTCAACAATAATAGTTTCAACTGATGAAATATTTTCCACCAGGGTCAGCGTTTTTACGCTCTGACCAGATTTACTAAAATAGCTGGCCACTCGGTGATATAAATCAATTGCCTTGCCAACATAAATAACCCGGTTAGATTTATCTTTAAACTGATAAACTCCCGGTTTGTGGGGCAAAGTTTTCCGATCAATAAATTTCGGCAGCATATTAACTTTTGGCAATGGGCTTTTTAAACCGACGGCGATATATCAATACTCCCAAAACCAAAACATATAACACTCCCATTAAAGAGATTACTAAAGTGGCAATCATGGGCACTGTCTGAAAAATCAAAAAAGGTTTAATTTCGACATCTTTGGTATATTTTTGTGAGCCTATCAAAACCACAATTTGATCATTAAAGCTGTCAAACAAAGACTTAGTCCGGATATTAAAATCAAAGGTGGCGTTACCAAAAGCAGCAATCGGACCTAAATTCTGACTGCCTCCATTTAGAATTACTAACTTAGCTGATTCAACAGTGAAGGTATTTGAAGGATAAACTGCATTACCGGCATTTAAGACCTTAACCTTAATTTTTTCCGGAAAACCAGCCAGGATAGGCTCAGAATTTTCTATCTGAACAGATAGCTGTGGTTTACCTAAAAAATCATTCTCGGATAACCGTACTTTAACATCATGTGAATCTTGACCAACATATTTGTATGACCCTGCCGGAATCGGATACTGAGAGGATGAACCCTTAACAGCAAAGACAAAATGATTTAGATCAAGTTTATTAAAATAGTCAACTCCTCCAGTGGTGTTTTCCCAAGTCGGATCAACCATCACCCAACCCTTCGCATCATCCCAATATTCAGGCCAGGCGTGTAAGATGTCTTTAGCCAAAGAAAGCGGCCGCAAGGTTGGATTAGCAGTATAGGCAAAACCGTCCAGTTCTCTGCTCGGGATACCAGCAGCCCGGCTCAGTGCAATAAACAGGTCTGTAAATTCCATACAAACCGCTTGATTTGGATTATTTAATACAGCCAAAGCACCAAATCTTTCTATATTATCTTTGATTCTGCCTGGGTCATATTTTAGGGTGTTAACTACGTAATGATAAATTAGTTTGGCTTTCTCGGTTTGATTTTGAGGGGGATTGGCACCTAAAATATCAGCTAATTTTGATTGGATCTGCGGATTATCTTTTTCCCAATATTTGTCTGCCTTGGTATACTTTTCCCTTAAGCCCTCTGGTAGTGATGGGTTTTTAACTTTGCTAGCAGTATAGAGCTTGGCAGAACCAACTACTTTTATATCCAACTTTTGTCCTCTGTTTAATCTATACCAGGCCTGGTAGTTACCATCATCATCAACTGTAACATTGGAGGGCTTGGGATCAATCCGAGCCATTATGACATCCTGGTAAGCAGTGTCAGGCGGAAGAGCAACACTGGTTAAGATCGGTACCAGGTTATTATTTTCCAGGTGATAGCTTAAGTCAAAATCAAACAGCTGGAAGGTACCAAAAGAGGCAGAAACACCAGACTGTTGCAGCTGGTTCTTTTCAAAAGTTAGAAACATCTTGCCGGAGGAGATAGTTTGAGTTTTAGGGGTGGGAGTAATTAGGCTTGGCTCGCCAAATTGTAATGGCACGGAAATAGTCAAGTTATAAGCTTCCAGATTACCGGATGAAACTTTTGGAGCTCTCACTTCCCAAACTTTACCAACTCTTTCGGCAAAATCTTTAGACTTAAATTGTAAAGTCCAAGGGAAAACTTTATCTTTACCAACTACCTGAGCATTGAATTTAACTTTAAGGGTGGTTGAAGTACCGGTCTGCTCCTGAGTTACCTCCATGTTTCCACCACTGTCTGAGGCTTTAATATCAAAAATTTGGGTGGTGCCAATAATTAGTTTAAACTGGCTGGCATAATATTCAGAGGTTAAGTTACGCAAATTAATATTTTCTGTAACCGTAGTAATCCCGTCTACTCCCACATCATAAGCCACATCATAGGAGGTGGAAAATTCATCAGCAGCAAAAACAGAAGCCGGTAACACCAAACAAGATACCAGAAGCAAGATAAAGAGAAGCGTCAACTGAAAAATCCGCATGGGAGTATTGTAGCAAACCTTAACTGCCATTGCGAACTAATAGCTTGCCTTTGATCGGAGCATTACTCCACTGTTTTGCTGTCTTAAGACAAGAACATATCCAGGAACAGAAAGAATCGACCTCGACCTCATAACATAAATATACAGGCTAAATTAAAGTCTGTTCAAAATTTTCAAAGCTATCTGTTTCCAGCTTAAAACTCATATTATTTTCGCCAAATAGTGGCCGGTGTGGGAGGATTTTACTTTGGCTACCTGCTGTGGGGTACCTTCAGCTATGACTTGTCCTCCACCCAAACCACCTTCTGGTCCTAAATCTATTATCCAGTCAGTGTTTTTGATGACATCTAAGTTATGCTCAATAATAATTACAGTATTACCGAAATTAACCAGTTTTTTAAGAATAGTTAACAATCTTTCAATATCGGCAAAATGAAGTCCGGTGGTTGGCTCATCCAGGATATAAATAGTTTGGCCGGTTTGACGCTTGGACAGCTCACTGGATAGTTTAATCCTCTGGGCTTCTCCCCCGGATAGAGTTGGTGCTGGTTGACCTAAGCGGATATAACTTAAACCAACATCATTTAATACCTGAATTTTATTTTTTATATTGGGAATATTTTCAAAAAACTTTAATGCTTCCTCAACTGTCATTTCCAAAACATCGGAAATATTTTTATCCTTAAAATGAATTTCCAAAGCTTCCCGGTTATATCGTTTACCTTGGCAGGCCTCACAAGTTACATAGACATCCGGCAAAAACT
>OBEQ010897149.1_pt1 | contig 11688 bp, 6 predicted proteins | sample 1670901 | NCBI WGS metagenome assembly OBEQ01 (sample SAMEA104232315, study PRJEB22302) | groundwater metagenome | biome: forest; feature: aquifer; material: groundwater | place: USA | collected 2011-08-07 | depth 5.4 m | reverse complement strand
GAGCTTTGTAGGATGGGTGACAACCCATCAAAGGTGATCAGAATTCTGCTGAATAGCGCTAATAAGCTAAAAAAATGAACTCTGTAATGATGGGTTATCACCCATCCTACGAATGTTTTACTCTCTACCTGAATGTGCTGAATAGTTACAAATATTTTACTAATCGGCTTTTTCGATCTCTGGCACGTCAGCATTTTTGAGCGAACGACCAGTGCGCTTTTTCACTTTAGCTTTGCTTACCTCTCTCGCTTCCGCCACTTCGTTAGTAGCGTTTTTACCGACGACTTTTTTAATTGGCTTGTCAGTCTGCTTAGTGGTATTGGCAGAGATTGTGTTAGCTGAATCAGTGTGCTTTTTTTGCGACTTAGTTGATACAACCGTTTCTGCGCTTTGTTTTGACTGATGCTTTGGTTTTAACTTTTGTTCTTGTACCGCACCAAACACAGTGCGCGCAAGCAGATCAACTATTTTTGGCGCCAGCTGATCAAGGATATTGATCAGCACCCCCAATCGATCGACCACACGCCGCGGTTTGTGGATGATAGCGTGAGAAATTTTTTCCACCGCATCTTCGGTGCTAGTAACAGGTATAAATCGCAAAGCTCGTTCGGTGGAAAAACGCGAGGTTTTTATCGATGTGGTGCTGTCGCGCAACAGATCTATATGCACTTGGGTAAAATCAATGCCCTGTTCAGCATATTCCAGTGCCGCACTGCGGGTAAAACCATCCAATGCCGCTTGCGCACTGCGATAAGCGGCGAACGAGGATTCATAGATCATCAATCCGTTAGTGGTCACATTAATGACATGTCCCCTGCCATACACAGCCATTGCTGGCATGAGGCCACGCATCAATTGCACTGGCACAAAGTAATTTAACTGCATCATGATGTGATAATCGTGGAGGGATTGACCGTACTTATTACTGTCGTCGCTGATAAGACTTCGTTCAGTATAACCAGCATAATTAATCAGAAAATCTACCACACCATATTCAACCTTAATGCGTCGAATCAATTCGCGACAGGTTTCATTCTCGTATGGATTGTAGTGAGGTTGGGTGCTAGCGTCTGGATCAGCCGCTTGATAATTTAAACCCTGCAAATCACAAGCAAAATAGGCAGCCAGATTTTGCTGGGGGTTTTGGGATGCGCCATTGCTTTTAATATTAGGGTTCTTAATATTCGCGTTAACAGCTGAATCAGCGACTAATTCTGCGGATCGGACTGAATGCAGAATGGCGATATCCGCGTTGATCTCATCAATCAATTTTTTGAGCGCTTCTTCACGCTCCGCCACCAACACCACCCGCGCACCGGCACGCGCCAATCGCAAAGCCGTTGCGCGACCCAAACTGCTGGTCGCACCAGTAATGACGATCGTCTTGTTTTCAACGAAGTGTCCCAAAGATTTGTTTTGGAATAATGCGGGATCAAGATTCTCTTCCCAATACTCCCAGACTTGCGGGGCGTATTCATCGAGGCGTGGCACAAACAGTCCAGCGTTGACCAGAATACGCTGGCTATCGCGATTATCAAATTGAGTACGACTCTGGATAAGCTCGACTATCTCGGGAGACAACCCTAATTCTTTAAGTGCCATGCGATAAAAATGGTTTATCGGCCCAACCAGCTCGATTATTTTTGCGAACAAATGAAACAGTCCAGCCCAGACACCCCCACTGATAGAGATGGTCATATCGGGGCCGCGCGCGGCCCGCATAAATACTCTAATGCCATCGCCAACACGATAATTGTAGGTGTCAGTGATATGAAAACATTTGCCTGGTAGATTGTCCTTATAATTGTCCTTATGAATGTCCTTATGAATGTCTTGATGCGCAATATGAGCAACCGCCTGTGCGACATAGTCGACCGGCACCAGATTTAACCATCCACCATCAAAACTGGGTAGTGGCACCCAAGGCGGTAAACTATCACGTATCCGTTTTATCACGCCGAATAATTGATAGGGGCCAGTCGGTCGGTCTATCTCGCCAGTCTTGGTATCACCAACGACAGTGGCAGGGCGATAAATCTTATAAGGAATGCGGCAGTGGTTTCTGACAAACAGTTCAGCTTCATGTTTGGTGCGGCTAAACAGATTTTTAATGTCGGCCAAATTGCCGATCATGTCTTCGCGAAAAATTCCGTCATAATCGCCGGCAACTTTAGTGGTACTCATAAAATGAAATTGTTTTACGCCCATTTGCTCGGCCCAGGCCACAGCCTGTTGTGTACCTAACACATTGACCTGCCACGCGCTCCATTCCTTATCGGCAATGTGTTCGAAATGATTTTCCAATGCTTCCTGGGTGTGTAATCCGGCGAGATGGAAAAAATGTTCAATGCCATGCAGCCGAGCCAGATCTTTGGCAGAAATCCCTAATTCGGCTTGGGTCAACTCACCGATAACGGCGATCAGGCGAGTTTCATCAACACCAAAACGATAGCGCAATTCCTCCAGTTTGGGTTGCGAGTTTTCTCTGACAAGACAAAAAACGACACCGCCTCTATCGAGTAACTGACCAACTAAATGGCGACCGATAAAGCCTGTACCACCCGTGACAAAGTACTTTAGCGAACTCGTTTCTCTGTCTTTCAAATCAGAACTTCTCAAATCAGAACTTCTCAAATCAGAGTTTCTCAAGTTAGAGTTTTTCAAATTACCGTTACTCAAGCTTTACTCTCCATGTTTTTATTCCATGCCATTAATTCCATAGCATGCCTCGCTGGAGTAAAGTCTCGCCGATCTGATAAGTGAGAATTTTTTTAACTAATTTGTCTCCCAAATTAGAGGGATTAAGCAGATTTAATCGCTCAAGATAAGGCCGAGTAGATATTTCATTGGCCGAACTAAATAAAGAGCTGAATAAAGCGTGCAGCGCGAGTTTTAGCATCCCCGGCACACTGCGCGTTTTCTTTTTTAAACCTTTCAACGCCAGTGCGAGCACTAATTCCGTGTCATCAAATTCGCCACCGAGCGGCAAACTGGGCAGGTGTCCCATTGCTCGGTAGGGAGTTAATATTCGTTGCAGAATCTCCGGTGTGTTTTGACAAAACTGTGCAGGTATCTGATAGTCTTGCGGCACTTTGCCAGCAACTTGCGCCTCTTTCAATAGGCTCGTCTGAAAACGTGAATCGCTAATATTGAGCAGCGCCATGATAACTTCACTGTCGGTTTTACCGCGCACATCAGCAATACCATACTCTGTTATATAAACATCGCGTAAATGCCGTGGAATGGTGCTGCGCCCATAATTCCAAGTGATATTAGAACTTTCTGAAGCGCCGTGATCATAGGTCGATTTTAACAACAGCACACTCAGTCCATCTTCAAGCTCGTGGGCTTGCGCGACAAAATTATACTGACCACCGACACCACTCACCACCTGGCCATTATCAAGTGTGTCAGAGGTTGCAGCGCCCAGCAGGGTTACTTTGAACACTGAATTGATAAATCGAGCACTGCTGCGCTGTGCCCGTTTTAAGGATTCATTGCCGTAAAGCTGATTAACATAACTGATCTTAGTCATGTTTATTTTTCGCAGCATTTCGCGCGGTAGATCCCTGAGCGCTTGATAAAAACGTTGGTTGCCGAGAAAGAATCCGCCATGCAATATAATACCACTACTCAGTTTTTCGCTTAAACAATGGGTCGCGATCGCTTGAATTCGCTGCTCGCTCGTTAATTTGGCTACTAGAATGTGTTCGCCGTCAGTTTGTTCGTCGAGGTAAAGTTTAGCGTTGGCAAATCGGATATTTGCTCGAAAAAAGCCATGCTTCTTTAACCAAGCGATATCCTTTTCGGTGAGCTCAGGATTCACTAAACCCGCTGCGAGCAAGTGATGCAAGGATTCGGCCGAGAGATGGTTGGGATCGATAGATTTTTCATTGATAAGGGTTTGTAACACGAGATCATCGTATACTTCTCGTTTGAGGATGCCGCACTTTATAAGTTGTAAAAAGCCATCGACAAACATCTCAGTATTGGCATAGAGCCCTGTAGCAAATGGCTCTAATCCGCCGTGTTTCGCTATAGGTTCAGCAAAGCGTAGACCCGCGCCCAGTGACTTCACCAGTTTTTGATAAACCGTGTTGTGGTCCTGCCGCAGCTGCAGCGCCTGAACGATGGTATCCCCCAATCCACCAATACCGATTTGCAGTGTGCCGCCATCTTTAATTAATGTACTCGCGTAGAGTCCAATGGCATATTCACGATTGCTGACAGGTAACTTTGGCGCACAAAACAACGGCGTCTGATATTCAGGTCTTGCAATGACAAAATCAAACGCGCTCGCTGCGATTTGTGCATCGTTTTCCATAAAGGGTAATTGTTCATTCACCTGCCCAACGAGGACAATCTTTTCCCCCTTGCACTGACGCTTTTTTAACAGCGGAACCAGATCCAGAAATATTTCAGGATTACAGGATAAGCTATATTCCGCTTCACCTTGCGGTCCGCTGCGCTTGGAGATCATCTGCGCGACAACGTTGACCCCCTGATCATTGAGATCTCTGGCGGCATAGGTGTAATTGGTATTGATATAATGTTGCTGCGCGTATTGATTGCCAAGCAGTGAGCCGGACTTAAAGAAGAATTCCTTGACGACGATATTGCTTGGCAGCTGGCCTTTTTTCAAATCGCTGAGAAAATCAAATCCTACATAACCAGCGAACAAACGTTTGGCAATGGGATCAAAAAAGGCTTTTTCTAATTTACCTTTGGGATGGGGTGGTTCGAGAGTCAATGCTGTCAAAATAGTTAAATGAAGTGCTGGGTTGGCTTTTACCCGCCGATAAAGAGCATTGGTAAATTGGGCAGGTTTGCCGATACCCAGGGGTAGTCCGAGCACGATCCGATCACCTACTTGCGCAATCACTGCATCGGCGCAGGCTTCGACGGTGATGGAATCAACCGAATTTAATTCAACAGTGCAGGAATTTACAGCACTCAAATTAACAGTGCTATTTTCCATCGTAGTTTTTTCAAACGAGCTGGGATCAACAGCACTAGAACCGTTCGGCTTAACAGGCATATCGATCTTCCTGCGCCTTCATCCTTAAACTTACTTGCATCTCATTCCTTTTATTTATTTGTTCCGACCCTGGAGACAACAAGCTTAATCTGTTGGTGCACTTGCCACTAAACACACAAATCCCAATAGACGAAGGCTGAAAGTCAAGCACCTGAGATGCCGTTCCGCATCAGCCAACGGGGAGTAATATTACCTTAATTAAGACCGAGATACTGCACTATGACCTACTAAACAGCGTCTATTAATGGGGACTAAATCAGGTAGAAAATCGCAAATGAATACTTTATGTGCATTAACATTTGCCGAGCTGATATTGGTGTGGGAGTCAATAGTGTTGCTTAGTTATTAGCGCATCACTCGGAATAACCCATATTGGATTTAGCAAAAGTTAATATAGGTTCTGCTCACCTGCAGGCCGACTCTTAAAGCGTCGATGAACCCACATGTATTGCGCTGGAAACTTGCGAATCTCTCGGGCCAACGCAGTGTTTATGGCTGTTGCATCGAGCACATCATCGCCACTGGGAAAATTTTCGAGCGGTGGCGAGATGCAGACCCGATATCCAAGGCCATCCGCTTTGCGGTGATGGCTCAAAATCAACACCGGCGAGTGATTGATTTTAGCGAGGCGCGAGGTGGCGGTAATTGTCGCCGCCGGCACATCAAAAAACGGCGCAAACACCGAATGTTTCACGCCATAGTCTTGATCAGGCGCATACCACACAATATTGCCAGCTTTCAAACAGCGAATGACCTGTCGCATATCGCCGCGCTCAATGACATTTTTGCAAAACTGTTTGCGGCTATTCACCATCACGTAATTAAACACAGGATTTTTATGCGTGCGATACATCACATCAACTTTATTGATCACCGACATCAACACGCCACCCATATCCAGCGTCGAATAATGCGCTCCAACCAGCACAACTCCGCGCCCCAGGGCTTTAGCGTCGGCTAGGTATTCGGCTCCCTCCACATCAATATCGGACAAGTGAATTCGTTGCCAGCTCCACCAGGCAATACAGGTTTCGATCAAGCCAATACCATTCTCAATCATAGTTTGTTTGACCAAGGCGGCTTGTCGCTCAGCCGAAAGCTTGGGAAAGCAGAGTTGAATATTTATTGCGGCGATCTTGCGGCGTTGGCGGGCGAAAATAAAAAGCAAATAACCGAGGGCAGTACCCAATTTCAATTGCCAATAAAAAGGTAAAAAGGCGATCAGGCGCATCAAACCCAACCCTAGCCAGGTCAACCAGTATTGCGGTGCGATTAAATCGGCTGTGGTAATTTCTTCAATCTGTTTTTGGTCGCGCTGTCTTGTTCTTGCCAAAACTATCTCTCTCTTTCATACCAAACTAAGTGAATCAATCGCTTGCCACTATACCACGCATCACCTACTGCCAACATATTGGTAATCGGATACAACTTAGCCAGATTCGATTCTAAAAATAAACAAAATAGCCGCCTATTTCGCTGAACCGCTATTGAATAATCACTGCTTCACTCAACATAATGTCGCCTCATGATTTAGCTACAAAGAGTTTATCAATAAATAAACTACGTCGAGATTAAGGACAATTTTCAATGGCGGTAAATTCAGTATTGCGAATCAACATGACTGGCATGTGCGAATCGCCCAAGGACGAAGCGAAGCGTTATCAAACAGCGCTGGACATGGCAACATTTGCCGAACAACACGGCTTTAAAACTATCGCCGTTGAAGAGCACCACTGCGCTGGCAACGGTTGGCTGCCCTCACCCATCACCATGGCCGCTATGATTATCGCTCGCACGCAAAAAGTAATGGTAAATGTTTCCGCACTATTAGTAACGCTTTACGATCCACTGCGTCTGGCAGAAGACATCGCGATTTTAGATCTGGTCAGCAACGGCCGCTTTAACTTTGTCGCTGGTCTCGGCTATCGCCCCATTGAATACCACGCGATGGATAAAAGCTGGGAAGATCGCGGTCAGCTAATGGATGACGTGATCGAAGCGCTCCTCAACGCCTGGACTGGTGAACCCTTCGAGTATAAAGGCAAGACTGTGCGTATCACTCCCGTACCCGTAACAAAACCGCATCCCTTCTTTTTTATCGGCGGCATGAGTAAAACCGCTGCTCGCCGTGCGGCTAAATTTGGCGTGCCATTTTATCCTCCGCAGCACATGCCGGAGTTGGAAGAACTCTACCATGCCGAACTAGCACGTCATGGCCATAAAGGTTTTGTTTATTACCCCACTGAAGATCAAAACTCCATGTTGTTTCTCGATGAGAATCCAGACCAAGCCTGGGAAGAACTCGCACCTTATTTTTTGCGTGAAACACAGGAATATGCATCGTGGAAAGTGGATGGCGTGCCACGTCCAAGTGAACAGACGACTAATACTATTGATGATCTCAAGGCACAACAACGTTACGTTATTTTATCGCCGGAGGAATGTCTCGAAAGAATCAATTCACGCGCGATGAACTGTACCAATGTGCTGCATCCTCTGGTCGGCGGCATGCCACTCGACAGAGCTTGGCGTTCGCTTGAACTTTATGTTGAGAAGGTTTTGCCGGCGGTAAGCCCCAAAAAAAATATTTAATTCTAATTGCCACTCTCACACACGAGCCGTAGGGGCAGACCCCCGTGCCTGCCCTTTTTTTTCCAGAACACTGTGCCAACCCACAAGCAGGAGGGCAACCACGGGGGGTTGCCCCTACGGTCAAACGCAACGAGATTGCAATGGGACCCACGTTGTTACATATGCTGCGGAGGCTGGGCGTTGTGCTTCGATGAATTGGCAAAACTGGTAATTTCAATATACCGCTTCTGAAAAAAATCCGTCGCCTGTTCAGCCGGCATAGGTCTACCTAACAGAAATCCTTGGATAGTGTCACATTGCAGTTCGATTAAAAAATCTAATTGCTCTTTTGTTTCCACGCCCTCCGCGACTATTTTTAATTTAAGATCGCGCGCGAGCGTGATAATCGCTTTTAGAATTTTTAAACTTTCGACATCGATTTCTAAATCTTTAATAAATGAACGATCAATCTTGAGCGTGTCTATCGGAAAACGTTTTAAATAGGACAACGAAGAATAACCCGTGCCAAAATCATCGAGTGCAATGGTGATACCCAGTTCACGCAGGTGCGACAACATGCTGATAGCAACATTTTCATTCTTGATCAAACTGGATTCGGTAATTTCTATTTCAAGATGCCGTGCTGCAAGGTTATATTTATGCAAAACTTTTTTGACAGAATTTACCGGGTTTCCATAGTTGATTTGCACCGACGATACATTGACAGAAACCACCACCTCGGGCATACCTTCCTCGGTCCAGATTTTTGTTTGTCGACAAGCTTCATCTAGCACCCACTCACCAATTTCTTTGATGAAGCCCGTTTCTTCGGCCAGCGGAATAAATTCCATGGGACTTATCATGCCTTTTACTGGATGCATCCATCTAATCAAGGCTTCAAATTCATATTGGTTGGGATCTTTAATGCTAACCCGTGGCTGATAATAAAGTACAAATTCCTTATTTTCTAAAGCGCCGCGCATACCGCGTTCTAATTCGAGGCGCCGGGTAATATGAATATTCATCTTATTGTCGAAGTACTGATAACTATTCTTGCCTTTCGCTTTAGCTTCATACATAGCAATGTCGGCGTTTTTAATCAGCACCTCAGGCTCTTGACCATCATTCGGAAATACAGTGATGCCGATGCTGGCGCCAGCAAATATCTCATGCCCCTTGAGAAAAAATGGTTCCGCCAGGGTTGCCAATATTCGCAGTGCGACAAATGAAGCATCTTCAGGGGAACGCAAATCTACCAGTAAAATAGTAAATTCGTCACCGCCCAAACGAGCAAGAATATTTTTCTCGCCCTGACTCGCCGACTCATTAAGGGAGAAAAAATCTTCGCCGCGAATACATTTACTCAGCCTATCGCCCGCTTGTTTCAACAGCTCATCGCCGGCACTATGGCCGAGACCATCATTAATGGTTTTGAAATTGTCGAGATCGAGAAATAAAATACCGATGGAAGATTCATTGCGAAGCGCACGCGCGATCATTCTTTCGAGATTATCCACCAATGTGATCTTGTTAGGTAAACCGGTGAGTGTATCCAGATAGGCAAGCCGCTTGATATCTTCTTGACTGGTATCAAGACTTTCCTGCATATGAATAAAGGAATCACCCAGGTCATCAATTTCATCAAAACTTTTAAGTTGAATATCCCAATCTCTTTTACCTTCGGCGATGGAACGAGTAAGTTGTTGCAAACGCAGAATAGGCACAACAACATATTTGTTGAGCTGAAAATAGCTTAAGGCGATTACTATCAATGTCACCACCACTGTCAGCGCAACAATTATATAAATGAGTTGCTCAGCATCATGAGCCAGCGCAGATTGCGATAACAATCCAACCAGAAAAATATTTTGCGTGACCTGGCGCTTAATGGCCATGTACTCTTCGTTATCGATCCTGGTACTTAAATTATCAATATTACCTAAATAACGCGAGAGGAATGTACCTACAACCTCAGTCGATATCGCACTGTTTTTTGGCTGAAAGAGTACATTATTTTTATCATCGATAAGCAGTAACGTCGTTGGGATTGAAAAGTGACTTTGTTCCATACGCTGAAAAATATCACTCAACGTCATGGTGATGGCAACAAAACCACGGAAGGTTTTATCAGCGTCAACCGTATCTGGAACATTTTTTTGTAAATTCATCCGCTTCATTATCTGCACTGCGTATTCATGGTTATCCGGATTAAAAAAAATGTATGAGGTAATATCGTTACTACTTAAATAAGCCCGTTGAAAATAAACTGTCTCAAATTCATTGTCGGCTACATTATTTGGCAAATTGGGAGCGAGCCTTAAATCTTCTTCGCCATTGGGCAGGAGAACGCGAATTTCATAATACTTCGGATTACTCTCTTGATATCGACTTAACAATCGAGACAGAGGACGCTGCAATATGGAGTAGCGATCAGCTTCGTCAGCAATGAAATAATCATCAATTATTTTAGCGTCAGATATGAGTTCGACATTCGTTTTGGCCTGAGCGATCTGATTTTGAATATTATCATTGAGATGATCGAGTGTGGTATTGAGTTGCTCGAGACTCACTTTGCTGGTGTTGTCGGCAATATAGGCATAGGCAAGCATTGCAACCAGCGCAATCGGAAACACCACCAGAGGTGTTAATAGACCGAGAATTTTTGGTTGTAACTTCATTTTTTAAACCTGGTCACTCCCATCTCAAAACTTATTTCAATTAGCCTACTTGAGCAATAACTTAGAGAAAACATTATTGCGTAAACGCAATTCCTTGGGCTCATGTTCAATGAATGATTCAGATTTATCTAGGACTTTTTGGTCGGGGTAGATTATTGGATTTGCCAGCATCTCTTTTGGCAACAAACCTTCAGCTGATTTATTGGGTGTCGCATAGAAGAGTTCTGCTGCAATCGCTGCTGCATGTTCGGGTTTGTTAATAAAATTGATAAATTTTTGCGCCGCGTTTTTATGCTCTGATGCCTTCAACACTGCAATATAATCGATCGCAATATCGCAACCTTCTGCCGGAACTGCAAATTTAATATTCTTGTTGTACTGTGATAACAACAAAGCATCGCCGTTGTAAATCATGGAAACCCAGATCTTGCCCGTGACCAAATCTGATTTTTCATTTAAATCAAGATAGGAATAGGCTTTCACAAAAGGTTGTTGCGCGAGGAGTAATTCCTCGACCTTTTTTAGCGCCGTCGGATCACTGGAATTGAGCGAATAACCAAGCGCTTTAAGTGCCGCACCAATGACCTCGCGCGAATCATTGATCATCATGATGTGTCCCTGTATAGCTGGGTCAGGTTTAAAGAGTTCTAGCCAGCTACTAAAGGTATTTTTTACCAGGTCAGCTCGATAGGCGATCCCTACGGGGCCCCATAGATATGGGACTGCATGGTTGGCAAGCTGGGGATACAACTTCAACCATCGAGGATCAACGTGTTTAATGTTGTCGATATCTTTGCTGTTCCACTCGTGCAACCAGCCACGTTTGGTATAATTTAAAAAAGAAACCCCTGAACCCACGATGAGATCGAGTCCTTTCCCCCCCGTCGTTATCAACATTTCATCTTTTAAATCGTCAGTTTCATAATTGACTTGCCGGACTTTGATCCCCGTCTCTTTCTCAAACGCAGCAATAACTTTTAATGAAATGTAGTCTTGCCAAATAAAAAGCACCAAGCTGTTTTTATCATCTTCAGCGTAAGTAGAAGATGACCAAAGGACGGCAAGTAAGATCATCACCCTTAATTGCAACGAGACAAAGAAACTAGGACGGAATTTAACAAACATATTACAGACTCATTTCTGCGGCTCTGATGGGGGTTTATATTAAAATTATAGACCCTGTGCAGAAATCATTTCTGGCCACGTAGTTACTAGAGAGAACAGGTTTAATTGCCAAACGCGATAGCAAAGTCGTTACTGCCTATGACGCATACTTCTTAAAAGGGGCGGATGGGGGCTTTTTCTCTCGTTCCCATGCTCCTGAGGGTGTCGTAAAAGTCTAACGGTGGGCGGTGCCCACCCTACATTTAGAGGCAAATATTGCGAATTAGCACTACTTGT
>OBEQ011029621.1_pt1 | contig 11689 bp, 10 predicted proteins | sample 1670901 | NCBI WGS metagenome assembly OBEQ01 (sample SAMEA104232315, study PRJEB22302) | groundwater metagenome | biome: forest; feature: aquifer; material: groundwater | place: USA | collected 2011-08-07 | depth 5.4 m | reverse complement strand
CTCGCCGTTATAACCGGTGCCCGTATAGTTTGGGTCTCGCAGAAGTCGAATAAGAGCATTTTCAACCCCACTTTCAGCGGCAAAAAAAGTCGAAGATCCGAGTTCGATACGTGAGACATTTGATAAGTTAATTGACATAAGAGTAGCTCCGGCTACTGCAACAGTGACTGCAATGACCATAAAGACAAGAAGAGCAGTTAAAGTTTGTCCTTGTTGTAGTGGTTTCTTCATAGGCTAGCGAATGCCAACTGTTGTTTGATAACTTTTAGATTCTATCCCAGACGACTTAACCGTTTTACTGATAATGGTAAAACCAAATCTCACGGTATTTTTGCTATTGGCACCGCTATTTCCCAATCTCTGGAAGGATAGATTGGATATCGTGGTATTAAAATTATTAAGTTGATCTGTGCCAAAAGGGGAAGTCAGTATAAGATTGCCATTGCTTAATGCATATGTATAATTTCCTGCGCTAATGACTAGTTGTAAACTAGCATTGGTCGATCCCAAAGCTGGTTGGGTGATACTGGTTGTTCTACCCAGATCGTAAGACAGACGAGAAATAATAAAATTGGCATCTTGATCTACGTTTGAGACTGATTCCGACTCTTTTTGCGCGTCGAGGATAGAAGAGAATATTTGAGTCATTACTATAGTCATGACTGAAAAAATGACCATAAAGATGAGAAGTTCGATAAGAGTGAAACTTTTATTAAGTTTCGAATTTCGAATTTCGAATTTCGAATTTATTTTTGTCATGGTGAGTAGTTAACTGTTATATCCTGAAAAACAGGAGTGGTATTAAAATCGGTTGTACTCAAGTAAGTTCTGTATTTGAGACATCTCCCAGGATTTTCATAACCGGCATTATCATCGCTGAGAGCCAGGGCAGCGTTAGTGGTTGTATAGTAGGTACTAGCTGTTCCATCCGGACCGGTAAATACATAGTTTGCTCCAGTACAGCTTCCATTCACTGCATCTGCTATGGCAAATTGATACTGAACATTAGTTTGAGCCGGAGTCGTATGATTGACCGTATATCGATTGAATGTGGTATTAAAATTGTTGTCAAAGATGGAAGACTCAAGATATCCTTGATCAACATAATTGCCGTCTGGACCGCCTTGAATGATTTTTAGTTCTTTATCTTCTGTGTTAGCCACCATGTAGACATAGTTGTCTAAATCAGCTTCGGTTACTGAGGTTAGATCGTTAAATCCGGGATTATAGTCGAGTCCTCCACAATACGTGGGTGCAGTTTCGTTGTCGATATTGAGGACTTGATATTCCTTGGGGTCTGTAGCATCTAATGGAAATCCATCTTTTCCGACCAGAACTGCACGTTGGCCATTTAAAACAGTCAAAGATCTGCGGGGAAACATCTGAATATTTGTCGTATCTCCAGAATATGAAGCCGTTGTTGAAATGCTACTTTTGTTCGTCGTATTTAAAATATAAAATTGTTTGCTGTCTGGTTGACCGTCCCCATTACCATCTATCCCTCCATTTGAGGAAACGTAGGCTCGAGAGCCATCTAATTTTGCAAAGACAGAATTAGCAGCTTCTTCTGTATTTGCAGTGGAGTTGAAATCTAATGTTCCAACAACATGCCAGTTGGCGTTTCCTCCCGAAATTCTTCCACAACTTGAGTTATTTATTGCGGGACTTGAGCTACCACTGGGAACACTGGTCGCGTCGACAATTTCAAACTCGGGATTAGTTCCAGCACCCACCGCAACAAAAACATAGTTGCTTGCACCCACCTGAGGAGTAGATAGATCGTTAGTGGCATAGAGCTCTATATTTCCACCATCCGAGCAGTCATTATGAGCAGGAGAACCAGTATCTCCCCAGCTTGTTCCTGTTTGCCCAGCACTATATTTTTTGTCTGAAGCAGGGCTTCCTGCCTGACAGTCGTAGCCGTCGAGCTGAATTCTACAGCCAACCTGATCGAGCTCATTTGCTGGTGATTTGCTGTCAATGTTGGCTAGATCAATCACGTATAAATATCCTCCCGATGCCACATAACCTCTGGTACCGGATAACGTTATTGTAGTCGCACCGTAACCAAACGGAGCCTGATCGTTACCCGTAGACGCCCCTGTGCTGTAATATACTTTTACCGGGACCCAATCTAAAGAGAAGTCGCGGCTAATGTTACTGGCGACGTTGATAACGCGCACCCTAAAGTTAGTATTGCTGAAGTTTGTATCGTTCCACGTGCGACCCCAATTATCTGCTGGCCCCCCCAGAATATATGTCACTTCATTAGTGGTTAATTGGGCAGTTGACTTGGCCGCAGTCCAGGTTGTGCCACCATCCCAAGAAAGTTGAACGCATATAAAGGGAGAACCAGTCGTAAGGTCAGCTTTTGCATCTAATCGCACTTCAACGCCGTTTATGGTGGCTCCTGATGGTAGAGAGAATCCATAGTTGTAAAAGCGATGTTTGTCTTTGTCGGCGCCGGTGCAGTTGATGCCGATTCCGTTACCACTATCGGTGTCTACCGCAAATGATGCATTATCGCTATATGCCCTGGTTGGATTCGTTTGAAAACCGTTGCCATCTCCGCCGCTGTCTTGTGAATTTGCTGATGGGTTAGCAAATCCCGTATCCAACCCCGCATTGGGGTTAAATATTCTGGTGTTAAAATATGTCCAGTATTTGTAAATTTTATTAACTGGATCTTGAAAGGCTCCTGTTGGCGTACCATCGTAAGTTTGAATTGCGATGACTTCATGATCAGGGAGATCTGTGGCAAGAAGCGCATATACTTTTCCCGATGCAGATCTGTAATATCTGACGTCGTTTGTTTTAAAAGTATTAGTCAAATTTATCCCGGTCGGAATATACGAAGGATTGCTATATTTGCTAGCGTCCAGTGTAAATGTCCCTTGCAAGGTTGGAACGGGTGGATCGGTATTTGCAGTTACGGTAAGATAGGCAAGTTTGGCTGAATTTGTTGAATAGGGTGAAGTGGCAACAAAAACATCATTTGGCGTAGTGGTTGTGGCGCTTGCTGTCGCCGAAACTGCCACAGGAGGGCCGTCGGGAAGATCTATAGTTGCGCTAGAAAGAGCAGGTGAACACCATTTAGCTTTGTTATTGTCAGCAAGAGTAACTTCGCCGCCGCTGGTATTGGTTGTTTTAACACTATTAAGAGTTCCTGCATCAAACTCTGCCTTCGTAGTCTGAGTATAAGTTAAGTTATCAAGATAACGGGTAAAATAATTTATTGCTTGAATTGATCCATTGTACGGTTGCGTCCAGGATATGGTTGTGGTGACTTTTTTTGATGAAGGATCAAGTGATCCGCCTGTTGCGACGATATTGCCGTTGGCATCGCGATTGACGTCAGCGATGTCTACTTTTCTTGTAAATCCATTGGTAGTCGGACAAGATCCTTGGCAGGCAACAAGTTGCCACGAAGATCCAGAAATGACTAGGTAATAGGTTCCATTGACTGCAAATGCCACCCAGCCAGCTTCCCTCACATTTCTTATGGCTTCGTTTGTCTCTCTCAATAGAGTAGTTGCAGATAGTCTTTGCTCTTGTTGTGGTTTGGACGATCTAAGAACAGTAAGGCCAGTAGTCAGAGCTGGTAAAAAGAGGGCAAAAATTCCCATCATAATAATCATTTCTACGAGCGTTTGACCAAGCTGAAAAAAACGTTTATTCATTTTTTAATGGGATCCCTCGCCTATAGCTTCGGGATGAAGCGAACTAATGTACTCGCTTCAATTTACCGATATAACATTGCCGACTCTATTAAGTTTTAGTGTTTTTTGGAAACTGCTTGTGGGATCTTGTAATATTATGGAATCTGAATTGGCAACGTAATTAATGATCTCACCACTCACGCTGGCAAAAACTACTTGGGCACTGGGAAATAAATCATTGGTGAATTGAGCTGAACCAGACAGTTTAATAGAAAAATTGGTGGGATTATTGGCTGTATAAGTTGTTCCTTTGAAGAGCACTTAGTCTGTTTGATTGAATCGAACGCCATAGGCGTCGTTGCCTGCCTGTCCTTCTTTTTCGCCAGTCATAGCTTTGAGCTGTTGACTGCGCAAATCTGCAACAAACGTAAGAATAGTATTATTAACAGTTGCCTTGGATTGGGCGGTCAATACGTTTATCACAATAATACTTGTTATCATGCCTAAAATAGACATGGTAATAATTAGTTCAGGAAGCGTAAAACCTTTTTTCATATAGATCATCGTCTGCCAACTTGACCAATCAGACTATAAATAGGACCTATGATGGCTAACATCATGCCTCCTACTACTATTCCAACCATAACAAGCATGATTGGTTCCAAAAGTGTGGTTAGTGTTTGCAAGGTCCCTGCAACTTCGTAGTCGAGATAATCTGATATGTCCTTAAGAGATTTATCGAGCGAACCGCTTTTTTCTCCTGCCTCGATAATTTTAATCATGATAGAGGGAATTTTGCCTTTCGAAGTTTTGAGCCCTTCTGAAAGTTTTTTCCCGCTGATAATCATTTCTTTAGATTGCTTAATGATTTGAGAAATGTCTTTTCTTAGTACAACGTCCTGAGATAGTTCGAGAGCCGTGACAATGGGAATTCCTGAAGACAACAAATAGAAAAGACTCCGAGTAAAACGGACCAAGTCTATCTGTTTAACCAGATTTGATATCAAAGGAAGTGAAAATAATGCTCCAAGCATGAGTTTCTTATTGGTTCTGTATAGTAATACAAGTCCTACGACCGCTATCACAATGACAGCTATTACCGGAATTGTATACTTAAGCATAATGTTTGAAACAAAAATGAGTATGCGTGTAGGAAGGGGAAGGTCAACTTTCAATCTGCTAAAAACAAGGGAGATTTTGGGAATGACCACAATTAAAATCATGAGGAGTACCCCAACAAATACAAACATGATGAGCACTGGATAAGTCAGCGCGGCTTTGATTTTATCTAAAAATTCACTCTCTTTTTTTATATTATCTCGTAAGTCTTTTAGCGTATTGTCTAAATTTCCAGCTTCCTCCGCTGCTTTTATAATGCTAATGGTAACTCGATCAAAGATATTGGGAAACTTCGCAAAGGATTCAAAAACTCTTTTTCCTTGCACAAGATCTTCTCTTAATGTCTGCAAAACTTTTTTTTGATTGCCTTTTGCATCTTCGAGCAATGAATCAACAGCTTCTAATATTGAAATTCCTGCGGAAAGCATCGTCGAAAAATTACTGATTATTGCAATTTTTTCCGACGTTGAAAGCGAAATTTTTTCAACTTTTGTTTTTTGTACTGGTTTTTTTTCCTGACTTTGGTCTATCATGCTGATTCGACTTTGGTAACTCGTAATACTTCTTCAATTGATGTCACCCCTTTAATGACTTTTTCCAAACCATCATCGAGCATGGAAGTCATACCGTCAGCAAGAGCCTGCTTTCCGATGACGTCTGAATCTGCCTTTTCGGTAATAAGTTTTCTTATTCCATTGCTTACTTCAAGGACCTCAAATAATCCCACTCGACCTGAATAACCAGTAAAATGGCAGATTTTGCATCCAGTACCCTTATAAATACGGAGCTGTTTTTTCTGACCGAAATGTTTATTGACGGTCTCCAGAGAAAGATGTTTGGTCAAAGTGGAAGCGTCGATATCGACAGATGTTTTACACATATCACATATTTTTCTCACCAGACGTTGAGCAATAATAATATTGACGGTTGAAGCTACCAAAAAGGGTTCGACTTTCATATCACTCAGCCGAGGAAGAGCTGTCGCTGCATCGTTAGTATGAAGCGTAGATAGAACTAGATGACCAGTGAGTGCAGCATTAACTGCTATGCCCGCGGTTTCAATATCTCGGATTTCGCCGACAAAGATGATATTAGGATCTTGTCGCAAAACTGATCGAAGGCCATTGGCAAATGTAAGGTTGGTTTTTATATTGACTTGAATTTGATTTACGCCCTTTATTTTATATTCAACTGGATCTTCGATTGTGGTAATGTTTTTCTCTCTCGTATTGATAATTTTGAGAATTGAGTATATAGATGTAGACTTTCCCGATCCGGTTGGTCCGGTTGATAGGATCATGCCAAATGATCTATTAAACGCTTTGCTCACCTTATCAAGATCTTGTTGCCGCATGCCTAAATCGATAAGAGTGTATTGGCGTGATTTTGAAGAAAGTAGTCGCATAACAACTTTTTCGCCATCGGCGATTGGTATGATGGATACCCGAATATCCAGATTCTCTTCTTCAAGTTGAATTCTCATTTTTCCATCTTGCGCGCTCAAGTGTTCGTCAGTGCGCAGTCGTGACAGCACTTTTATGCGAGAAAGAATACGCTCATGCAGATCCTTGGGTAGGCTCAATACATCATGGAGAATTCCGTCAATTCTAAATCGGATGAGAGAACTTTTTTCTTGGGGTTCAATATGAATATCAGAGGCTTTATCTTGATAGGCATATGATATGAGAAGATCGACAATTTTGGTAATAGGTGCTTCTTCTGTTGAGTTTCCATGTGTTTCTTTTTGTATAAGCTCGGCAAAACTTTTCTGAAGATCTTTACGGTAAATTTGAAATGTATTGTTAATATCTCTGGTGGTGGCAAGATAGGGAAACAATCGAGTACCAGTTTTTTTTGAGAGAAGTTGCAAAAGTTCAATGTTACGAGGATCTGCCATCGCAACTTTTATGCCTTCGGGGCTTCTAGTAAAAGCAATGACTTTATGTTTTCGTGCTACTCTTTCGGGTACTATACGAAAAACTTCAGGGGTTATCGTAGTTTTTGAAAGTGAGATAAAGGGGAGTTTGAGATAGTCAGCGATAAGCATTCCTAGGTTTTCATCCGATACTAAATTATTTTCACTCAAAGCTTCAGCCAATGAAACTCCTGTGTTTTTGCCATATTCAATAATTTTTTCTAGCCCTTTCTCGTCGATGAGCTTAGTTTTTAAGACTAATGATTTAAGTTGATCGTCAGAGATAATCATAGATATTCATTTAAGAAATTCGAAACAAACAACGATTCTGGAGTCGTAACATAGCTTCTCCCCAGAATGACGTCATTCTGGCAAGTCAGGTACCGTCTGGTAACCTGACGCGTCCAGAATCAGCTATCTTTTTTGTGTTAATGCATTTATTTTCGTAATGAGGTTATCGAAGTTCATAAGACTTTTGTTAACATAGTCAAGCGCTCCTAGCTTTTTAGCTTTTTCAATATCTGCATCTTGCCCCAATGTGGAAAAAATTAACACCGGTATATTTTTTAGATTGCTATCACTTTGTAAAGTCATCAAGACCTCAAATCCGTCTTTTTTTGGCATGATGATATCAAGAACTATAAGATCGGGCATAGCGAGGCGTGCTTTTTCCACACCTTGTACACCGTCCTCTGCTTCTTCGACCTCAAAACCTCGTTCTTTTAATTTTTCGACATAAAATCTCCGGAAAAATCGATCATCTTCAACAAGCAATATTCTCATAACATCTGAAAAACCACCCACTTTCTCCTCCTTAATTAAGGAGGAGATTGAGGAGAGGTATTTAACTTTTGGTATAAATTTGTAATTTCATTTGTGAAATCCATCTCACTATTATTTTGCTCGATAGATTTGACGGACTGTTCAATCATGTTTATAGTTTCAAGAATTGTCGGTTGGCTTGAAGTGAGATACATTTTTTTCCCGTCGTTAATTTCATGAAAATAATCTTCTAATAATTTACAAAATTCGGCTGTTTTCATATATCCCATTGCGTGGCTTTGACTTTTGAGCGAATGATAACTGCGAAACATCTCATAAATAGCCTCTTTATTTGTTGTATTCTCATTCAGGAGTGTTAGGTTTTTTTTCAATGTTTCAATATATTCTCTTGCAGTCTCGACATAGAGATCCTTATAGGCAGACATATCAATTGGGGTCATACATTTGATATTAGCAGAAATGAGATCGGTGATTCAAGTTGAAGCTTAAATGCTGGACAAGCTAAGAAAAATTATTCCAAGGAGTGTAATAATTATTCCGTATGTTTGTTGTTTTGATATTTTTTCTTTAAAAATAATTCTAGTAAGAATCACCAAAAGCACAGGTGCTGAACCTGTGATTGGTGCAACAAGAGAGACTTTATCTATTATTACTCCTGCACTATACGCAAATTGAGCGGAAGTTTCACATAAAAGCGAGAGAAAAATAAAGAAGATGTAAATTTTATCTTTTTTCAGGTTTAACTTTAAGTCAACTTTACTAACAAGAGCATAAATGAATAAAACTATAAACATTAGATCAAAAAAGTATATAGGCCAGAACCACCCAATAACAGATGCCGGGATCTTTACAAAGGCTCCATATATTCCAAAAAGAAACATTGATAAAATTGCTAACAATAGTCCTTTATCTTTAGCTATATTTTTAAATTGAAGATTTTTAATATCTGAAAATTTGAAAAGAATGAGGAAAATTCCTATGAACATAAACACTATGACAAGAAGCTGAAATAAAGTAACTTTTTCATTGAGAAATATTAGAGATAAAATGACAGATACAGCGGGAAATCCATAAGAGATAGAGGTAACCAGCGATGGATTACTCAGAGTCACGCCTTTAAACCACGAAAGAAAACCTAGTAAATTAATAAAAGCCAAAATAACTGCAATCACAATTATTCTGCCGTCATGAAGCTGAGGTGCAAACGGTATGTAGATCCCGGCGATTATTGAAGTAAAAAGTAGTTGCCAAAAGAGAGCTTTTACCGACCCGAATTTTCTACTAGTTAGAGTTGAAAATAAGCCACCCGTTCCCCATCCTAAAAATGCAATGAGAGCTAAAAATATTCCCATACACAATGTATTCTATAATATGAACTATGTTTGATTCAGCAAAGATAGCTATTGTCTACGATTGGATTGATAAATGGGGTGGAGTAGAGCGCGTGCTTTTGACTCTGCATGAAATGTTTCCTGAGGCGCCTTTTTTTACTTCTTACTATGATTCAAAAAAAGCTACCTGGGCAAAAGATTTAAAGATTAAAACTTCCTTCATCCAAAAATTACCCAAATTTATTAGAGGGAACCGTCTTGCGTCCCTCCCTTTTTATTCCTATGCTTTTGAGTCATTTGATTTCAGAGGTTATGATTTAGTCATCTCTGTGACGTCTTCTTTTGCAAAGGGAATTGTTACTCGACCTGAAACGTTGCATGTTTGTTACCTTTTGACGCCGACTCGCTATCTATGGGTTAATCCAGATTTATATATTAATAAATCGCTAAAGTTTCTTACCTCAAACTATCTAACAAAAATGAAACAATGGGATTTTGTAGCGGCACAAAGACCAGATCACATTATTTCACTTTCACAAACTGTTGCAGATCGCTGCCAAAAGTTTTACCAAAGAAAATCTGAAGTGATTTACCCACCGTTTGACGTCGAGTATTGGAAGACGATTAAAAACGTCATTCTGGGGAGCGCAAGCGACACCAGAATCGATTCTGGACAAGCCAGAATGACTATTAAAAACAAAAACTTTTTTCTCGTTGTTAGTAGACTCGAACCTTACAAAAGAATTGAGCTTGTGCTTCAATATTTTAAGACACTGGAGCAGAAACTTGTCGTCGTTGGAGAGGGGAGTCGTGAAGAAGAATTAAAACAAGTCGCGAGTAGTAATGTTACATTTTTGAAAAAAATATCAGATCAAGAACTTGGATATTTATATTCAAATGCTGAAGCTCTCATCATGCCACAAGAAGAAGATTTCGGTTATGTTGCACTCGAAGCCCAATTTTTTGGTTGTCCGGTAATTGCCTATAAAAAAGGTGGGGCAACAGAAACAATTATTGAAAATAAAACAGGTTTATTTTTTACAGAACAATCAGTCGATGCATTAGAAGAAGCAATTAACAAGTTTGATATGATAAAATTAGAGCTCAAGAAATCAGCAAGAGAGTTTGGAGCAAAAAATGCTGAAAGATTTTCGAAAGAGAAGTTTATTAAACAATTTTTTAACGTCATTCTGGAGAGGAACTAAGTGACGACTCCTGAATCGTAGTTAACAACGATTCCGGGCAAGACCCGCTTAGCGGGTCAAGCCGGAATGACAATAACATTATTAAATTATGAAAGCTGTAATTTTTGCCGGCGGAACAGGAACTAGACTTTGGCCTCTCTCAAGAAAAAAATCTCCCAAACAGTTTGAAGCAATCGTGGGTGATAAATCCACCTTGCAGTTAGCTGTTGAGCGACTCTTACCTGATTTTAAGTATGAAGATATCTATATTTCAACCAATATCGCGTATAAAAAAATAGTCAAAGAACAGTTGCCTCAGATTCCTGAGAAAAACTTGCTCTTCGAACCACAAAAAAAAGATGTAGGTCCAGCTATCGCTCTTGCCATGGGAATCTTTAATCGAATCGATCCAAAAGAACCGGTAGCTATTCTTTGGAGTGATCATCTAGTCAAACGCGTTGCACTATTTAAAAAAATATTAAAAAGCGCGGGCGATTATACGAAAAAAAATCCCAACAGAATTGTTTTTATCGGTCATAAACCTCGGTATCCGAGTGTAAATCTTGGCTATATTCATTTTGGCGAAAAAAAAAGCAGTGAAAATGGTCAGGATCTGTATCAGTTTGAAGGATTTAAATATAGACCTGATGAAAAGACTGCGAAAGAATTTTTTCAGTCAGAGAAATATGCTTGGAATCTAGGTTATTTTGTCACAACTGCGGATTTTATCTATCATGCATTCAAACGATTTGCCCCAAATATTTATGACAATACCGAAAAAATTCTTGCACATTATGGTAAAAGCAATTATGAAGAAATGTTGGTGAAAAACTATGGAAATGTGGAAAGCATCAGTTTTGATAACGCAATACTAGAAAATCTGGCAAAAGATGAGGCTTTAGTGATTGTGGAGGATATTGGATGGAGTGATCTAGGAGCATGGGAGGCTCTTAAAGAAGCTCTTGAAACCCATCCTTATGAAAACGTAACGCGCGGCAAAATACTTATGGAACATGTGCGTGACTCTCTCGTCTACAATTATGAGGATGATAAATTAGTAGTAGGTATTGATTTGGATGAAATGTTAGTGGTCAATACAAAAGATGTGCTTCTGTTAGCCAAAAAATCTTCTGTTCCAAAAATAAAAAAACTTGTTGAAAGCTTCGAAGGCACCGAACACGAAAAACTTACTTGATTTAAAAGATTCTTCTGTTATACTATTTCTACAATTTGGTTAAAAGCGTTGAAGGAGAAATACCCTCCTGAGCTGCAAAGCTGAAATTAGTGGAAGACTAAAAGTAGGTAGCGCCGGAAGTTCCCGTAATAGAACTAGAGCATCACTGCAAAGTCAAGTGCTCAAAGAATAAGGTAAATTCCTTAGAACTTTGACCCGCAGCAGCGGGTTTTTTGTTAGGAATTTACGAAACAAGGTGGTAACACGATTAAGCCTCGTCCTTGTCAATCATTTTTTAATCATTGATTGGGACGAGGTTTTTTTTATGAAAAAAATTAAGCAAAATAAACAATTAGCTCAATGGATAATTGTAAAAGGTCCGTACGGAATTGAGGTAAAAATTCCTCTGATTATTCCTGAAGATCCAATACCGGCGAGTCATGGTATTAATGATTGTGGTAGGCATTACAATATTTATGAAAAAGATGATGGTTTTCCACAGGATAGATTTTATCCTAAAGTTG
>OBEQ012907177.1_pt1 | contig 11690 bp, 10 predicted proteins | sample 1670901 | NCBI WGS metagenome assembly OBEQ01 (sample SAMEA104232315, study PRJEB22302) | groundwater metagenome | biome: forest; feature: aquifer; material: groundwater | place: USA | collected 2011-08-07 | depth 5.4 m | reverse complement strand
GGCCAGGGCCGCACACGCGCAAGCCTCTCGCCCGGCGCAGGCGCAGGCGCAGGCGTCACATCTCGTGAAGGTGACAGGGGGAATGCATGAGCGTGAACCACGTCTACATCACCGGCATCGGCTCGTACTTGCCGAAGTTGATGCATACCAACGAGACCCTGCCGGCGCTCGACAAGCCGCTCGAGCCGGGTGAGCAGGAGCGCATCGGGGTCAAGCGGCGCGGCTGGGCCGGCGAGGGCGAAGGCATCGCCGAGATGGCGGCGGCGGCGACCCAGCACGCGCTCGCCGACGCGGGCGTGGCCGCGAGCGACATCGATCTGATCGTCCTGGCCAACTGGACGCAGCGGCGCTTCATCCCCGAGTGGGCACCCCGGCTGCAGCAGCTGATCGGCGCGCCGCAGGCATTCGCCTTCGACGTGTGCACGGCCTGCGCCGGCTTCGTCTACGGCGTGGCCATCGCGCACGGCTTCCTGGCCAACCCGCGCTTCAAGCGCGCCGTGGTCGTGGCGGCCGAGACGACCTCGCGGCGCGGCCGGCCCGGCTCCAAGTCGACCTTGATCTTCGGCGACGCCGCCGGCGCGGTGGTGCTCGAGCGCGGCGCAGGACGGGGCGCGCAGCTCATCGACTACGAGCTGCAGACCGAGGGAAAGTACTTCGACATGATGTCCATCGCCGACAACGGCTGGGTCAAGCCCCACCTGCCGCAGAAGGAGCTCAACCAGCTGGCGGCGAAGAGCTTCACCGTGCCCAGCCGCGCCCTGCTCGAGCGCGCCGGGCTCTCCATCCGCGACGTCGACTGGGTCGTGCCGCACTCGGGCACCGCGGGCATCCAGGCCACGCTCATCAAGAGCCTCGAGGTGCCCGCCGAGAAGGTGCTGTCCAACTTCGACAGCGTCGGCAACGTGTCGTCGGCGGCCATCCCGGTGGCGCTCGCGCAGTTCGTCGCCTCGGGGCGCATCAAGCCGGGCGACCTGGTGCTGTCGCCGACCACCGGCACCGGCTGGTACGCGGCGGCGCTCCTGTACCGGATGGGCGCGCGCTGATGGCGCGAACGCCCACGGTGGTGGTGACCGGCGTGACCTCGGGCATCGGGGCGGCGCTGGCGACGCGTCTGGCCGGACGCTGGCAGGTCATCGGCGTGGGCCGGGGCGAGGAGCGCATGGCCACGGCCGCGCGCAGCGCCGGCTTCACGCCCGTGGTTGCGGATCTGGCCAGCCCCGAGCAGCGCGACCGCGCGGTCGCCGACATCCTGCGCAGCGGCGACCGCATCGACGCGCTGGTCAACAACGCGGCCGAGTGCGTGTACGAGCTGCCCTGCAAGCTCGACGACGAGGGCTGGCTGCACCTCATGCAGGTGAACCTCCTGGCCGCGGTGCAGCTCACCGCCGGGCTCAAGCAGCGCCTGGAAGGCGGACGCGTGGTCAACGTGTCGTCGATCGTGACCCGCTTCCTGGCCGCGCCGCGCTTCGGGCCCTACGCGGTGTCGAAGGCGGCGCTCGAGGAGTGGACGCGCGCGCTGCGTCTGGAGCTGGCGGCGCAGCACACCGGCGTGACCCTGATCGCGCCCGGGCTCTGCGACACGCCCATCTACGACAAGGTGTCGGGCTTCGACGGGGCGCGGCAGAAGCTGCGCGAGCAGGTGCCCATGTGGCTGGGCGCGGGCGATGTGGCCGAGGCGGTGGTGTGGGCGCTCGAGCAGCCGCCGCACGTGGTGGTCAGCGAGCTGGCGCTGGTGCCGCGCGGACAGGCGCGATGAGGAGGAATGGCAGCATGGCCAAGGACGAGACCGACGACTCGCTGCACGAGCGCTCCGAGCGCTACCTGGACGGCCTCTTCGGCGCAGGCGCCGGACGACGCCACGCCGCGTTCGTCGACCGCCTGGCCAGCCCGGCGCTGCGCGAGACGCTGCACACCTACCACGTACTCGAGGCCGACACGCGCTGGCTCTCGGTCGAGGAGAACTACCTGCTCGGCATGGTCGTGCTGTGCGCGCAGCGCGCCTACGCGCCCGCCGCGATGTTCGCCAAGACGCTCATGCACCTGGGCGTGGCCAGGGAAAAGATCACCGAGGCGACCGCGCGTCTGACCATGTGGGTGGGTGGCATTCCCGCCGCCGAGGCCGCGGCGCACGTGCAGAAGGCCATCCGCGAGTACGAGAAGGACGGCTTCGCCTCGCTCGCCGCCTGGTTCCCCGGCGAGGAAGCACGATGACGCTGCTGGCCGGCCGCCGCGGCGTGATCCTGGGCGTATCGTCGGAGAACTCGATCGGCTACCAGGTGGCGCGCACGCTGCGCGGCCTGGGCGCGAGCATCGCCCTCACCTGCCGCCCGGCGCGGGTCGAGCGGGTGGCGCCCCTGGCCAGCGCGCTCGACGCCTCGCTGCACGCGGTCGACGTCGATGACGAGCCCAGCCTGGCGCGCGCCTTCGAGACGCTCGGCCAGGACGGCCAGCGGCTCGACTTCCTGGTCCACAGCCTGGTGCACGTGCCCGAGGGCGTGCTCGGCCGCTCGCTGCTGGAGGTGCGCCGGCGCGACTTCGAGCACGTGCTGTCGGTGTCGGCGTGGTCGCTGGTGGCCGCCTGCCGGCACGCGCGCCCGCTGCTCATGCGCAGCCCGGCCCCGCGCGTGGTCGCGCTGACCTCGGCGTGCGGCCACCGGATGACGCCGCACTACCACGTGGCCGGCATCGCCAAGGCGGCGCTCGAGTCGGCCGTGCTGTACCTGGCCATGCAGCTGGGCCGCGAGGGCATCCTGGTCAACGCCGTGGGCAGCTCGCTCATGGCCACCGACGGCGCGGTGCGCGCGGTCGGCGAGCAGAATGCCGCGGCCACACGCAGCGTGCAGGCCAAGCGCAGCGCCACCGGACGCGCGGTCGAGTTCGAGGAGATCGCCGGCTCGGTGGCCTTCCTGTGCAGCCCGCTGTGCCGCAACGTCACCGGCGAGATCGTGACCGTCGACGGTGGCTTCGCCCGCAGTTACCTCTGACCGGAGAACACGAGACGACGATGAGACCATCGACCAGCAAGCCCACGGCAGCAACCGACGCGCCCATCGGCGTGAGCGAGGGCCGCGCGCGCCGCCGCCCGCCGCCCACGCACGAGAGCGTGGCCACCGTGCCTGATGCGCCCAGGCGCGGCCTGGCGGCACTGTGGCACGTCCTGCGCGGAGCCTGGCGCAGCGATCTGACCGGCGTGCACCGCGAGGAGCTGCGCCAGGCGCAGCGCGACGTCATCCTGTCGCGCACCGTGGTGCTCATCTGGATCTCGGTCTTCGTCATGCCGTCGACGATCTGGGCCTTCGTGTACTTCGCGGCGCGCCCGCAGCTGGTCATGGCGGTGTGGATCGTGCTCGCCGCCATCGCCGCGGTGCTGCTGCTGCGCCTGACGCTCTCGCGCGGCGCCTTCCGCACCCACTACCACCTGTCCATGCTGGTGCTGGTGGGCGGCGTGTTCGGTCCCACCGGCTCGGCCATCATGGCGCTGGCGCGCGCGTCGGGCGGCGACTTCCTGTTCGCCTTCTTCATGATCTACTTCGCCTTCACCGCGCTCTTCCCCGCCGACGCGCTGTGGATCGTGATCACCTCGGCGGCCATCATCGCCAGCTATGTGCTGTCGACGCTGATCGGCCTGGGCGGCGGTCACGACCCGGCGCTCATCAACAACCTCATCTACATGCTCGAGCTGACCTTCATCGGCGTGGTGCTCAACCGCGTGCTGTGCAAGCTGTTCTTCGACGAGCGGCGCGCGCGCATCGACCTGCGCCGCGCCCGCGACGCGCTGTTCGCCGAGATGGAGGTCGCGCAGGACATCCAGACCCTGCTCCTGCCCGCCGAGCCCCGCCTGCCCGGCTACCTCCTGCACGGCCTGATGATGCCCGCGGCCGAGGTCGGCGGCGACTACTACGACGTCATCGAGACCGAGGGCGGCCGGCGCCTGGTCGCGGTCGGCGACGTGTCCGGCCACGGCGTGACCACCGGCCTCACCATGATGATGGTGCGCGCCAGCCTGGTGGGCACGCTCGAGTCACGCCCCGACGCGCCCCTGCCCGAGATCTACGCGGCCATGAACCGCTGCCTGCGCCGCAACCTCGAGCGCATGAACCTGCGCCTGTACATGACCTTCGCCCTGCTCGAGCACGTGGGCGGCGGACGCTTCCGCGCCGTCGGTGGCCACCTGCCCGCGCTGGTCCACCGCGCGGGCAAGAAGACGGTCGAGGAGATCGACTTCGCCGGCATCTGGCTGGGCGTGCTCGACAAGATCACCCTCGAGATGGTGCCCGAGACCAGCTTCGAGCTGGGCAAGGGCGACACCCTGCTCCTGCTCACCGACGGTGTGGTCGAGCGCTGCGGCGACGGCGACAAGGGCATGTTCGGCTTCGAGCGCGTGCACGAGCTGCTCGGTGCCAGCGCCGAGCGTGGCCCGGCCCACGTCATCGACTCGCTCATGACCGCGCTGGCCGAGCACGGCAAGGAGCAGGACGACGACGTCACCGTGGTCGCCCTGCAGTACGTCGGCAACCTGGCGGCGGCGCAGGCGTCGTGAACCTGCGCGCCGAGCCCACGACGCTGCCGCCGCTGCTGCGGCGCGCCCGCCCGACGCTGCCGCCCAAGGCAGCGCTCGCGGCCCTGCGCGTCAGCGCCGCGGGCGAGGTCGTGACCGGCGCGTACGGTTACTTCTGGTACGGCGAGGCCTACGCGCTGGCCACCGACGGCCCCGAGGGCGCGCAGTACCTGCTCGGCGGCGCGTCGGTGCCGCACGCGGCGGTGGTCGCCCTCGCCGCGGTGCGCGAGGCCAGGCAGTGGCAGCGCGAGCGCCCCGGGCAGACGCCCGAAGAGGAGTGGCTCGCGCGCGCCTTCTGGCTGGCGGACGGCGAGGACGCGCTGCTGCAGCACGCCGCGGGCAAGCTGGGCGCGCGCGCGCTGGTGATCTACCGTGCCGCATGGGCCGCGGCCCTGGCCCGCAGGCGCTGAGGAATCCATCACAGCATCCGGCTTCGCATGGGTCTTGTCCGGGCTCGACCGGCCGCCGCTTCCGCTAAGGTGCGGGCCATGCGCATCCTTCATCTGCCCGGCGCGCTCGCACTCATGGCGATCTGCCTCACTCCCCTCGTCGCTCGGGCCGAACAGCCGCCAGCCGACCGGATCGTGATCGACGTGGTCACCGTCAACGGCAGCGGCTGCCGCGTCGGAACCTCGGCAGTCGCCGTCAGTCCGGACAACACCGCCTTCACGGTGCAGTTCAGCGACTACGCCGCCGGTGTCGGGCCCGGCTTCGGGCCCGTCGAGTCGCGCAGGAACTGCCAGCTGAACCTCCGGGTGCGCGTCCCTTCTGGATACACCTACGCCATCGCGGGCTACGATCACGTCGGCTTCCTCAGCCTCGCCCAGGGCGCGCAGGCCATGCTCAGGAGTGAATTCCATTTCCAGGGGCAATCGTCCGCGCCGCTGGCAACCTGGCAGTTCCAGGGGCCGCGGGAGGACGAGTGGCAGGTCAGCAACAGGGTCGAACCGGCCGCGCTGATCTATGCGCCTTGTGGCGAGCAACGCAGCCTCAACCTCAACACCGAGATCCGGGTGATGAAGGGCGCGTCGCCGCCGAGCGCGACCAGCTTCATGAGCATGGACACGGGAGGTCGGGCGCAGCTGTACCAGCTGGTCTGGAAGCGTTGCCCGTAGTAGCTGCGGTCTAGCCGCCTACTTCAGCACGCGCACCGGAATCACCACCATGGGCAGCCGGTCGAACTCCAGGCGGCGCTGCACCGCGTGTGCCGTCTCGTTGTGCAGCAGGCGATGCCACCAGGTCGGCTCGCGGAAGATCAGGTTGCCGGCGAAGAAGACCGAGCGCGGGAACATCAGGCTGACCTCGCGGCACAGACGCTCGATCTCCGACACCGCCTCGGTGCCCACGGCCATGATCGAGTCGGCCGCCCAGCCCAGCCGCTCGCTGGCGAAGGTCACGTAGCTGCGCAGATCCGTGGCGATGCTCTGTTCCAGCGCGCCGACCGTCTCGACGCCCTTGAAGGCGCCCGAGTCGACCACGCCCGCGGACACGAACATGACCTGGTCGTAGTGACCGGGAAAGATGCGCTCGATCTCGAGCAGCGTCTGCACGCCCAGGCCGCTGTAGCCGCCGACCAGGAGCACGGCGGTGGGCCTGGAGGGATCCAGGAACGCGCCCGCGCTCGGGGCCGGCTTGTGCTCGAGCCCCAGCTGGAGCGCGTCGCGCAGCTCGGCGTTGAGCGTGGCGATGCGCCTGCCGACCATCTGGTAGTGCCGGCGCACCCACCAGCAGATGGCCACGATCACCGACGTCGCCAGCAGGGTGATCCAGCCGCCGACGAGGAACTTCTCGAACACCGTGACGGCGAGGATGGTCGCGCACAGCCACAGGCCGACGAAGTGCACCGCGAAGCGTGAGCGCCACGCCGGGTCGACCCGGCGCTGCCGCCACCAGTGCCGGCACATGCCCAGGTTGGACAGCGAGAAGGTCACGAACACGTTGATCGAGTACATGACGATGAGCGTGTGCACGTCGCCGCCGGTGTAGAAGAGCGTGACCAGGGCGGCGCCGCCCATGAGGTAGACGCCATTGCGCATGGTCAGGTGCTCGGACAGCGCGGCGAAGCGGTGCGGCATCCACGAGTCGAGCGCCATGTTGGCCATGACACGCGGGCCGTCGATGAAGCCGGCCTGCGCGGCCACGAACAGGAGCGCTCCCTCGGCAATCATGGTCAGGATCACGAAGCCCTTGCCGACCGCGAGGCTGCCGATGTGCCACGAGCCGGCGAACTGCGTGGCCAGGGTGGCATTCATGGGCTCGTTGTCGTGCACCGGCGTGCCCATGAGCAGGTACGCCAGCACGATGCCGCCCGCGGTGAACGCCAGCGACGCGGCCATGTAGACCATGGTCCGCTTGCCCGTCTCGACCTGGGGCGCGCGCATGATCGACAGTCCATTGGAGACCGCCTCGATGCCGGTGTACGCGCTGCCGCCCAGCGCGTAGGCGCGCATGAACAGCAGGAGCAGCGCGAATACGCCCATGGAGCGGAGGTCCTCGTGCAGCTGCGTGCCCACGTGGCCGACCACCTGGCCGGCGCGCCCGGCGCTGAGCGCCAGCGTGCCGACGATGAGCACCACGTGGGTGATGAGAAAGACGATGAAGATGGGCGTGAGCACCACGACCGATTCCTTCACGCCGCGCAGGTTCATCAGCAGCAGGACGGCGATCACCACCGCGCTGGTGAGCAGCTTGGCGCCCGCCCACTCGGGCGGCAGGAAGGCGAAGATGGCATTCGCCCCGCCGACGATCGACACGGTGATGGTCAGCACGTAGTCGACCAGCAGCGCGCAGCCGGACACGACGCCCGCGCCCGGCCCGAGCAGCTTGGACGCGACCAGGTAGCCGCCGCCGCCGTGGGGGAAGACCTCGATGATGCGGCTGTACGCGTACGAGATGGTGAACACCGTCGCCGCCATGGCCAGGGCCACGAACACCGCCAGGTACGTGTGACCCGCGAGGTTGCGAAAGGCTTCCTCGGGACCGTACGCCGACGACGACAGCCCATCGGCGCCCAGGCCGACCCAGGCGAAGAAGGCGATCAGCGAGACGTGCTGGAAGACATGCGGATCGCGGAGGTCACGAGGCTTGCCCAGGAGGCGACGCAGGACGGACATGAAGGCAGGCATGGATTGCACGGCTCATGCCCGCGGAATTCCTGCGTAAGTGTCCGTCGCCTGCCAGGTCGCCGACGACCCATCGTGCATTCTGCAAGAGGCCGCGCGGGCGAAGCCTGCAACTTGCACGGTGCAGGCTGCAACCCGCCCCGGACGTGCACCTTGCAGACTGCCGGCTGACGACTCGCGCGCTCCATTGAGGTCGACCACTTGGCCACGTCGTGGGCAGGCACGGCGCGTGCTTTCCCCGCGCTCATGAAGGATCTCCTCTACGTCCTGCTCGTGGCCGGCTTCTTCGCCGTGTCCTGGGCCTACGTCCGCGGCATGGACCGCCTGTAACGCAAGGAGCTGCCGCCATGTCGTTCGAATACGCCGCCGGGCTCGTGCTCTCCGGGCTCCTGCTCGTCTACCTGACCTACGCGCTGCTGCGCGCCGAGAAGTTCTAGAGGCTTGGCCATGACTGCCAATGGATGGTTGCAGATTGCCCTCTTCGCCGGCGTGGTGCTGCTGCTGACCCGACCGCTCGGCGTGTACCTGTACCGCGTGTACGAGAGCCCCACGCCGCCCTGGCCGCGCGTGCTGGGACGCTTCGAGCGCCTGCTCTACAAGCTCTCCGGCGTCGACGCGCGCAAGGAGCACGACTGGAAGCAGTACGCCGGCGCCATGCTGGCCTTCTCGCTAGTCAGCCTGCTCATCACCTACGCGATCCTGCGCCTGCAGGCGCACCTGCCGCTCAACCCGGAGAAGCTGCCCGCGGTGGGCGAGCACCTCGCGTTCAACACCGCGTCGAGCTTCACCACGAACACCAACTGGCAGTCGTACGCGGGCGAGACGACCATGAGCTACGTCGCGCAGATGCTCGGCCTGGCCTGGCACAACTTCACCTCGGCCGCGGTCGGCATCGGCATCGCGCTGGCGCTGGCGCGCGGGCTCACCCGGCACAAGGGCCCCGAGGGCGCCAGGACCCTGGGCAACTTCTGGATCGACACCATCCGCGGCATCGTCTACGTGCTGCTGCCCATCTCCTTCGTGTACGCGCTGTTCCTGGTCTCGCAGGGCGTGATCCAGAACTTCGCGCCCTACCACCACATCGTGTCGATGGAGGGCGTCCAGCAGACCATCGCCATGGGCCCGGTGGCCTCGCAGGAAGCCATCAAGATGCTGGGCACCAACGGCGGCGGCTTCTTCAACGCCAACAGCGCGCACCCGTTCGAGAACCCCAACGCGCTGACCAACTTCGTGCAGATGGTCAGCATCTTCGCCATCCCCGCGGCGCTCACCTACACCTACGGCCGCATGGCGCGCAGCCAGAAGCAGGGCTGGGCCATCTTCGGCGCCATGGCGCTCCTGTGGTTCGCCGGCGTCGCGGTCGCGTACCACGCCGAGACGCACGCCAACGCCGCGGTCGCCGTGGCCGGCGTCGATCAGTCCCTGGGCAACCTGGAAGGCAAGGAGACCCGCTTCGGCATCGCCAACTCGGCGCTCTTCGCCACCGTGACCACCGACGCGTCGTGCGGCGCGGTCAACGCCATGCACGACAGCTTCACGCCCGTCGGCGGCCTGGTTCCGCTGGTCAACATCCAGCTCGGCGAGGTCATCTTCGGCGGCGTCGGCGCCGGGCTCTACGGCATGCTGGTCATGGTCCTGCTCTCGGTGTTCATCGCCGGCCTGATGGTCGGTCGAACCCCCGAGTACCTGGGCAAGAAGATCGAGCCGCGCGAGATGAAGCTGGCCATGCTCTACGCGCTCATCTTCCCCATCGTCATCCTCGGCTTCGCTGCCTTCGCGGCGGTCAAACCGTACGGGGTCGCCTCGCTCAACAACGCCGGGCCGCACGGTCTGTCGGAGATGCTGTACGCGTACTCCAGCGCCGCGGGTAACAACGGCTCGGCCTTCGCGGGTCTGAACGCCAACACGCCCTTCTGGAACTTCACCCTCGGCATCGCCATGTTGCTGGGCCGCTTCCTCATGATCCTGCCCGCCATGGCCATCGCCGGCTCCATGGTCGGCAAACGCACCGTGCCCGCCGGCCCGGGCACCTTCCCCACCGACGGCGGCCTGTTCACGCTGCTGCTGGTCGCGGTGGTCCTCATTCTGGGCGCCCTGACGTTCTTCCCGGCGCTGTCGCTGGGCGGCATCGTCGAGCACTTCGCCGCCTCGGCGGGACAGGTCTTCTGATGAGCAAGCACGAACGTGTCCCATCCAAGCTGTTCAACGGCCCCATCCTGCGCCAGGCGCTGCGCGACAGCCTGGTCAAGCTCGCGCCCCAGCACATGATCAAGAACCCGGTCATGTTCGTGGTCGAGGTCGGCAGCGTGCTGACCTCGGCGCTGTGGCTGCGTGATCTGCTCGCGGCGCACCCGGTGGCGCCGCTGTGGTTCACCGGCGCGGTCACGCTGTGGCTGTGGTTCACCGTCGTCTTCGCCAACTTCGCCGAGGCCATCGCCGAGGGCCGCGGTCGCGCCCAGGCGCAGAGCCTGCGCAAGATGCGCAAGGACACCGACGCGCGCCGCCTGCTCGGCGGGCCCCAGGGCAAAGAGGAGATCGTTCCCGCCTCGTCGCTGCGCAAGGACGACCTGGTCGTAGTCGTGGCCGGCGAGACCATCCCCGGCGACGGCGAGGTCATCGAAGGTGTGGCCTCGGTCGACGAGTCGGCCATCACCGGCGAATCGGCGCCGGTCATCCGCGAATCGGGCGGCGACCGCTCGGCGGTCACTGGCGGCACGCGCGTGCTCTCCGACCGCATCGTCGTGCGCGTGACGTCCAACCCGGGCGAGACCTTCCTCGACCGCATGATCTCCCTGGTCGAGGGCGCTTCGCGGCAGAAGACCCCCAACGAGGTCGCCCTGCACATCCTGCTGGTCGGCCTGACGGTGATCTTCCTGCTCGCCTGCGTGACGCTGGTGCCGCTCGCGCTCCACGCCAGCGTGCCCCTGTCGGCGACGGTGATCGTGGCGCTGCTGGTGTGCCTGATCCCGACCACCATCGGCGGGCTGCTCTCGGCCATCGGCATCGCCGGCATGGACCGGCTGATCCGCAAGAACGTCATCGCCATGAGCGGGCGCGCCGTCGAGGCCGCCGGCGACGTCGACACGCTCCTGCTCGACAAGACCGGCACCATCACCTACGGCAACCGCATGGCGGCCGAATTCGTCGCCGCGCCGGGCGTGAAGCAGGACGATCTGGTCGACGCGGTGCATCTGTCCAGCCTCGCGGACGAGACGCCCGAGGGCCGCTCGATCGTGCAGCTGGCGCGCGACAAGTACGGTGCCAAGGCGCGTGATGCGCGCCGCGACGCGGGCACCTTCATTCCCTTCACGGCGCAGACGCGCATGTCGGGCTGCGACCTGGACGGGCGGCGCGTGCGCAAGGGCGCGGTCGACGCGGTCGAGCGTCACGTCCAGGCGCTGGGCGGGCCGCCCCTGGCCGAGGAGCTGCGCGCGCTGGTCGACAAGATCGGCGACTCCGGCGGTACGCCCCTCGCGGTCGCCGACGGCGCGCGCATCGTGGGCGTGATCCACCTGAAGGACACGGTCAAGACGGGCATCGCCGAGCGCTTCACCCGCTTCCGCGCCATGGGCATCCGCACCGTCATGATCACCGGCGACAACCCGCGCACCGCCGCCGCCATCGCCAAGGAAGCCGGGGTCGACGACTTCCTCGCCGAGGCCACGCCCGAGGCCAAGATGGCGCTCATCAAGACCGAGCAGCAGAAGGGCAAGCTGGTGGCCATGACCGGCGACGGCACCAACGACGCGCCTGCGCTGGCGCAGGCCGACGTGGGCGTGGCCATGAACACCGGCACGCAGGCGGCCAAGGAAGCCGGCAACATGATCGACCTCGACTCCGACCCGACCAAGCTGCTCGAGGTGGTCGAGGTGGGCAAGCAGCTCCTGATGACGCGCGGCTCGCTGACCACGTTCTCGATTGCCAATGACGTGGCCAAGTACTTTGCCATCCTGCCCGCACTGTTCATGGGCGCCTTTCCCGGGCTGGCGGCGCTGAACGTCATGCGGCTG
>OBEQ012638450.1_pt1 | contig 11692 bp, 9 predicted proteins | sample 1670901 | NCBI WGS metagenome assembly OBEQ01 (sample SAMEA104232315, study PRJEB22302) | groundwater metagenome | biome: forest; feature: aquifer; material: groundwater | place: USA | collected 2011-08-07 | depth 5.4 m | reverse complement strand
TTTGCGGGCGCACGTCCGATGCGCTTGGTGTAGACGAGCGGCAGGCCGAGCCTCGGCGCGACGAGATCGGCGCCCTCGAGAAAGAACGGGCGCTTTTCCGGCTTGTAGACTTCGTACGTCGACAAGTTGAGCACCACCTGGTCCGCCTCGATTTGCGCGAAGTCCGGGTTTACCGTCGCATCGAGCGTGAGGTCCTGCGAGGGATGCCATTTGACATCGAGGCCCGCCGACAGCTTGAAGTCGGCCCCGCGTCCGGTCGTGTCCGTCGTCGCGTCGCGGCTTCGCAGACGGGCGAGCCCGAAGGGGCGCAGCTCGATCGGGCTCTGCGGCTCAAGCCCACGAAGGTCATCCAGGCGACCGTACTTTGAGACCTCGGCGGCGACGCTGCGCGGGATATACGCCCACTCGTCGATCTCCTGCCGCGCCGAAATGTAGCGACGAACCTGCATGCCCCAGCTCTGCACGGGAGCGCGCCCAAAACGCAGAATACGAAGCGGAATGCGAATTTCGGCGCTCCACTTGCGGTCGCCGATCCACGTGCGCGCGTCCCACGTCTCGTCCCAATCGGACGAGTACTCGACGTCGTTCACGCGTACACCGTCGACCATGACGCCGGACGCGTTGACGAGGAACTCGAACGCGCTCTTGCGATCGCCGCGCGTATCCAGGTTTACCGAGACCCAGTCCGATTCTACCGGGCGATCGCGGCGCGTCAGACGCGGTGAAATCGGCGCACGCTCTTGCGGGCAATCGATCCCGACGTAAATCGCGTCATCGTCGTAGAGCACGCGCACGGCGGTGCGCTCCGTCGGTGCGTGACCCTCGTTCGGAAATTTCTGGATGAACGTGCTCGATTCCGGCGCTTCTTCCCATGCCTCTTCGTCCAGATGCCCATCGAGCGTCGGCGAATTCGACGTGCGATGAGCAGAAAGATGGGGTGTGCCGCTGGCAACCGCTGCGGCGAAAAGGGCGACGGCAAACATGGGGGTCCGGGTTGGGAGTCGGAGCTATAGGACCAAATCTGTCAGACTCCCCGCCGAAGGGTAGGTCCAGGTGCGCTAGCGCTCCAGTGACGTCATAACTCGGCAGCTCTTGCGGCAGATCGCTCTTGGCAGCTACCATTCGCAGCGTAAAAGTGGTCGGCGTACCTACGCCGGCAGTGCGAAAAGGGCGCCTTCGAGCGTCTCTCGCACGAGACCCGACGTCCTTGGTTTTAGTAGGAGGCACATTCAATGAAGCTTGCAACGCGCACTCTCACGCTGGTCGGCATTGGGCTGCTTACGGCAGGATACGTCGGGGTGATGCAGGGCTGCTCCAGTAGCAGCAACACCAGCACATCCGGCCCCAGCGTCGGCGGGCCTCCCGCGAGACCGGACGCTCCGAAGACGACCTCCACGGCGGAGCACAACTTCGCCGTCGATGCGCTCTTTTTGGGCGACACCGATCGGCAGAACAATCCGAGCAGCTCAGCGTGGAAAAAGTTTGGCTACAACATCGACGGAAAAGTGACGACCAAGGACTCCGCGGACGTCTGCACCCCGGTCGCCGGCGGCAGCAAAGAAGTCGACGGAGACAACGGCATCGACAACGCCTTCGGTAGCCGCATCATTCCCCTCCTTCAGACCTTCCAGCACGACATCTCGAAGGCCCTCACTGAGGGCCTCCACAAGAGCAGCTTCACGATCATGCTCGACACCGTCGGCCTGACCGACGACGCGAAACAGACCAACACCGGCCTCACCGCCCAACTCTTCGCAGGCGGAGATTTCGCGGACCCGACATTTACGACCAAAGACGACTGGCCCGTGCGCCCCGAAGGCCTCAAGGACCCCTCGAACCTCAAGAGCGGCTCCAAGGTGGCGTTCAGCGACGCGTTCATCGTGGCGGGGACTTGGGTCAACGGCGAGGGGGGCGAGATTGCCCTCAGCGTCCAAGTCAGCGGCCAGACCCTCACGCTGACGATCCACCGCGCCACCGTCACCTTCGACCACGCGGGAGCGAGCGCGAAGAACGGCACGATCGCGGGCGTCATCGACACCGAAGAGTTTCTCACCGGCCTGAAGGGTATTGCCGGACAAGTCTCGGAAGGGCTCTGCTCGGGCAGCGCGTTCGAAAGCATCGCCCAGCAAATCCGAGGGATGTCGGACATCCTGAAGGACGGCACCAACCGAGCGGGCGTCAAATGTGACGGCATTTCGATTGGCATCGGCTTCACGGCCCAAGAGATTCTTCCGCCGTCGAAGCTGGCGGCCCCCTCGACGCCCAGGCCCGACAAGTGCAGCGCAGATGGCGGCACCCAGGACAGTGGGACCGACTCGGGCAGCGGCACCGACTCGGGCGGCACCGACGCCGGCGCCGGCTGATCCTCCTCTCCTGAATCGATGCCCGAGGGCCCGGAAACGGGCCCTCGGCGCTTAATCCCCTGCCGTCGAGGACGATTCGATGTCCCGCTCCTTGAACATCGCTTGCCAACTCGCCCTACTCGCGCTCGTGTTCGGCGCCTGCTCGTCGGCCAAGAACGGCGGATTTTCCGATGACCGGCTCGATGCAGGCAGCGAAAGGGGCAGCGAGGCAGCGGCCGTGGATGATTTCCTAGACGCCATGCTCGGCGGCGACACCGCGCTCGCTACAGACGGCGGGCTGGGTGATGGCTCGCTCTTCAGCGACGGCGCACCCGACGTCGTCGGCAGCGACGCATGCGTGAGCGGCGACGCCGGACCGGCACCCTACACGCAGCGCTGCTCCGCCGGCACGACGAACGAATGCAACGGCGTCGCCGACACAGCCCTCACACAGCTGGGTGTTGGCGCCCCGCTCCTGAATGGATCCACGGGCAACGGCTACGACGACGACTGCGACGGGCTGGTCGACGAGGGCTGCACGTGCCCCGGCGCCGGCAACACCAAAGACTGCTTTCTCTTGCCGGCGACGCAGGCAAATCCAAGCACGAAAACGCCGGTCGGATGGTGCACGGACAATTCGAAGGGCTCGCTCGATTGCGCCGGAACCGAGTTCCCGAAATGGAGCGGCATATGCCGCGGCGCTCAACCACCTTACCGCCATGATGTGTGCGCCATCGGCGATTTCAACTGCGACGGCGTACAGCAGAACAGCGACGTAGCCGACTGCTCCTGCAAAGTCGACGTCGTTCAATGTCCAACGACGCCGCTGACGCTCGCCCCCTACCCTGATCCGAAGAGCATCCCGATCGTCGACGGCTCCTTGTGGATCCAGAACGCGGGAGCGCGTGCACAGACCACGAACTGGACGTGGACCGTGGTGGGCGGCGACTGCGACAACGTCCTGCCGCACCCCACCTTCGCCATCTACAGCGGCGCGGACTCGACCGCGGCGAATGCGCGGAAAGGCGGGCGCCAGCCGGTCAAGTACGACGCGAACGCCAACCCGGCGCGCCACGTGGCGACCGGGGGCGAGCCTCTCGTCGCCATTCAGGCGCTGAGCTATGGCAACGGCATCGCAGGCGGCCAGGTCTACCCGGCATTCGGCCTGAGCGGCGACTACATCGTCCAGGGCGAGTGGGATCTGAACGGAACGCACTATGTCTGTTCGCAGAAGGTGCAGGTCCGGGCGCCGGGCATTCGCGCCGAGCTCTGTTGGGACACCGTGGGAGGCGATCCCCTCTTCGTCGGCCAGGGGAACGACATCGATTTGCATTTCGCGCGCCTTCAGGGCGTCTCTTGCACCGGCGGCACCCAGGGCTGGGACTCCACGTGCGCTTCGGGAATCAGCTACCAAGACTGCTGGTACGCCAACGCTTCCGGCTGCCGCGACGGCAGCAGCTCTCCCCCGGGCTGGGGCTACTCGAACTCCCTGGACTCGGCGTGCATCGGCTGGTCTTCGAAGCGGTCGGCGGCCGGAACGCAGAAGTGCACCAACCCGCGGCTCGACAAGGACAACGTCACGTGCGACCGCAGCGTCGACGATCCGACGTATCCGGGAAACTTCTTGGGAATTGGAGGCTTCTGCGGCCCAGAGAACATCAACCTCGATAACCCGAAAGACAATGACGCGTTCGTCGTGGGCGTGAATCACTACGGCAACACCGCCGGCACCGAAAACGCCAAACCACACGTGAATCTGTACTGCAACGGCGTGCGCGTACTTTCTGCGGGGTACAACCCCGTCACGGGGCAGACGAGCTACCCGGTCTTGACCAAGCACGGCACCGATAGGACCGGAGACTTTTGGACCGTGGCGACCATCAGGGCGCACGTGGACACCAACGGACAGCTGACCTCGTGCGACGTCGCGACCATCCCGTCGCATCACGCCGATCCGACCCGCGATGGGCCCGCCGCGCAGCTGCCGCCGAACGACACCACGGGCGTCTGCATCGACTCGACGTCGAGCCAATCGTCGACCCCCTACAACTACGTGAACCATCAGTTCATCGAGAACGCCGCGCTTCAAGGCGGAGTGAACGGTGGCTTGCCCGCCGCGGCGATCGATTGGTGCAAGCACTGAGCCGCCGCCGAGCGAAGCGTGTAGACTCGCGGCCGTGCATTTGTTCGGGCTCACTGGCGGCATCGCGTCGGGCAAAAGTACCGTCGCGGAGCGTTTTCGCGCGCGCGCTCTGCCCGTCCTCGACGCCGACGCGCTCGCGCGCGAAGTCGTGCTCCCCGGTACCCAAGGACTCGACGAGGTCGTAAGAGCCTTTGGTGCCGAGTTTTTGTTGCCGGACGGCTCACTCGATCGAAAAGCGCTCGCCAAGGTGGTGTTTTTCGACGACGAGAAGCGTCAACGATTGAACGCCATCCTCCACCCGCGCATCGCAGCGCTCACCATGACGCGCACGGGAGAGCTTCGCCAACGGGGTGATCCGCTCGGCTGTTACGAGGCCGCGCTCCTCGTCGAGAACGGCCTGGCCGACGCATTTCGGCCGCTGGTCGTCGTGAGCGCGCCCGAAGACGTGCAGGTCGCACGCGCCGCCTTGCGTGACGCGATGACGACGGACGAAGCGCGGGCCCGCATTCGCGCGCAGACCGCCCTGGAGACGAAGGTAAAGCTTGCCGACTTCGTCATCGACAACACGGGCACGCTCCAAGATCTGCACGCAACGTCGGATGCCGTGCTTGGCGCGATCTGCGCCCGCCTTGGGGTCGACCCAGCGCGTTATCCTGTATTCTAGAGGCCGCGATGATCAAACACCGCACCGGCGTCTCCTCCTCGTACACCGGCGCCGACGACAAGCCGCGCGAAGCGGGGCCCGGCAGCCCGGCCGCGGCCTCGAAGCCGGGGCTGGTTCTTCTCTACGCGCCGAACTTCGAGCAATTCCAGACCGCCTACGTCTTTCTTGCCCCCGAGCTCATCATCGGGCGCGAGCCCACGAACCCGGTCTGCGTGCCCGAGCAAGCCGTCAGCCGCCAGCACGCGCGCATCGCATATGCCGGCGGTAAATGGGTGCTCACGGATCTCGGAAGCCGCAACGGCACGATGGTCGACGGCGCGTTCGTCACCGAGATCGATCTCGTTCACGGCCACGAGATTCGCGTCGGCGACGCAATGTTCAAGTTCATCGAGACGGGCGCCGAGCGCTACGTTCCGTACCGCATCGACGGGTTCATCGCCGGCTCGCGCAAATCGCGGGCTCTCGTCGAGCTCGTGGGGGGCGCGCAGATGGACTCGATCGCTGCCGATCTCGAGCGCATCGCTCCGACCGAGCTCTCGTGCGTCGTGCTGGGCGAGACCGGCACGGGCAAGGAGGTCGCCGCCAAGGGGCTGCACCGCATCTCTGGCCGCAAGGGATCGTTTCAAGCGATCAACTGCGCGGCAATCCCGTCGAACCTCTTGGAGAGCGAGCTGTTCGGTTTTCGCCGAGGCGCGTTCAGCGGCGCCGATCGTGACAAGCCCGGTCTCATCAAGCTCGCCGACGCGGGGACGCTGTTCCTCGACGAAATCGGCGACATGCCGCTCGAAGCGCAAGCCAAGCTCTTGCGGGTGCTGCAAGCACGCGAGGTCTTCCCACTCGGCGCGACCACCCCGGAGCGCGTCGACATCCGTGTCATCTGTGCGACGCACCGAGATCTGCATCAGTACGTCAAGGAAGGGAAATTCCGCGGGGACCTCTTCGCTCGCTTGAACGAGCACGTCGTGCGGCTCCCGCCGCTGCGCGAACGAAAAGAAGACGTCTTCCAACTGGCCAAGGCCTTCTCTCTTCGCTACGGCAGCCCGGAGCTCGAGTTCACATTTTCGTTCCTGGTGGCCCTTTTTCACTACGACTGGCCGTACAACGTGCGCGAGCTCGAAAGCTGCATCAAACGGGGCGTGGCGCTTGCCGACAATGCGCCGCTCGATACGCAGCAGCTCCCCGATGCGATCGCCGACCACATGAAGAGCTACGGCCACCGCACACGCGTGCCGGCCCCGAGCGTTTTGCCACCCGAGCATTTCATCCCCCCCGCATCGAACCGCAAGAGCGCCCCGACCGAGCCAGAGCTCCGCGAGATGCTCACGCGCCACCGGGGGAACGTCGCCGCCGTCGGACGCGAGCTCGGCAAGGAGCGCATGCAAGTGCACCGCTGGCTAAAAAAATACTCGATCAACCTGGACGACTACCGAACCGAGTAGCTCTCACGAGCCATTCTCTTCGCCAATCCCCGCAATCCGGAACTTCCCGTCCTCGCGCCGCAGGAGAAGCACGAGCATCTCGGGAAAGAGCTGCTCCGTCCCCACTCGCGGAGTGGCGATGGGGACGCGCACGAGCACATCTCCTCGGCGCATTTCCGGTGGACGGGACGGCGCACTCGGAACACCCACTTCGCCATAGTCGTAGCGCTCGATCCGCTCGAAGCGTGCGACGTCGTTTCCGGCGAGCTTCTTGTAGTCCAAGTTCGCGATTCGCGTTCGCCACACCTCGCGAAGAGCCGACCGCGTCTGGCGCGCGGAGTCGAGCGAAACCGCGTCGAGCGTCATGAGCTGCTCGAGCGATGTCAGGTCCTCCAGAACCCACGCGCGCACATACCTCCGCACCACGTCTTTGATGGTTTCGTCGGCCAGCGGCTCGCGCAGCGCAACGACACCCCGCGCGGGCGCGCGGTCCGTGACGGGCGGCATCGCCGGCGGCGGCTCGATCACCACCCCATCGGGATGCCGAGTGGCAGCGGGAACTTCCACGGCTGTGGCGATCGGCCCGGGCGCGGGGCACCCCAAGAGCGCCAGAGCGACCACACCCCATGCTCCGCCGAGACAGCGGACGGCCCCAGTGCCGCGCGATGATGACTCAGAGCTTTTCGATCTGCGGATCTGCGCCACGCGTCAACGTCACGATCGCACGTTCTGCCACGTTCTTCCACCGCGATGGCGGAGGAGCCTGAACGCTCAACTGCATGCTCGGCGCATCCGCGTCGAAGTCGCTCGCGACGAGGGCGAAGTGCATTTGCGCGAGCTCCGGCGTCCTTCTCTTGAGCTGCAGGTCTTCGCCGATGATCTGCTCGGCGTCGGCCTTGCCGCTGAAGATGCGGTACGCCATCGCGCGACCGCGATGCAGGCCGATGATCGTGTCGCCGTTCGTGACGAGAATGTTCACGTCACCGGGTTCTCCACCCACCTCAGCCGTCATTCCGTCCACGACAGCCAAGCTCGACCGCAACGCCTCGCGCACGACCGGAGGCTCGACGACGAGATCGTTCAGACGGCCGTTGTCGTGCAGAAATGACAGAAAGACGTGGAAAAAGATCTCGGAGTCGGTCTCTCCGCGAATACCGCTGCGCAAAAACTCAGGCACGCTTTGCACGAGGCGATCACGAATGGCGTCGAATTGGCATACCGTGCCCGTCTTGGCGAACAGCCACTGCCGATAACGGAACGGGTGTGTGTTCTCGGTTCGCAAGGTGCCCACTGTGGCCGTTCGAACGTGGCCGATGAGGACGTCGGCTCGCACATCGCCCGCGAGCTTCGCGACGTCGATCTCATCGCCGTCGATGGGGCGGCGGCGCATGAGCACCTCTCCCCCCTGGTAGAACCCGATTCCCCAGCCGAGCTGTGATCCTGGCCGCGTGCGCACACGCAGCGCGTCTGCCTCGAATCCGAGAACACGACCCGCAAGGTCCGCCCGGTTGCCAATGAGCCCGAATAAACGTGCCATCTTGGTCCTTCTCGCTCTCCCTTTGAGACTACGTACGCGCTGCAAGCTCGAGCTAATTTTGCGCTAAGGTCGGTCCTACCTTCACGCAGGGAAGCCGCAAACGCGAAGAGCTATCGAGTACCTTTTGCACTCTCCATACCAGTAGGACGCTGCGCGCGCGGTTCAAGTCTTTTCGATCTGGGTGCGTGCGGTCGCGCGGGCCACGACGAGCACGGCGCGCTTGCGCACGCGCGACTCGAGGGCGCCCGCGAGGACACGAACCAACCACGGCGCGGCGGCCGCAATCACCAACGCAACCGCCCAGAGAGGAAGAATGTGCCGGACCGAATCCACCATCGACTAACAATTTGCCACATCGCCCCCTCCCGCGCGAGCTGGCCCAGGACGTTTGCTGCCGCGCGGTGCGTCAGGGGCTTGACGTCATGCAAACAATTGACGGTTCGAAGCGCACACGCGCGTACGCGCAGGTGTGAGTCGTTTCTCAGGCGCGCTCGCACGAAATAGCACTGCACGACACGCCGATCATGGGGTCGATGCGACCGCTCGAGCGTCCTCAGGTAACATGCGCAGAGATCCCCCTCGGAGGTCGCGCCCGGTGGCCATCAACGCTCGAGCGCTTTTCCCGGTGGGGGCACGATGAACGGGACCACGTGTTCACGCCCCTCGAACGTTGTGCGATAAGCGGCCGCGGCGTGCTGGGAGGGAAACGGACCCACGCGCACCCGGTACCACGTCCCGCGCCCCGTGACGCGCGCCTCGAGAACGTAGGCTTTGTGGCCGCGCGCCCGAAGCTGGTCGGCGAACTGGTTGGCCTCCTCCTGGGACCGGAAGGAGCTCACCTGAAGCTGGTAGCCGCCGTCGTGACCCGCGGGCGCGCTCGGCGCCGCAGCCGTGGTGATCTGCGCCTGGTCAGTCGCCGCGCGCGTCAGTGTGTCTCTCGGGCGCGTCACGATGGGCGAAGCTTCGAGGACGTTCTGGGCCGGGAGCGGGACGACCGGCAGCCGATCGGTGGGCGGTGGGGGCGCGGCCTGCGCGGGTACGGGCGCGGGCGCGGACGCGGGCGATGGAGACTTGGGACCGCCTTTGACCGCCGCGAGGGCGGTCGTCGGGGATTGGTCGTCGCTCAGGATGGCGGGAAATGTCACGTCTTTGGGTGTCAGATCCAGCGCCTTTTGCGCACCGTTCGCGACCGCACCCTTGTGCGCAGCAACGAGGTCACCCAGAGGGTCCACCTTCGCAGTTTGCTGCGGCGACGAACGCCCGCGAAGCGCGAGTGCTCCGAACCCGATGCAGGCTCCGCAAAGCACGACGAGCGCGACGCTCACGACGCGCGGTGTGCGGTGCTGCTCGTCGGTCTCTTGGATCTGCTCGAGGTTGCGGACGGCGCCCTGGTCCATCATTCGCCTAGCTCCTAGTCTACGAGCGCTACTCCTACCTCCTCGATTCGGCCAAGTTTCGTACGGCTTTGCGGGCACTCTTCGAGCAACGAAGCGAGCTGGGCCGCCTTCCAACGCGTTTCTTCGAGCTCGCGCCATGGGTCGCTATCCGCGACGATGCCGCCGCCGGTGACGTAGCGTGCGCGCCGCTCCCCGGGAGTGCCGTCGGATGCGATCTCGAGCGTGCGAATCGCCATGGCCAAGACGAGCCCGCCGTCGCGTCCGACGTAACCGTACGCGCCGGTATAGAGGCCGCGTCGAAATGGCTCGAGATCGGCGATGATTTCCATCGCACGCACCTTTGGAGCGCCGGTCACGCTTCCGCACGGGAGCATGGCTCGCGCGATGTCATCGAGCGTGGTATCGCGCGCGCGACGCGCGACGATCTCGGCAACGCGGCTCCAAACGGTCCGCCCGGCGACGACGCGCGGCGCGCAGCGGACGCGCACGCTACCTGGGGTGGCGATCTTGCCGAGATCGTTGCGGGGTAAATCGATCGCCATCGTGAGCTCCGCGCGCTCCTTGGCATCGGCCTCGAGCGCACGAGCGGAGGACAGGTCCGCAATGGCATCGACTCCGCGCGGCCTCGTGCCCTTGATGGGTGCCGTTCGCAACGATCCGCCGCGAACTTCGAGCGCGAGCTCGGGACTCGTTCCGCAGAGCGTCATGTCGCCAAAATCCAAAAAGAAACCGTACGGTGACGGCGCGCCTTTGAACAAACCGCTGAATACGTCGAGCGGTCTCCCCGAGGCACGAAGCTCGATGAGCCTCGCGAGGTTGACTTGGTAGACGTCGCCGCGGGCGATGAAGGCGAGCACTTCGCGGACGCGTTGGACATGCGCCTCGTCCGATTCTTGGCTCGGAACGATGCGCAGCCCGCAATGACCCGCGCGCGAAGGCTCCGGCCCCACCCGAACAGAAGCCACCGCGCGCGCAAGGCGGCTCGCCGCTGCGTCGGTGTCTGCCTCGATCGCCACGCGCCCGGTGTCCCGGTCGACGCGAAGCGCCGCGTCGTACTTCAGCCAACGCGGGCGTATCATCGGCGGTAGAGCCCGCCGCTCGGGTCCGCACCACGTTGGTCGCTCCAAACCGCGCCCCGCTTCGTAGGGGATCGCGCCGATCCACCGCGGGGCTGCGGGAAAGCCGCCCCAGCCGCGAGCGGTGCCCTCCGCCGGTGGGACCCACGCTTCGCTGACGTCAACCGGATCGCATGCGAGAAAGCTGAAACGGGCGTCGCTCGACGACAAGGCGCCGCATGGATGGCTCTCGAGAACCGCGAGACCAGGACGATCTGCAACGCGACGCGACAGGGTGAGCACGTTCGGAATGGCTGCAATCTCGCGGACGATCACGCGCGATTCCTACACCTGGGGCGAGCGGTTTGCTACACCCGGGGCGTGCGTATTCTCGTTGCCTCCTTCCTTCTACTCGCCGCATGTTCTTCGAAGCAGAATGGAACGATCGCCATCACGCTGGGTGGCGAGGCCGATGCGCTCACCCGCTCGCCCGCGCCGACCAGTCTCGTGGTGGACGCCGTCGATCGGGACGGCGGCGTGTCGACTCTGGCGACGGTCAATTTGCCGGCCGATCGCGCGGATCTGGCCGATTTGTCCAGCGATCGTGCGGGCTCGGTGAGGATCACAGGCAAAGACTTTTCCGGCGCATCGCGAGTCTGGGGCGCATCGCTGGCCGTCACGTTCGGGGCGCTGGTGGATACGACCCTCCCCGTGTTCGTTCAGCGCACCGGCGAAATGGCGCGCATGCCCGACGCGCTCACCGATGCGCGTGAGGCGCCGATCGCGAGCGTGGTCGCTGGCCGATATGTCTTCCTCGCCGGCGGGTCGGATTCAGCGCAAGCGCGCTCGACGGGGCTGTACGATCTGCTCTGGTACAAGGGCCTCTCAACGCCTCCGATACTTCCTCGCTCGCCGCGATCGGTGGCCGTTGCGGGAACGAAGGTCCTCGTCCTCGACGATCAAGGTGGGAGCATCTTCGACCTTTCAGACTCAAGCTCTGCCGATGTGCAGGCGCCGTCTGGCGGCACATTCGCGGAAGTCGTGGGCGGCGCCTCGCTCGTCGCGCCGGGGACCATCGACATCGCCCCCACCCCGGACCTGTTCCCCGTGCTCGCCGTCGTGGCCAGCGTCAGCCC
>OBEQ011594620.1_pt1 | contig 11693 bp, 17 predicted proteins | sample 1670901 | NCBI WGS metagenome assembly OBEQ01 (sample SAMEA104232315, study PRJEB22302) | groundwater metagenome | biome: forest; feature: aquifer; material: groundwater | place: USA | collected 2011-08-07 | depth 5.4 m | reverse complement strand
CTTACGTCCCACGCGACCGCGTATACGCGGCGGAGAAACGAACCACATCCAAACCCTGCGCTTTTGCGTAGGGTGGTTTAATTTTAGAGTCCTGCGCAAGGCGATGCTGAAGTGCGTACGAAGGGCGCCGATAAGGTATCTCGCGTTACGCGCGGTCAGCGTATCGTGCGAGGGTGTTTGGCAAAACATTACTATCGCGGGAATTGGGTAGCGAGGCCTTCAAGGTATTTCAGCCAACCTTGCACGAACTCTTTGAGGATTTTTAGGGCTTGATTATTCCATAAATTTTATCTTCAAGCGCAAAAAATTCCGGGGAACGTTTATTACGCGGCCGAGGTAGTTGGCTTTCAATAATCTTTTCGATTTTCCCGGGTTGAGAAGTTAAAATTCCAATGCGGCTTGCCAACTGGAGGGCTTCCTCAACAATATGCGTTACCATGATAATGGTAAGCTTGCGCTCCTGCCAAATTTCCAATAATGCCTGTCGCAACTCTTCGGCGATGAACGAATCCAATTCAGAGAATGGCTCGTCCATAAAAAGAACACGTGGATTTGTGGCAAGCGCGCGGGCAATTCCTACGCGTTGGCGCATGCCCCCGGATAACTCGCGGGGTTTGACTTTCGCAAAATGTTCAAGTCGAAACTGCTTGTGCTCTTTTTGGATGATTTGATTTCGTTCTTTTACGTCAACGCCCCGCGCGAGTAGTCCTAACTCAATATTTTGGGCGACGGTAAGCCACGGGAGCAAAGCAAACTGCTGAAAGACAAAATTAAATGCACTCTTGTCTATGCCTTCTGCCATGGTAATTTGACCCTCGTATTGTTTTTCAAGCCCGCTCATAATGCGCAGGAGCGTTGACTTTCCCGAACCGGAAGGTCCTAATAAAATAAAAAATTCGCCGTCAAAAACTTCTAAATTAATATTGTCCAAAACTTTTAGTTCCTCGCCAGGCCTATCAAAAAAAACTTTCGTGACGTGGGCGAGCGTAATAAGCGGAGTTTCCATAAAGATGATTTACTCTTCCATGACGTGATGACTCCAATCAAGCAACGGCGACCATACCAGTTTGTTAATGCTAAAGACAATGATGAGAACGCCTAAAATACCAAACAGCGTTGTGGTGGGATTATTTGAGAATGAACGAAAGAATTCGCCAAGACCTTGATTTGTTCCCACAATAATTTCTGTTCCTACTAACGCGCCCCAGCCATCGCCAAGCCCGATAATGGATCCTGTGATGAGCCCTGGCACGCTCACGGGCCATAAGAAATAGCGCACATAGTCCTTACCCTTTAACCCCGAGATTTCTATGGCTTCTTCCCAATCATGCTTCATGAGCTTGAGCGAGCTAATGATAGAAAAAAAGATGGGCCAGATAATGGTGATAACTAAAAAGAAAATAATAACAAAATTTGTTTGTCCGAAAAGAATAGCGGCCAGAGGAACTGCGGCAAAATTCGGGAAGCTTTGTAACACATCAAAAATCGGCAGGGCAATCGCGGAACGCTTCCCCCGATAAAACGATATCGCAAAAATCCATGCCAGCGCGACCGCAATAATATAGGCAACGCACAAACGAGCCAGCGAAATTATCGTATCCTGAAAAAGTCTCGCGGTTGCAATATGGGAGATGCGAGAAAAGAGCAAAAGAAACACGAACGGCGCTATAATGAACAAGAGCGTGGCAAAAAGATGCACGCGCGATTGGTAAATTTTGACACGGTTTTTGCGCATAAAGTTTCTTTAAGTGTAACAAATCCTGCGCTCAATCGCAAATGCTTGACAGTACAAAAAGAGAGGTGTATGATGTTATCATACTTTGTATGATAACATCATTTTATCCTCATGATTACGCGCGAAAAAATTACCATTACTCTTAGAAACGACCTCGTCAAACGAGTGGATAAAATCGTTGACGGAGAGCGTATACGGAATCGTTCGCACGCCATTGAATATCTCCTCACCCAAGCGCTCGCGCCAAGCGTGCATAGCGCGCTCATACTCGCAGGAGGCAAGGGCACTGGCATTCGCCCGCTCACGAAAAAAATTCCCAAGTCTTTACTCCCGGTTAATGGAAAGTCAATTTTAGAACACCAACTCGATCTTCTTAAACGTTTTGACATTCGCGCTATCGTCATTGTGGTAGGGTATCTTTCGCGCACAATAAAAGACTATCTTGGCGATGGAAAAAAATTTGACGTGAATATAACCTACCTTGAACAAGACGAGGACGAAATTGGCACGGCGCACGGCCTTTTTCTGGCAAAATCTTTTCTTTCTGGCGCACCTTTTTTAATGATGTATGGCGACGTGTTAGCCCAAATAAACTTGCAGGATTTTATCGAACACCATTCCTCGTCAAATTGCCTTGCGACCTTGGCGCTTACCTCAATGAAATATCCTTCGCTTTATGGCGTGGCGACATTGCGCGGCGAAAAAATTGTCGGTTTTGCCGAAAAACCAAAAGAAAAAGAGGAGCTCTCGCGCGTCATAAGCGCGGGTATTGCGTGCTTTGAGCCAGAAATTTTCAATTATCTCTCAAGCGATAAAAACCTTGCATTAGAACGCGATGTATTCCCAAAACTTGCCAGCAAAGAAAAGTTAGATGGCTACCTCTTTGAAGGCAAATGGTTTGACATTGGCACAAAAGACATTTACCAGCGGGCGCTCAAAGAGTGGAAGTAACCATTGTCTCTTGACGTAATTTTTCAGCGATGAAAGGTTACTTCAGGAAATGTTCGTTGTAATTTGTATAAGCAGAAGGAATAGCGTAGCTGTTTTTTCTATTAAGAAGGGGGAGTGAATGGACGCAACAAAGAGGGTCATTTGTATTGGGGGTCCAACCGGCGCAGGGAAAGATACTATCACTTCGTTGTTCCTTAGGGATGAAACAAGATTTATAAGAGTTCCCCGAAGTACAACGAGATCCCCGAGGCCTGATGAAATCAATGGCGTGCATTATAATTTTCTCTCGCGGCAGGAGTTTGATACGCGGGAAAATGCTGGTGAAATTTGCGCGGTCGATGAATTTCTTGGACATCGATATGGGATAGATATCCAAAAAATCCTTGCTTCTCTTGAGAGAGGGGAAAATGTTATTGGAATATTCGGCGTTTGTTCGCTTGGATTACGTTCTCTCTTAAAAGAATATGTTGCACTTGTTTATATTAGGGCGCCAATTGAAGTATTAACAGATCGGCTTGTAAAACGAGGCGATTCTCAAGGTGAAATAGAAAGGCGAATAGAAGTAGCAAAAAGACAATTAGCTGAAGAGCCCGGACATTTTGATTATGTCATAGAAAATGGAGGGCTTATCGGCAAGGCCGTTGAGGAACTTCGGCAACTCATAATTGGTAGGCGTTACCAATTATGATAGAGCCGGCAACGAAGTCGTTTGCCGGCTTCGTTATGTAAGTTTTTTCTTATTTAATAAGTATTCTAATGAGGCCTTAAATCCACCGGTATATTTTTGATGCGAGGGATCGTTTTTCATATCTTGATAAATGCGCAACGGATTATTCCAGAATACGCTCTTAACTTCATCTTCTTGGAGCGCAAAAGGTTTTGCGATACATTCAAAGATAGTAAAAATATGCTGCCTGTTTTTTTTCCTTTGAGGATAGACTTCTCGAGATTTAGCAACGCCTACCTCCGTCAAAGTAACATCCTTCACTCCAAGCTCTTCTCCTAATTCTCTTATTGCAGCTTCTAAATACGTTTCCCCGGGAGCAACATGTCCTGCCGATGAATGATCTAATAGTCCATCTTTCCGTCGTTCTTGAATGAGGATATTCCCTGTATTATCAAAAAGGTAAATGACTACAATGCGATGTAGAATACCCTTCTCGTGGGCTTCTTGGCGGGAGACTTCGCCCAAGATCATATCATTTTCATTGACCCAAATAACATTCTCCATAAAAGTATATAATTGTGGCTTACTTTCCCTCTTTGATTTTATTCAAGATTTCTTTGACGTGCGTCGTGTTTGCCTTATCATAGATGGCAAGATGGTCTTTCATAGAGGTATTTTGTCGGGTTCTATGCGTTGAATGCCAAGTTTATCAAAATCATGATCATACGAAACGAGAATGAATTCGCCTTTCACAAAAGAAGGACCTGAAGCAATGAGGGCATCAATGAACTTGACGTTATGCGCTTCAAAGTATTCTAACGCAACAAACATGTTGAATCTATCAAGAATTTTTACATTTTTTAATATATTACAAAGATAATCTACCTTACAAAGCTAAAAGTCAAATTTTTTTACTTAAATGGTACATCGAAAAATCCAATTCATAGTATCACCTTGGGAGTTAGACACCCACGCCTTTAAGGCGGAACCTTTCAGGATGTCTTCCCTCTTGTATCTAATAAAAAGAAATTTCCTTCTATCTTTAGGAGGCTTTCAGCCTCCTTCACAATCTATCGCCTTTCAGGCGATAGTGGTTTAAAATGGACGCATATAAAAGATTGTAATTTTAATTTAATCGGCTATACTCACAAGTAGGAATTGCGGGTATAATCTATTGATAGTCAAACGTAGCTATGATAGAATATATACTACTATGGCTAAGTTCGAAAAACGTTTGAAGGCGATAAGGTTACGAAAGCGAGGGTGGAGTATTCGCTCTATCGCCGCACATCTGCACGTATCAAAGGCTTCATCAAGTGCATGGTGTAGCGATTTAGAACTAACCGCAATACAAAAGAAAAGGCTTGTTCAAAATTCAATCAAGGCAGGTCTCCAGGGAAGGCTAAAAGGAGCCTAGATAAATCGTCAAAAAAAAGAAGGACGTATCCAATTTCATGAAGAAGCTGGCAAAAGAACATTGCGAAAAATTACCAAACGAGAATTTTTTATAGCCGGCCTATCTCTTTATTGGGGAGAAGGAAGTAAGAAGAGTAGACTCGGTTTCATAAATTCAGATCCCGTAATGATACAATTTATGTTCCGCTGGTTCCAAGAAGCGATGGGAGTAAAAAGAGAGGACTTCATGCCTCGCATATTCATCAACGCAATCCATAAACCGAGAATTGTGAAAATCCTGCGATTTTGGTCAGACCTACTCCGATTACCCGCTCAGCAATTCGGCAATCCGGTTTTCATAAAACGAAACCCAAAAAAGGCGTATGAAAATTACGACTCATACTATGGTCTATTGGCGATACACACCAGAAAAAGTACGGAGCTAAAATATCGCATCATGGGACTTATTGACGGATTGAAAGACGCCAAGGTAAATTTATCATAAGCATGCCCTCATTGTGTATCTTTTGGCAGGGTAGCTCAGTGGTAGAGCACCGCCCTCATAAAGCGGTAGTCGTGGGTTCAATTCCCGCCCCTGCCATAGATGGTTGAGTATAGAGTAGGTAAGCCCGAGGTCGTGGGTCCGCTTATGCGCGTCGCGCATGCGCTGCGAAGGCAGTCTCCCACCCCAGCTAAAAGAAACGTAAAACGTAAAATAAACAAGTTTGTTTCTCGAAAAATTCTGATACCAAAATTTTACATTTTCCGTTTTTCACTTTACATTTTCCTTTGCAGCCGTAGCGTAGTGGCTTAACGCGCCTCCCTGTCACGGAGGAGACCGTGGGTTCGAATCCCATCGGCTGCGTCTCTCGACCTCTTTCGAGTGATAAAGTCTTAATTCTAAAATTTTTTATGACCACTCAAGTGAGTTTCAAAATTGACAAAAAACTCAAGGAGCAAGCTATGAAGAAAGCTCGGAGCAAAGGACTTGCCCTTACTTCGGTTTTTACATTCGCCGCCAAGGCTTTTATAGAGGGACATTTTTCCATAGAACTGATGAAAAAAGAACAGTTTAATAAAGCGACGCGTAAGGAGATAAGAATAGCTCTAAAAGATATTGCAAAAGGAAAAAATTTATCTCCTCCTTTTCATTCCGCAAAAGAGGTAGCTCAATTCCTTAGTAAGTAGATATGGAAGTGTTTTTGCACAGAAATTTCAAGAAAAAATTTGAAAAACTACCATGATAAGGAAAACGTGGCAATCTTCATCGCCATCGGCACCCACGCTGATTTGTATGCTTGAAAAAACATTACTAATTACTTAATTTTTAACAATAATTAATCACTAACCCCCATATATGCAAGCATATTGCGTAAAGTGTAAGAAAAAGCAAGAGATGAAAGACGGCAAAGAAGTGACGCTTAAGAATGGGCGTAGGGCCATGAGCGGGGTATGCGCTCAATGCGGGACCAAAATGTTTTCGATGATGAAAAAGGCAGTATAGTTTAAGATGAACCTCCGCGCGGCAATGGCGCGCGGAGGTTCATATCTACCGAGTGAAATTTTCGTAAAGCGCTAAAGTTTCCTTTGCGTTTTCCTGCCACGAGTAGCGCGATAGGATTTTTTTTGCCTGTTCAAATTTTTTTGCCCGCGCGTCTTTATCAAGGAGCGCGGTTTTTATTACCCGCGCAATGTCTGAAACATCGTGCGGGTTAAAAAAGAACGCCGCGCCGCCCAATACTTCTTTGAGCGCGGGAATTCCTGAAACCGCGACTGGCGTTCCGGCACTTAGCGCTTCTAATGGCACCAATCCAAAACCCTCAAAAAACGAGGGGAGTACGACAAGCGAGGCGTTTTTATAGTAGCTATATAAATCTTGGTCATCAATAAATCCCACAGAGGTAACATCTTGTGCTAATCCCAATTTCGTCCAATAAGATATAAGTTCGTCTTTGTATATTCCCCCTTCGCCCACAATGACGAGGCGTAAGTTATGCCCCTCATCTTTTAAGCGCGCAAAGGCATCAATAAGACCTTTGAGATTTTTATGTTCTCGCCATACGCCCACATAAAGAATGTAGGGTTTAGGGTTTAGGGTAGAGGGTTTAGCAACTGTAAAATTTTTAAGGGGGATGCCTTCGGGGATGACGTGGATTTTTTCAGAGGTTACGGAAAAGTTCGCGAGGATATCATTTTTTACTGCGCGCGTGGGAGTGATAACCGCGCGCGATTTTTTGATGGCGTGGGACAGCACAACATCGTAGGCTTTCTTGCGAAAAAAAGACGTGTGGCCAACTTCTCGCGGGGTCAAATCGTGAATAGTGGCAATAAAGGGTTTTTGGTATAAAATCGGGACGTTAAAATGCGGAAAATGAAATAGATCAAGGTTGTGTGCAAGGATTAGCTTCAAAAACAGCGTCTGCTCTTGAAGGGAATACCATTGGAACGGCGCTAATATTTTTTTGTGGCGCGCGGTTTGGGGTATATACTCATCAAAAGATTCTTTTCGCAAAAAAATATAGTACTCGTTTTGCGTATCAATTGTCGCCAAATTATCAATCAAAAATTTAACATAGTTGCCTATGCCTGTTTGTTTAGCGCCATAAATGCGCGCATCAATGCCAATCCGCATAATTTCACTTGTGATTTAAATTTAACAGAACGTCCAGCGTCTCTTTAGCCGTTTTTTGCCACGAGAATTTTTTTACCTGCTCAAGGCCCCTTTTTATGTAGTAGTCAGAAAGTTTACGGTCAGTTAAAAGCGCATCCATTGCTCCTGCAAACTCATGGGCTTTGTGCGGGTTTACGGCGAGCGCGGCCTTGCCCGTGGCTTCGGGAAGCGAGGCACAAAAGGAAGTGATAACCGGAACCCCGCACGACATGGCTTCTAATGGAGGAAAACCGAATCCTTCAAAAAAACTTGGATAGACAAAAAGCGATGCTTCTTGATAAAGCTGGAGGCGTTTTTCATTACTCACTGTTCCCAAAAAAGAAATATCTCGATGTGGGCGAACTTTTTTTGATAGAAAGCCAGGACCTGCAATTATGAGCGTGGTATTTTTATGGCTTGACATTCGTTTGAGAATGCTAAATGCGTGAATGAGCGTTGCGATATTCTTTCTTCCCTCAACGCTTCCTAAATAGAGAATAACAGGCCCTTTTTCTGTTAAAGGATTTGGTTTGAATTCTTCGCCCACGCCAGAATAGATAGTGTGGATTTTTGCGGGTGCTATGCCGTATATATCCACTAAGTCCTGCTTTGTGGATTCGGAAACCGCAATAATTGCGTCTGCTTGCGAGGCGATAGCGCGCGGTTTTATGAATGAGTGCCAGAAGCGCTCTTTGGGGCTAAGTAATTCAGGATAACGTTCGTAGGAAAGATCGTGAAACGTGGTAACTATCTTCACGCCGCGGCTTACCGGGAAGAGATTAAGATTAGGGGCAAAAAAAATGGTTTGACCTCGCTTGCCGCCAAAGAACGAATCAAGCGCCGGGTAGGAAAAGAATTTAAGACTTGCATTTAAGAGACGATTGGGGTAAGGCAAGTGGAAGTCAGAAAAATATGCTCGAAAAGGATAGAGAAACGAGAGATCAGGGCGTTCTTTCCCTGACGAAAAAAGAGTTATTTTCGCGTTTCTTTCACGCAAATTTTTTCCGAAGTTTTCGACAATATGGCTCACTAATTGTTTAGTATATTCAGGTATGCCGGTTGCGGGATTTTTTGGCAGGAGTGAGCGGATATCAATAATGAGATGGCGTGGTTGATTACTCATTTTTTCGATAGTGATTAAAAAGCGCGCTAAAAATGCCGACAAAAAGACCGATTATGATTCCTATGCCGGTATTCAGGAGGAGGGAAGGCTCTTGTTTTTGTGTTTCAAAAAGCGATGCGTTCACTTCAAACGCACTCTGCGGGAACTTGTTGAGTAACTCGACAAATGTTTTTGCGCGAGACACAATTGCGTCGCGCTCTTTTTTAAGCCCCTCCTCGTTTTCTTGCGTAAACGTAATTTCAAGATACTGGTTTCCTAAGCGGAGAATCTTTATGTCTAGCTTCTGGCGTTTTAACCATTCCTCCAGCATGCGCGTAATTCTATCATCTGCTTCAAGGCTGTAATAACTCCCATAATGAAAATCCGCGCTTTGCTCATTTGCCGCGGGGCGCACGATGAGCGAGAGTGACCCTGTATATCCTTGATATGCGACAAATGAAAACAAAACCGCGCCAATAAATCCCAGCGCCACACACGCGTAAATGACATTTTTTCGGGCATTAAAAATTTTTATATATTCTCGCAATTCCATGATACTGAAAAAATGGAGCATAGAGCGTCAAGTATTTTCCTATTCCATTATTGCAAATTGCATCAACTCATGCAACCCTCACCGTAGCACCCTTTGCGAAGCGCAAAGGCGGCGAGGGTGTGGGGCAGTTGACAGGTCGTGAGGGCATGGTATGCTGGGGCATATATCACACCATGGCGCTTAATCTTCACGCTATTCAAACAACGGCACGCGCGGGACGTATCACGTGGCGCTACCATGCCCTACTAAGAGCCAGAGAACGCGGTATCACACGACAACAAGCCATGCGGGTAGTAATCGAAGGCGAAATCATCGAGCAACGTCCGCGATCTCGACCACACCAAAGTGTTTAATGATGGCAATGATGAAGAGGAATAGGCCGCTCTATGTAGCATTGGGATATGATCAAAGAAATGATCGCCTTTACATCATTACCGTTCACTGGATTGACCCTCGGTTATGGGAAGACCCATGGACACGGCGGGGGCGTCAAGGAAGGAAGAGAAAACCATGAATAAAAAAACAACTAAAGATAATAAGACTATATGCGGGGTCTGCGGGGGAGAGGTCTCTAAGACTACGATAACCCACGAAGAACAACGGGGAACAGCGCTCTATCTTTTCCAGAATGTTCTCGTAACCGTCTGTGGGGCATGTGGGGAGATTTGGATTGATGAGGAGGTACTTCAAGAGATAGATCGTCTCATTAAAGAGGGAGTGCCGGTCAGGAAAGTCGAGACTCCCGTGTATGATTTCTCCCGTGCGCTTCCTGCCGTATAGTAGTCAGGATAAATAATACGCCATGAAGTACGGCACGTGTCCACATTGCGGGGAGGGTGTGTTGTAAAGGACTTGACAAGCACTGGCTATCTGATAATCTGACAGTATGAATAGGAATACAAGGATAATAGAACGGAGGGGCTTTGCTATGCCCATTGGTAAGATAGGCCAACGCCGCCAGGTCGTGATTCCCAAAGAAATCTTTGACGCCCTGGGACTGCAGACCGGTGATTTTGTCGAGGTCACCCAGGTCAAGAGGACGGTCGTCATTAAGCCCAAAAAGGTCGTAGACGCCGATGACGTACTGACTCCCGAAGAAGAAGTGATGGTACGCAAGGGGGAGCAGCAACTGCGGGAGGGAAAATCAAAGCCCTGGCAACAGATTAAACATGACTTGGCGCTCTGAACTCTCCCACGACGCGGAGCGGCAGCTTGCACGCTTACCTCGTGATGTCCAGCAGCGTATCGCTCGGGCTCTTGATGAGATCGAAACTGATCCGTTTCAGGGGGATGTCATACCTCTGAAAGGAAGACGCTGGCAAGGGCGGTATCGTAAACGAGTAGGACGATACCGCATTATTTTTATGTTGTATCGTGCAGAACAGATCGTAGAGATTTCTGCCATTGTGGTACGAGATGAGGGCACATACCGCTAAACATATAAGCATGGACTTTTATAAAGTACGGCACGTGTCTGCATTGCGGGGTGGGGTTGGCGCCAGCCATGGTATTGACAGGAGTATAAGTACAGAGTATCATAAAATAGTAATTTCGTAACTTCATATATCATGCGTGCATTAACCCTTGCGGAAAGACAAAGACAATTTATGGCACTTTTAAGGTTACGCCGTGCGGCACAGATTACCTTGCCCGCAGAATTGCGCAAGTTGTTTAATTTGGCAGAAGGGGACTATCTGGAAGCAGAGGCAGTCAAGGAGGGTATCTTGTTAAAACCTGTGTCGGTCGTAGGTCGAGAGAGAGCCAGGGCGGAACTCCTGGCAGTGATGGATCGTGTTCACGCCAAGCAACCACCCAGTAATCGAAGCGAACAAGAAGAGGAGGAAGAGATTGTCGCCGAGATAAAGGCGTTAAGAAAGCACCATGCGCAGACTCAACGCGGTCGTTGATTCGACAGTACTGGTAAGCGCATTCATACGCAAAGGAGGGGTAAATGCCCTACTCCTCCGCCATGGCGCGAGAGGAGTTTTTGAGCTATTCCTTTCTCACGCTATCATTGATGAAACCCAAAACACCTTGTTAGAGCGTGAACATATAAGGGAGCGATACCGCTATACGGATCAGGAGGTAGAAGAGTTTTGCCAATCGCTCCAAAGTTCATTTCCCTCTGTTACTGATATTCCTGCACTTACTGGCATTAGCCGTGATCCTCATGATGACATGGTAGTGGCCTGTGCGGTCGCGGCACAGACGTCTTACCTTGTATCCAGAGATAATGATCTTTTATCCCTTAGTGAGTACGAAAACATTAAGATCGTAACCCCAGAGGCATTTATGGGCATATTGAGAGAGCAGGGGTTAATATAAAGCACGTGGATTGACGCTTGGTAGGTTTAGTGCTAAAGTGGAGGGGAATACGTAAAGCCGTAAAGCTAAAATGCAACCATCACATTACAAAACATTCGCAACGTGGTTAAAGGAAATTGGGCTCCTCATCTTTGCCGCTCTGGTTATTCAGAACATTGTAAAAGGTGCAGAAATTTTTGACCCGGTGGTGATTATCGGTGCGGCGGTATCATTTATAGCGTATGCATCGGCATTCCACTTTCTCTTAAAATCATAATATAACACTATGAACTCATTACTTTTTGTCTATCTTGGGGGGCTTGCTATTGTGCTAAT
>OBEQ011760277.1_pt1 | contig 11694 bp, 8 predicted proteins | sample 1670901 | NCBI WGS metagenome assembly OBEQ01 (sample SAMEA104232315, study PRJEB22302) | groundwater metagenome | biome: forest; feature: aquifer; material: groundwater | place: USA | collected 2011-08-07 | depth 5.4 m | reverse complement strand
TTGAGCGAGGAAGACAGGCCCAGCAGGGAGATATTGTAATCGCTCAAGTGGATGGTCAATGGACTATGAAATATTTTGACAAGAAAAACGGCAAAGTGATTTTACGGGTGGCCAATAAAAAATACCCCGACACTGAGCCCAAAAGGGAACTCGTGATTGGCGGGGTCGTGGTAGCCAATGTCCGAAAATACAAATAACATCCTCAGTCTTTCTTCATTTCCTCGTCCTATTATTCATATTGATTGCGACGCTTTTTTTACTTCTGTCGAACAAGCTCTCCGTCCGGAATTAAAAGGAAAGCCGGTGGTTACCGGAAAAGAACGGGGCATTGTTGCTTGTGCAAGCTACGAGGCCAAAGCCTTGGGAGTTAAAAGGCCGATGCGACTCTGGGAAGCGAAGAAACGACTTCCGCAACTCATTTGCCTTCCCAGCGACTATGAAACTTATTCTTTGTATTCCAAACGTATGTTTTCAATCATCCGGGAATTTACAACCGATGTGGAAGAATATTCTATCGATGAAGCATTTGCCGACCTCTCCGGCTTACGAAGAATTTACCGGACCGGATATCCGGAAATTGCGTTTAAGATAAAGCAAAAAATCCAGGAAGAGCTAGGGCTCACGGTTTCTGTGGGAGTGAGCGCGTCAAAGACACTTGCGAAAATAGCTTCAAAGCACCAAAAACCCAATGGATTTACAATCGTCAGGGCGAATGGGCTACATCAATTCCTTCCCCAAGTCGCGCTTGAGCGGGTTTGTGGATTTGGGCCTAACACCGTTGCGCTTTTAATGAAAAAGGGAGTCAATACGGTTTGGGATTATGTTTCGCGGCCGGAAGTTTGGGCAAAGCAATTGTTGGGAAAAATCGGAGTTGAGTTGTGGCATGAGTTAAGAGGGGAAGCAGTTTACCCACTTGTGACCGAAGAAAAAACTGATTACGATTCCATCAGCAAAACCAAAACGTTTACCCCGCCTTCCTGTGATAAAGATTTTGTTTGGGCGCAGCTTGTTCGGAACACTGAATCCGCTTTCATTAAATTAAGGAGATATAAGCTCAGAGCAAAATGGATTTGCATTTTTCTGAGAGATCAAGAATTCCGGTCTTGGGGCACTGAAGCAGAACTTGACCGCAGCACTTCTTCAATCCTAGAAATTATTCCTATCGTAAATCAATTATTCGAGAAAATTTTTAAGGAAAAGGTGTTATGCCGTTTAACCGGTATTGTTCTTTCAAAAATTGAAGCGGATAAAACCGTCCAGTATTCACTTTTTGATAATATTCCGAAGCTACAGTCTTACCAGTCGATTAACCGGGTTATTGATGAGGTCAATGAGTTGTACGGCAAGCACAAACTTCATCTGGGAACCAGCCTCTGGCTGGCCAAACATAAACAGCATATTTCTGAAAGAGGTGATCTTCCTGAGAGAAAAATGGAACTTATGAAAGGCGAAACTTTTCGTCGGCGTCTCGGCATTCCTATTTGGGCTGTTGAAGTCTAAATTTCTTTATGTGAATAAGCTCCTAATTCTTATAGTATTAATCACGATATGCATAAAAACATACCAATCTATAAAAAGTTAATTTGGATTTTCATTACCATATTTATCCTGGCAGCCTCTGCCTTTGCACAAGATTATGATGCGCAGGCGAAAGTTACCATTCCGTTTGGTAAAGCTAATAAAACGTTAATAGTCACTAGAGCAATTGATGGCGACACTCTTAAGCTTTCCGATGGAGAACGTGTGCGATTGATTGGAATCGACACGCCCGAATCTTCCAATAATGCAAAACTTCGTAGAGATGCAAAACGTACTAGTCAGGATGCAAAAGCGATCATTGCTATGGGAAAGGAAGCAAAAGAATTTACTCGGCAACTTGTCGAAGGTAAAAAAGTGAAGTTAGAGTTTGATGCTCAAAAAAGAGATAAATACGGTAGGCTCCTGGCATACGTTTATTTAGAAAATGGTACTTTTATTAACGCTGAAATCATGAAAACTGGATATGCTCAGGTGATGACAGTGCCACCAAATGTGAAATATCAAGATTTGTTCTTGCGATTGCAAAAAGAAGCCAGAGAGAATAAGAGAGGATTGTGGAAGTGAGCGAAGAGCAAGCCCCGTATTTCGCCAACGTCGGAGAAATGATTAAATACCTCCGCAAGCGAAATCAAATCACTATTGTAGAGCTTGCAAAGCGAATGGGGGTTAGCCAAGCATACCTTGCCGAACTTGAAATTGGGAAAATTAAACCAACTAAAGAACAGATTGAAACTATAGAAGCATTTGTCGAAGGCTTATTGTGACGAAATCAAATAGTAATTCGAATAATAAAGCAAAAATGTAAAAGGATGTAGTAAATAGACTATTTTAAAACGCATCTCGAATTTACTCCACTGTAAATCAGGGGTATACTATGCCCCTAAATATGATTGGTCTAAAAAAGCAATATAACGTAATTATCCGTGAATGGCTTCAAGTGGGAAAAGAAAGCTTTGCGCTTTTTTTGTTCTTCTTGGCTTTAGTTCATTTTCCTTATCTGAAAGAATCCCGATATCTACTTTCAGAAACCTGGAATGATTTTTCAAGGTTGGAAATTTTCAAAAGTCATCCCTCAATGAAACCATTTGTTTGTTTTCTTGTTAGCTCAATAGTCGTCGTGGAATTCGACTTGATTTATTCATTTTTGAAAAGGCGCTGGATAAAAGCAAGTGCCCTGGTTATAACTTTTTATTTACTTTTCTCTACCGACCTAACTTTCCCCTGGTTGGATGGGATAAAGACGTTTTTATTTTTGGTATTATTTCTTATTTGGACTTCGATTCTTGTTGCTTCTCGCCTTGTATCTTTTCGAAAAAAAACTCATCTAGAACAATTGACTTTTGATGATCCGTTGGAAGATCCGAAGGATGATCAGCTCAATCGGGCCTCATTCGCAGAGAATATTTTTAAAATAATACAAAATTTACCCGACAATAATATTCGATTAGCATTGACGGGTGAATGGGGAATCGGAAAAACCACTTGCCTGAACTTTATTTCACACGCTGCCAAGGATGAAGATTTTCCTATCGTAAGATTTAATCCTTGGAAATTTAGCAACAAAGAGGAGGCTTGGAAAGGATTCCTTGCTGCCGTTGATGCGGGTATTTCGGAGTGGAAAGGCAGAGCCCCCGGTCCCTTCCACCCATTTAACGTTGCAAATCGCATTTTCAGTATCGTCCGTTGGAAGGTGGGATGTTACGAGATAGGAAAAATATTTAATGATTTATTTTTATCACGCTTTCAGCCGTCCTTTGAAATAACAAAAGAAAATGTATCCGCATTGCTCCTTAAGGAGTTAAAGGGCAAGAAGCTAATTGTTCTTATCGATGATCTTGATCGTTCTTCACCAGAGATTGTCCGGCAGGTTTTACTTAATATAAAAGAAATTATCGATGTTCGAGGATGTGTTTTTATATGCGGAATAGACACCACATCAACTGAAAATATTTTGAAAAACTTAGGGATTGAAGCGCCCAAATTGTACTTGGAAAAAATATTCCAATATTGCTATCCAGTGCCTGACCTGAATCCACATCAATCAGATTCCTTTTTAGATGTGCTTCTGTCGAAAATCAAACCAGCCATTAAAAATGATTTGATAAAGAATAATAGCGAATTACTGCCAACAAATCCGAGAAAATTGAAGAAGTACTTACGATTACTAAGCTCTTTAGATGGCATCTTGCTTCAAAGATTTGGACAGGAAGATTTTTTTTGGGAATTTCTCTATCTGGCAGAACTGGCAAAGATTCGATTTCCGGATAGAGTCAAATTGATAATCCAGGACGCCTCCTTTTTCGAATGGTTGACATCGGGCTTTTTATATAGGGAAGATGCAAAAAAAGATCCGCGGAATGAAAGAGTGCTAAAGATTCAAAAATGGAAAGATAAATTAAGAGACAAATCATTCCAAAATGACGATTCTGAATCGGCCTTTGATGTTCTTATGGAAAAACTTCAAGACTCGAGCTTGGGACTAACGCAGGAGAATGCGGAATCGTATTTTGATATTTTGACTCACTCGGAATATTTGACTTGGAAAGAATATCGGCAATGGAAACAAAATTCCAAGGAACAGATTTTGATAAAGTTATTAAATCCGCATATTTCATATTTAACTCGCCGTGAATTTCTTTTGATGTTATTGCGAGACCGTGAACAACTTTTATCCCAAGAAGCAGATGATTGGAACCATGACAACCGTATAAAGTTTATGGCCAAAGCCTTAGAATTGACTGAAGAGTGCTTATGGTATATTAAAAATGAAAAATTGAATAATCTGGCGCCGTCTCTTCTTGATACCGGGCTGGTGAGTGAGTGGCTTGGACTCCTTTCTAAATGGGCACACTTCAAAGGCGGCGGCGATTTCTATAAACAAATACGGGCTCTGGAAAAAGAACTATCGCTCGAATTAGCAAAACATACGGTTTATGCTGCTTCCGAGATGCTTTCTAAATGGAATTCATTTGGTGAAAGCCGTTTCATAGAAAGCGAAAAAGAATTTAAAGAAGTGGTGGATGCGATCAAAGACAGTTACAAAAAATCTTTGGCAGAGGATCTATTGGTAAGGTTTGAGAAAGACGATGGTATTAAAGCTTTGTGGGGGAAAGACCTTTTTTGGCCGGAAAAAAATTTACTATTTAAACCTAATCTCTATTTTTATAACGATGAGAATATGAAAAAGCTCCATCGCTTAGCTAAGCAAGCTAAAACAAATCGAGTCATTCAAGGAAATTTTTATGAATTTCTTAGAATGCTTTTTTATGCAGTAACTGACCCTAATAGCTCTTTTGAACAAGAGCCCGCTATCGAAATTATTAGAAATGATGAACTTAGAGAATTGTTTTGGACAGCAGCAACATTTCAAAGAATACATAGAAGGGCGATCGGCGATTTTTTAAAAGATCGGCGGAGCATAGCAATTAAACTTAACAAAAAAGATATCCTGCCAATTCCTGAATGGGTTAAAACTGCGGAACCTGATCTTTTAGAAATGTTTAAAATCCCAGATGACTCATTGGCGCCAGTTCAGGTATAAAAAAATCAAAAATGACCTGTTCCGCCAAATGCTAGTAAAACATCGCCTAAACAGTGTTAATGTGGGAAAATGTCGGACAAGCATAATCGTTTCTAACCACGCATTAGTGGCAAAGATTGAATAAGAAAAGGGATCATCCGTAATTTAAAAAAATAGCCATAACCAAAGACTACGCTTCAAATACCAATGTTGTAATTCCGTCTATACAGGACATGGATTCGGCAATGGCTGTTGTAAAAATACATAAAACGCCATAAAATGATATGAACATGTCCAATCTCATTCAGCGACTAGAGAAATACCGGTTGGAAAATAAAATTACCCAGGAACGCCTAGCTGATAAGCTAGGCGTTTCTTTTACTACCGTAAATCGATGGCTAAATGGCAAAGCCGAGCCGAATAAAATTCAATGCTTCCATATTAAAAAGCTTATTAATAAAAAGGGTGCTTAAAATGCAGAATTTAATGAATGAATTAATTCGCTTATTACAAAAAGATGAAAGAATATTTGCGGACGGTAACCTACTCAAAAATAAACTTACTGAATTAGCGCTAAAGCTCGACCAGCCCCTTATCGAGCTACTGCTTTCTGATAATAAATCTAGAGATCATTTCTTCATCAACAAACAGACGCAAAAAGAGAGCGTTGTTGTTTTTGATAAAGATAAGTTTATTTCTTTTGTGAATAATAAAGAGTTTTTGCCGGATTCGTTCACGAGCTTTAAGAACAGAATTGGCCTAATGTCTAATGGGGAATATTTAAAGGAAAAGAGTGAGGTTGTGCTGGCGTGGGCTTATAAAGATTGTGTATTGGAAGGTGGGCAGAATAAGGACGAAAAAGAACGTTTCGAAATATTTTATAATGAGACCCTAGCCCCTAATGAAATAGACAGATTGTTTGACGGGAAAGTTTTTGAAAAAATTAAAAGAATAAATAGTAAGGGCGAAGAAAACTTGAGTGGCTTTGAGGACTCAGATAACTATTTAATTAAGGGGAATAATCTGCTTTCATTACATTCCCTCAAGAAGAAGTTTTTAAGAAAAATTAAACTTATTTACATTGACCCACCTTTTAATCCAGATAGCAATTCGAATACATTTTGCTACAACAATAAATTCAACGAGTCTACTTGGCTTACGTTCATGAAGAATCGCCTTGAAGTAGCCAGGGATTTACTCAGTGAAGATGGGGCAATCATCGTTGCTATCGATGCAAATGAGCATTTAGAGTTAGGGCTTTTGTTAAAAGAGGTTTTCCGTAATTATGAAATTCACTGCGTTACGATTGTGCACAATCCGAGAGGAGTTCAGGGAACTAATTTTTCTTACACGCATGAGTATGCTTTTTTTGTGTTTCCATATGATAGGAAAATTATTGGCGACAGAAAAATTGAACAGAAGGATATTGATTGGAGAAACCTTCGTGATAACGGTGGTGAATCTTTGAGAACTGATGCGAAAAATTGTTTCTATCCGATTATCGTGGAAAATGGTGCTGTGGTAGATTTCGGGGACATAATGCCAACAGGGCAAAGTCCAAAGGCGCAAACTGTCAAACAAGGCAATAAATTTTTGATTTATCCGATTGACCCTGAAAACATAGAGAGAAAATGGCGGTATGCTCGTCAGAGCGTTGATGAGATAAAGCACCTTCTCAGGGCGAAAAAGACTAAGGCGGGCAATTATGAAATCGAGATTGGAAAAGACTTCGGCACTTATAGGACAGTATGGCAAGACCCGCGTTATGATGCTAATGAATATGGTACCAAATTAGTTAAGTCTTTAGTGCCTAATTGCAAATTTGATTTTCCTAAATCCCTATACAATGTATATGACTGTATTTATGCCGTTGTAGGAAATGATAAAGATGCAATCATTCTTGATTTTTTTGCAGGAAGCGGAACAACAGCACATGCGGTTTTAGAGTTAAATAAAGAAGATGGTGGAAAGAGGCGATTTATTTTATGTGAACAGATGGATTATGTCGAAGCTGTAACAAAAAAGAGAATTGCTCAGGTTTTAAAAAATAACAAAGAAGGCTCGTTTGTTTATATGGAATTAAAGGAATGGAATGAAGAGTATATGACCTTAATTCGAGAAGCTGATACAACAAAGAAGCTTTTAAATATTTATGAGAAAATGAAAAAAGAAGCCTTTTTTCGTTATGACATTGATTTATCGAAATTTGAGCAAAAGGAATTCGAGGTGCTTTCTATCAAGGAGCAGAAGTTGATTTTGTGTGAATGCCTTGATAAAAATCATCTTTATGTGAACTTTAGCGAAATAGATGACGGCACTTATGCGATAAGCGCGGAAGAAAAGAAACTTAATAAAGAGTTCTATCGGATAGCGTTATAGAATGGCAAACGGTCAGACATTAGTTGAAACATTAAATTCGGTATCTAAGTTAGGCTTCCTCAAGGAATACAAAGCCCTCCCTGATCATATCGTCAAAAATCTGAATCAACGTTTTTCGATAAGAGAATACCAAAAAGAAGCCCTTGCCCGCCTCATTTACTATGTGGCAGGCTACCCAGAGAAGACCATCCCCATTCACCTACTCTTCAACATGGCGACTGGAAGTGGGAAAACATTCTTAATGGCTTCCAATATTCTTTATCTTTATGAGCTGGGTTATAGAAATTTTATTTTCTTTGTTAATAGCACAACGATTATCAAAAAAACCAAGGCGAACTTTCTTGATCAGTCATCTCCGAAATACTTATTTTCAGAAAAGCTTGTTTTTAATAATGAAGAAATATTTATTCAGGAAGTGGATAATTTTGAAGGCGTAAATCATGATAATATTAACATTCTTTTTACCACCATCCACATGCTTCATTCGCGGATAAATACTCCCCAAGAAAACTCAATCACGATTGAAGATTTTAAAAACAAAAAAGTAGTCTTCCTTTCTGACGAAGCGCACCACATTAATGCTTTGACGAAAAGTTATGCAAAGATGACGGCGGAAGAACAAGAAGAGAGCGCTAGTTGGGAGAACACAGTTAATAAAATCTTTCGTGTCAATGAAAAAAACATAATGCTTGAATATACGGCAACCCTAGACCTTTCAGATAAGGCTTTGTGGGATAAGTATAAGGATAAAATTATTTATCAATATGCTCTTAGAGAATTTCGAGAAGCAGGTTTCTCAAAAGATGTCCAAATTATTCAATCCGACTTACAGCTTATCGACAGAGCCTTGCAGGCGGTAATATTAAGCCAATATAAGTGGAAAGTAGCCGAGAAGCATCACGTCCAGTTAAAGCCGGTCATTCTGTTAAAGTCTCAAAAAACAATAGCTCAGTCAGAAGAGGCTGAGAAGAATTTTGAGGAAATGATTAAGAATTTAAAAGTTCAAGACATTAAAAGAATCGAAGCAGGTAGCTCTCAAGGTGTCATGAAAATGGCCTTTGATTTTTTTAAAGAGGCAGGAATTACTCATGAAAACCTGGTTCGCGAAATTAAAAGTGATTTTTCAAAGGAGAAATGTATAGCGGTTAATTCAAAAGCCGATAGTGAAGAAAAACAAATTTTGGTCAATACGCTTGAAGCCGAACGCAATAAAATTCGCGTAATTTTTACAGTCAACATGCTCAATGAAGGCTGGGATGTTTTGAATCTTTATGACATTGTTCGATTATACGAAACACGCGATACACGGCATGGGCAAGCCGGAAGCGTAACCACATCGGAAGCTCAGCTTATCGGACGTGGCGCTCGATATTATCCTTTTCTTCTTCAGGCCGGACAGGATAAATTTCGGCGAAAATATGATGCGGACATTCGAAATGAATTGCGTGTTTTAGAGGAGCTTCACTACCACAGCCTCAATGATTCAAAGTATATCAATGAAATCAAAGCGGAGCTTGTCAAAACAGGAATTTCTCCCGCAGACGAGAGACGTAAACAAATAACTATTAACATTAAAGACAACATAAAAAAAACGCTTTTTTGGAAAAAAGGTATGCTCTTTCTAAATGAACAACGGAAGAATAACAGAGAAATAGTTAAAAGCATGCGCGACCTTTTATCCGAAACTATTTTTAGCTATAAACTAAGAGTCGGGCAAACGGTAGAGACGGCTGTTTTTGATGATAATAAAAATGATGGGATTTTGATTGAGGAAAATAATTTTGGCCAATTGAAGCTAAAGTTCAGCCAGATTGAAAAACATATCACAAGAAAAGCGCTAGATAAGATTCATTTTTATCAATTCTGCAATTTAAAACAATACTTTCCAGCTCTTGGATCTATCGATGAATTTTTAACTTCCACTCGTTATCTTGGCGAAATTGACATTGAGATTTATGGGCTGAAAGAACATTTAGCAAGTCTTTCCAATTATGATAAATATGAAATTGCAATGGATGTTTTTAAGCAGCTGCAAGACAGGATAGAGAAAAATACGACAGAATATATCGGGACCAAAGAGTTTAAAGGATACTTCATCTCAAAGATTGTAGATGAGTCAAAAACCAGCGAAATATTAATCGGCTCAGAAGATAAGGAATACGGAGTTGCAATGAGCGAAACCGTTCGAGACGAGCTAAGACTTCGGCTAAAAGAGTGCGATTGGTATCTCTACGATGAAAATTACGGCACATCCGAGGAAAAGCACCTAATACAGTTTATTAGGTATGCTATAGATGATCTGAAGAAGAAATACACAAATGTTTATCTCCTGAGAAATGAAAAAACTTTCAAAATCTATCGTTTTTCCGATGGACGAGCAGTGGAACCGGACTTCGTTTTATTCTTAACCGAGAAAGACGAGAAGAAGATCATATCTTTTCAGCTTTTTATTGAGCCGAAAGGTTCCCACCTGATGAAGAACGATCAATGGAAAGAAGACTTTCTTAAAGAAATTGAGCATGAGTTTAAAATCGAAGCTCTTTACGAGAATAATGGCTATCGTATGGTTGGACTGCCCTTTTATAATGAGCTTGCCACAAAACAGCAATTTCAAACTATCTTTAAAGAATCTTTAAAAATTTAAAAATGCCGACGTCCGGAAAAAATTTTACCATCGTAGGGCCAACCTTTCAGGATTTAGCCGAAATAGGGTTTGATGGTGATTTTTTGTGTGTAGCAACGGCATTTTATTCACGGGGCGGTCTAAAAATATTGGAACAAGCAAAAGCGAAGACCATAAGAATCGCTTGTCGACTTGATTTGTCCTCAATCGAAGAATGGAAAAGAGGTTATATAAACCCTGGGGCTCTTTATGATTTGCTTTTAAACAAACAATCCTCGGGTTGTTCAATCGAAATTTACATTAGCCCTACCGCACATGCAAAGATCTATGTCGGGGATCGCGGTGCGTTAATTGGAAGCGCAAATTTAACCGTATCTGGTTTCGCGGGAGGTGAAGAAGTTGTTCGGCGTATTGGGGACACTAGGGAATTAGAAAATGTTGCTGTTTCTTTTATGAAGTACGCACAGCTTTTGCAGCGCATATCCCTCGAAGACCTGAGCGAATATGTCCGACGAAATAAAGGAAAAATTGGGGGAGTTAAATATTTCTTTGATAAGTTATCCTATTTTTCCCGCGACAAAAATCCTCGCTTAGGATGTTACAGTAATTTCCTATTATTTCTATGCACGATAAATTCAGATGCTGCAAGATTAATTCTAGATCGCGCAAAAGGGAAGCAGAATCTTCAGGGGCACATCCGCAGTAATTTTTATGGTATTCGTCAATTCCTTCTCATTAATGGCGGAAGACAGAAACGATTTGAGGCTGAAGCCCCTGATAGTTACAAGCTGTTTGAAGATGAAGGGGCAGTGAAAGATTTTAACCATTTTGTTAATCATTACGCTGTTGAAGAAGATAATTTTTCTCTAAACACTTGGAAGACTTATCTTCCAATGGAATGTGGCGGGAGAGCTACTCGGCGTGGAGGTACAATTGGTAATTTGAATAGAATGATACCTCTTGTCGCTAGATATCTTGCATACCAAAAGGAGCAAAATGATAAATCGGTCAGCCGCAAGGCAAGGCAATCTAGAGTCCGTTAGTTTTCTCGCCTCATATTCCGCCTCAATAGTTATATTGATATTTCTTTTTACCAAATAAATGTCTAACTTCTATCGAGGCAAGAGAAAAGGTAATATCTTTGATCCGCAGAACAAACAACCCTATCGGCTAAGCCGAACGAAGGTTGAAATGTTCTTACAATGTCCAAGATGTTTTTATCTCGACCGGCGATTGGGAGCAGATAGGCCGCCTAGTTTTCCATTCACCTTGAATAGTGCTGTTGATTTACTTCTCAAGAAGGAGTTTGATTCCTATCGATCTAAAGAAGAAATTCATCCCCTGATGAAGTCGTGCAGTATTGATGCAGTCCCTTTTCAACATAATAAAATTGATGAATGGCGCGATGCTTTGCATGGAGGTATCACATATTTGCATCAGCCCACGAATTTTCTCATTACAGGGGCTATCGATGATCTGTGGATTAACCGAACAGGCGAGTTACACATTGTTGATTATAAGGCTACTGCCAAAACCGGAGAAATAGATTTGGATGCGGATTGGCAGAATGGATATAAGAGACAGGCGGAAATTTATCAATGGCTATTTCGGCAAAATGCCTTCAAGGTTTCAA
>OBEQ012332536.1_pt1 | contig 11695 bp, 12 predicted proteins | sample 1670901 | NCBI WGS metagenome assembly OBEQ01 (sample SAMEA104232315, study PRJEB22302) | groundwater metagenome | biome: forest; feature: aquifer; material: groundwater | place: USA | collected 2011-08-07 | depth 5.4 m | reverse complement strand
GCGCCAAATTCCCGCTCTTGAATATCGCGCAATGATGGCGTGGGCAAGCGTGTTAAAAACTGCAACGCAATAATAAAGGGACGCAAGATCGCCATCATCGCTTCAACCACTGAAAGGATTCTGCTGCACGCAAAAATTTAAGTAGCTGCCTTGGTGAAATACCAACTGCTGCCAGCAATCACCTTTGTCGCCACAAAAAATCTTCACTTGGCTAAGACAGGCATAAGGAATAGTGATGCGCTGAATGGATTCAAGCTGCATCCCCAACACATGACACAAAATAGATCTGATCACACCGCCGTGCGCGACAAGGAGTAAATGCTGGTCTTGCGGCTGAGAATCTTGCGGCAGCGGCTTTTGAGACAGCGGCTCTTGAGCTTGAATACCTTGATACTGTTGCAACAGCAGATTCCACACGGCGGTCACCCGCTCGTGCAATTGCGTAATTGATTCACCATTCGGTGGCATATTTTTCACTGGATCTAACCAGAAAGCTTGGATTGCTGCTTTATCGTTTTGCGCGACCTCTTTAAAACTGCGCCCCTCCCAATCACCGAAATGCAATTCACGCAAATCGGTATATTCAACATTGGGAATGTTGTAACGTTGACTCACTTTAATGGCGAATTCACAACAGCGTAATAAGGGTGAATGAACTACTTGAGTCCAGGGCGGCGTCATCGACTGAGGCAGTTTTATTGCTTGCTCCATCTGTTCCCAACCTTCCGTGGTCAGAACCTTATCGGTGCTACCGCGATACATGGGGCCACCTTCCGGTTCACCATGGCGCAGTAGATCGATGGTCAGTGTACTAAATCCCATACCTGCAAAAACCCATAACGACTAAATGCAAAATCTCAAACCCTAAAAAGTCCCTTCAACTATATACTCGAATTACAGTTCTTTACTGACACCCGCCGACGCAAAACTCGCCATGCCATTATGTAATGCACAAGCAAAACGAATAAGAGGAACAACTGTCGCCGCACCACTGGCTTCGCCCAGTCGCATATTGAGTTGCACTATGGGTTTACCTTGAAATTGTTCTAAAACAATTTTATGACCTGGCTCTGCCGATTGATGCGAGAGTAACAACCAGGGCTTAATACTGGGATTAATATGCATTGCTACCAAAGCTGCCGCAGTCGTAATAAATCCGTCAACCAAAACGGGGATACCACGTTGTGCGCTGCGAATATAACTGCCGGCAAGCGCCGCTATTTCAAAACCGCCCAAACAACGCAGTACACTAATCGGTGAGGGCTGTTCATCTTTGTGCAATTTATCTTTATGCAATGCCTCTTTATGCAATGCTAGGGCGCGAGCCACAACCTCGGCCTTGTGTTGTACGCCTTTTTCATCAACGCCAGTGCCTGGGCCAACGATGCTGTGCGGAGCTATTCCCGTCAAGGCACAAATAATTGCAGAAGCCGCCGTGGTGTTGGCGATTCCCATGTCACCGCCAATAAATAAATCAATGTTGTTTGCAGTATCGAGCGAATCTGTGTCATTAAAAGCTATATCATCAATGACCTGTTTGCCAACATTGAGCGCGATGTCTAATTGCAGTTGGCTCATCGCTTCGGTCTGACAAAAATTTGCTGTGCTAGGGGCAATAATAGATTGTTGTACGCCAGCAATCTTATCTAACGGCGACACTGTACCCATATTGATAACGGCAAACTGCGCAGACAGTTGTTTTGCCAATACGCTAATCGCTGCGCCACCATTGGCAAAGTTTTTTACCATCTCGGCCGTAACGGCCTGTGGAAATGCCGAAACGCCTTCATCAGCCACGCCGTGGTCACCAGCGAATACGGCAATAAAAACATTATCCGCGCGCGGTGCAAGTGTGTTTTGCAAACCACACAAACGAATTGCGATCTCTTCCAGTAAACCCAATGAGCCAGGTGGTTTCGTTAAGTTATTCTGATGTTCTAGTGCAGCTTGCTCAATTTCTATTTCTATTGCAGGAGCAGCTTGCGACAACCACTCCATTCCATCAACGCTGATACCAGTATTCATATAGATGCTCCCTTTAAAACTTGCGGAATGCCTGCAATCATAAAAACAACTCGGTCACAAATTTTGCCAATAGCTTGATGCAGAAACCCTGCCTCATCGACGAAGCGACGATTGATTTCTCCCAGTGGCACTATGCCCAACCCAACTTCATTGCTGACGAAAATAACATGTCCCTGATAATCACCGATGGCATCAAGCAACGCCTGTACTTCTTTCTCGAAGCGGCGGTCGTCTTCAAGCATCAACAGATTGGTGAGCCACAATGTCAAACAGTCAACCAAGATACAGTGATCGGTGGCTTCATAGCGCTGTAATTTATCAGCCAGTGCATAAGGCTCTTCCACCAATTGCCAGCGTTCCCCGCGCCGGTCTTGATGATGTTTAACACGATTTGCCATCTCGCTATCGAGTACAGTCGCGGTGGCAATATAAATCAGTCTCTTATCAGTTGCTAAGGCCAGTTGCTCAGCCATCAGGCTTTTGCCCGATCTCGCACCACCTAATATCAGTTCTCTCATCGGCACCTCTGGCCAGACACATTTTCAATTTTATTATTAATCTGACGGCGCGAATTCTAGCGCATACCGCTAACTTAATTTAGTGTCGATCTGCTATTTCGGTATGATAAGCGAGCGAATCAACAATATTTTTTACTGATAGATAAGCCTTTTACGTTTAATAGATCAATTCTTAAACCAAATTCACCGATGCACTATGATGCAACTCTCATTGCTCAAATTTACCAACGCAGATTCTTAGTAATTGAACTAACTTTTACAATGGGGACAACCATTCGCAAGAGTCAATACACATTATGGAAATCGCTTTAGGTTTTTATATATCTGAGATCCCGCTCTTTGACTCACTTACACCTGAGCAGTCAAAAACACTGGAAAAATTTCTGATCTATAAAGAGCTGCTGCCCAATTCCATCCTCTATAAAGAAGGCACGCATGGCAGCTCGGTGTGTTTTGTGGTGGAGGGAAAGGTACAGGTATTAAAACAAAATAGTGCGGGGCATGAGGTTATCATCGCAACACTTTCAAACGGCCAAGCGGTGGGTGAGATGGCAATCATCGATGGCTTAACACGTTCGGCAACCGTTAAATCACTCACCAAAGCAAAAGTTCTGATATTGAAGCGCGAGGATTTTGAGAAAGTCATCAATGAAGATCCCCAGGTCGGTATCAAAGTTCTCAAAGCTCTCGCGCGTTCGATGAGTATCACACTGCGTGATCGCTCTGAAGACTTAGCACGTCTTATGTTGGGCTAAAACTATTTATTTAATTGTCATTGTTCATGCCACTGATCTGCAATTGCCTCACGAATATACTCAACTACCAAAGCAGGATCTTCCATCGGAATAAAATGTGAGTGATCGGGCAATTGAACATCGCGGCAAATCGCGATCTGCTCGCTGAGCTTTTCCCACGTGGGTGAGGGATCAAAACTAAACATCTCATCGCTCTCATTGCGACTCCGCGCCCGCACTAGGGTGGTTGGAGTTCGAAGCCTAGCTATCGCACTATAGATAGTGCTGCCATCATCTTTAATCATATAACAGGCTGCTTCTTTCTCTGGCGGGCAGGCAAGTATAAAACCATCGCCAGAGGGGTTTTCCAACAGCCCATATTGACAGTAATCGCGCAGCACCTCTTTATTCCATTGATCAAACGGCTGGCGCTGGGAAAACTTTTCCGCCATCTCTTGTGGCGAAGACCACTGGCTACGCCGTCGCGCAGTGGGATGCTCAAAATCGCCCATTGCGTTTAAGGCAGTCAACAATTGCAGATAACTTTCCGGTGACATAATCACGGGGTCGATCAACACCAGCTGTTTAAATCTTTCCGGCATCAGGCTCGCGACATAAGCAACAAGATAGCCACCCATAGAATGGCCCACAGCAACCATATTGTGCAAATCAAAGTGCGTGATCACCTCGGCCACATCATTGGCCATGGTATTCCAACTCACTTCACCCTCTTTATCACTGCGACCGTGGAAGCGGGTATCTATGGCAAAAATATGCTGATCGGGTAACGCATTGACAACTTGATCCCAGCAGCGGCCATGAAAACCTGTGGCATGACAAAGCACAATAGGTTGTAAGGCTGTCGATTGTGAAGTGCCCGCTTGTAAAGAGCCAGGCCATTCCCAAACACAAAGTTGAGTTTGATTAACTGACACATAATGCTCTTTGGGAATTCGATGATTCATCATGTATAGATTCTTCTTTTAATTAGTTGCATTGGAATAAAATTCAGCCGCGAGTCGATTAATAAACATCTTAGCAAATCGCCCTAGTCGGATGCATCATAATCGTCCGAGGGACTATATTCAAAAGGTGTTATCAGTAGTTCGCCAACAAGTAGTCGTTGCAATAATCCTAGAAAACTCCGTTGCTCTGGTAGTTCCAACAGGGCGACCGAGTCATCATTCAATTAGTATGTTCAAAATAGACGCAGGTTTTAAATCTGAGCGGAAATCTATTAACACTGTTGAAAAAGCAAATGCTAGTCTTATCAATTGCGTTTGCGGAAGAGTTTGCTTGGCAGTCACTGAATCGATAATAAAAGCTGCAGGAGTAAGGTAATGAAGTTGTCATTTAAACCACGGGTTTGGCATACATGGTCGGCAGTATTATTGTCGTTGCCAATATTGTTGGTGGCGGTCACTTCATTGTTGATAAGTCACGGACAAACTTTAGGATTAAGAGAGCTGAAAGTAAACGTTGATTGGTTGCCTGGATATGGCAAGGTGGATGCCAGCAGGTCATTGCAGAGCATTCGGGCACTCGTCGCCACCGAGGAGGGCTTGTGGATCGGCACTCAAAAAGGTTTGTTGCTGAAAACTGCAGCCGGTGTTTTAGTCCAAGAAAAATTCGCAGGGCATGAAATTCGCGCTTTAGTCGATGCCCCAGGTGGCCCATTTGTACTAACTACGCGAGGATTATGGGGACAGCATAAAGGCAATGAATGGAAGCAGATCAAACCAGCTCCTATCTCCAATGTTTTTTTCGCCCAAGGAGTACTCTACGCTTTGTCACCACGCGAAGGCCTGAGCATGACGCGCGATGGTGGCCAGACATGGGAAAAAGCTGAAGCATTAGCGGAGATATTGTCTGCGGCTTCTACTCCGCAACACTCATCGGAAGTATCATTGGCGCGACTGGTTCTTGATTTGCACACTGGCTTTGCGTTACTGGGGCGTTCTGGTGAGTGGGTTTGGATAGATATTGTGGGTATCACACTTTCTTTATTGGTGATGACGGGACTGTACATGTGGTGGAGCACTCAACGACGTAAACGCATAGCAAAATTAAGTAAGGGGGGTTCAGCCGCATCTAAACATGAAATTAACAGGAAAACTCATGCGAGCTAAGCTTACTTCAATACCGTTAATTTCAGGACTTATCGTTACAGCAGCAGCTACAGCGGGTAATCATGTTAAGGTCCTCGCCCCTACGCACTCAGCTGCCGCAAACTACCTCGCCTACACCGAATTCGAACTCTCTGGTGAGCCCTTGGCTGAAAGTCTTGGTTTGGATTTAGCGGTGCTTGATCCCAACCTGATTAATCAACCCACTCCATTTGATTACATCGCCGGTATTGAAAGTTATGAATATTCGGAAGAAGCGATGTACGCCTTAAGTCAAAATTAAAAATCATAACTAACATCCACGCCGAACGGATTATTTTCCGGATCAATTAAAAACGATGTCACTATGGCGGCAAAATCAAACCAGAAATGTGCCGCGATCGGCTTAGCTAAGCGATAGCCATTGCGTTGATAAAGGTGCCCCAAATAATAACCGCCTGCCGTCGCAAATAAAGCGCCTTCGACATTAGCCGAACCGTCAATCCCCACCAAATGAGCCGAGCCAAAAAGCGCCGACGCGGCCCACAAGCCATTGTCTTCGCCGTAGCGGTGCTCCAGTTGATTTTGTAGAACTCCACGCCACAATGCCTCTTCTCCCACACCTGCGCCCAGGGAGATCGCGAAGGCATTAGTGGTATAAAGCCCTGTTCCCCAAGCTTGATTGGCATCATCTCCCAACATATCTACTCGTTCGATATCGCTGAACTTTTTTTCATGATCGCCAGATTCCAGCACCGCCAGGAGAGAACCAAATAACGCAGCACCCCACACCCAGGGGTCGGAGATATTCTGCCATTCAAAGGGTGCTTGCAGTAGATTTTTAACAGAGGTGTCATCGACATGAGAGGCATTTAAATCAAAGCCACTCTTCGTCAATGCGCTGCGGTAGGTGGTGAATACACTGAGTTCCCAGCCTTTTAGCAGCATGATTAACGGGAGGTTTACTTCATCTCGATTGAGATCATCATTTCTCTCTTCTAACCATAAGCCACTGCCTAAAAGCGCAACTGTCGAACCCATGTACCATTGAGCCTCAGTTTCATCGCCAAGATACCAATGACCGGCGCCAGGTAGCAGAGACCAGCGTAAGGCAGTTTGAATTTTTGCTGCTGGGAGATGAACTGCCTCGAGAGTATTGTCCTCGAGTGCGGAGATTGATGTGCTTGTTAATAATGCCGATGCGGGGAGAAGAAGGAGAACCAAGGTTCGGAGAATTGTCATCAACTCAACTAAAACATCCGTTTGTAGCCTGGGTGGAGCAAAGCGTAACCCGGGATCTCTTTCGACATGAGATCCCGGGTTACGCTTCGCTTCACCCAGGCTACGAATATCTGCCAAGGTTATGCTTCAGCTTTCGCGGCAGACTTTTCTGTAGCTCCTGCTGATTGGGGATTCACAATTTCGTTTGCAGCAATGTAACCGAACGTCATCGCTGGCCCAATTGTAGAGCCTGCGCCAGCGTAACAGGGACCCATCAAGGCCGATGAGCAGTTACCAATTGCATAAAGCCCCTTAATGATATTGCCGCTGTTGTCGATGACTCGCGCTTTGGCATCAGCGAGTAAACCGCCTTTGGTGCCCAGTTCGCCGGCGAAGACTTTGACCGCATAAAAAGGCGGATCTAAGCGCGCTAAACAGGGATTCGGGGTGCATTTTTCATCGCCATAGAAGCGATCGTATTCATTGCCGCCTTTGGCAAATTCGGGGTCTATGCCCGTGACAGCATACTCATTCATTTTCTTGATGGAGTTAGCCAGATTCGCGGGGTCAACGCCAATTTTACTCGCGAGTTCTTCAGGCGTGTTGGCCTTGAACACAAAGTTATCCCAAAGGTCTTTAGGTACTGTCGCATCAGGTTGATTGGACCCTGGCAAGATTGGCCCGACAGGATATTTTTTTCGATACTCAGCACCGTAAACCATATAAGCCGGAACGCTTTCCGCACCTTCTTTATTGGCGGCGTACATGGCGTGAACCACTTCAATATAAGGCGCCGCTTCGTCGCAGAAACGCTTACCGGCTTTGTTGACAAATAATTGGCCGGGCAGTGATTTTTCAACAATCATCATGCGCGCTGCTTCTTCGCCGGGCGCCATCACCGTGGGACCCCACCAGGCATCGTCCATAAAACCAGTGTCCGCACCAATCGATTGGCCGGCTTGAATAACGTCGCCGGTATTGCCTGGGCTTGCAGCAGACCAGCGCGCATCGGTCGGCTTAGGCAGATACTTGTCGCGCATCGCCTGATTTTTCTCAAAACCACCCGCGGCACACACAACGCCTTTTTTGGCGCGAATTCGGAAAGGTTTCCCATCTTTTTGCACAACCACACCAACTACCGCGCCATCTTCCAGGACAAATTCTTTGAAGGCCGTGTTGCGCCACAAGGGGATATTGCGATCCATCATCGAGCGACGTAAGGCGCCAGCGACGCTGTTACCTAAGGTTAAGCGACGGCTGCGTTTTTCGCGGATACGCTGTTGAATATCGAGCATGTATTTAATCGCTGTTTTAAGAAAAAGCCAGACCCAACCCTTGGTTTGTTGAAATACCGCTTTAAATTCCATGGTGGTCATGGTCAAGCGGCCAAAGATTAAAGTTTGCGGATGCTGCGGGCGTAAATTATAGAATTCTTCACCCAGTAATTTTCCATCGAACTCACCTGGGTCCATCGAACGGGCACCGGATTTGTAACCTTGAATCTCAGTGTAGTAATCGGGATAAGCATCGAGCGCAGTGAAAGTGAGATGGGTTTTCTCATTGACGTACTTGACCATCTCCTTACCGTTTTTTACATAAGCCATGATGCGCTCTTCAGGCACCGCACCTTTGATGAGATTGTTCAGATATTTAAAGCCATCTTCTTCGCTGTCTGGAATATTCACCGCAGCCATTTGATCATTGTTGGGAATCCAAACAACGCCGCCACTCATCGCCGTGGTGCCACCAAATTTATCGGTTTTTTCGATAACCAGTGCGTCCGCTCCCAAGTCATGCGCTCGAATGGAGGTGAGCATGCCGCCACCGCCTGAGCCAATAACCAGTACATCAACCGTGTGATCCCAACTATTATTTTCCGCCATCGTCCATCCCTACCAATTAAGTTTTGCTGGAGTTTTTTGCTAGTTTTAGGCGCGTAATGGTAATCTGTTTCGACTGATTATCCAAGCGCCTATGCTAATCCACCAGTCCATTGCGTGAGATTAATAAGTGCATATTTTAATCACAAAAAAGAGCCAGTGAAATATCATGTTTCTCCATCAACAACTTAAAGATTCTCCAGATGAAATCGCCGTTACCGATTTAACTCGGCAATTAACCTGGCAACAACTTTCGACCCGATGTTGGCAGATGGCGAATTATTTGCGCCAAGAAAAAAGCCTTAGCCCTGGCGAGCATATTGCTCTGCTGATTGGTAATCGAATTGAGTTTATCGAAGCCATTTGGGGAGCCATGCTTGCAGGATTATGGGTGACACCCATCAACACGCATCTTCTAAAAGAGGATGTTGGTTACATCCAAGAAGATTCAGGCGCTAAACTGGTTTTGCATGATAGCGCGCATGCAAATATTTTAGCGGCCGTTGCGGATTGTGAAACTATCAACATTGAATCGATCGGTGACATTCTACGAAACCAAACAAAAGATTCACTGCCGCTTGCCGGTCCGGCGGGCGGCACCATGCTCTATACCAGCGGGACTACTGGCAGACCCAAAGGCGTGAAGCGCAATAAACCCAATACATTAGGTGAGGCATTGGAACGTTTTCATTCGACCGGATTACTTTTCGGTTTGAATGGCCAGGGGCCACATCTAGTGACAGGACCGCTCTATCACGCGGCACCCATGTTGTTCGCCCTCTATGATTTGATAAACGGCGCACCAATGGTAATCATGCCCCACTGGGATAATCAATTGTTTGTCGATTGCGTAAAAAAATATGCCGTCAAACATACTCACTTGGTGCCAACCATGTTCGTGCGGCTGCTCAATAATATGCGCGAGCAGACCCACGCAGCAGATTTTTCATCGCTCGATTTGGTTTTACACGGCGCCGCGCCAATTGCGCCGAGTACCAAACAGCAGATGATAGATTGGTGGGGTAAGATATTGGTCGAGTATTGGGGCGGCTCTGAAGCGGGCATTACTACATTAGTTGCCAGCGACGATTGGTTAAGTCATCCAGGCACTGTCGGCAAACCGCTTTCGCACTTTGAGGTATTTATCGGAGATGAACAGGGCAATCCCGTCGATCAGACTGTAGGTCCTTTGTATTGTCGCCACAAAACCTTGGCGCAAGTTTTTGAATATCACCAGGCGGCGGAAAAAACTCAGAAGGCACATCCGCAGCCCCACGTTTTTTGCATCGGCGATATTGGACGGATTGATGAGGAAGGATTTGTTTATCTGTCAGATCGTGAATCCAACATGATTATATCGGGCGGAGTAAATATTTATCCGGCTGAAATCGAACAGGTGTTGCTTGAGCATCCCGCTGTTGCGGATGTCGGCGTGTTTGGTGTACCCAATGATGAATGGGGAGAAACAGTTCATGCTTCTATTGAACTGAAAGCGGGATTTTTACCCGACCAATCGCAACGAGAAAGCCTTTTACTTTTCGCCAAACAAAAACTGGCGAAGTTTAAAGTGCCACGGGTGATCCATTTTGCAGAGAGTTTACCGCGCACACCGACGGGAAAATTATTGGTGCGCGTATTAAAAGAAAAATCAGCTAAATAACTCAACTAAATAACAACATCACCGCCAGAGTACCATTATACCCGACATGCGCGGCAATCGCCGGTCCGATAGCTTGATATGTTAACCTTTGACGAGTTGCTATCAGCGACAAAAGCGTCAACCCGGCAAACGCAGGGATATAGTGAATAAGCTCCGCTATATGGGTCAGCACAAACAAGAGATTGCAGATCACAACGCCCCACACTATCCCCCAGGAACGATTTAAGCCGCCGAGAATAATGCCGCGAAACAGCAGCTCTTCAATCGGTGGCGCTAAAATTACCGCCGTAATCACCCAGATAATCTGGCCGATGCCACCCTGTGTTGCCATCTTTGCCAGCGGCCCTACTTCAGCGCCTACTGGTGGCGGCATAAAAAACAGCGGGAAGGAAAGATAAAAAAATGCTGCAGCCACGCCCAATCCTATGGATTGAAACATTGCAGCCGATGAACCACTTACCCAAGCCCCACCCTGCCCTGAGCGGTCTCGCAATCCGCGCCGTAAGATAAGCGCAGCTAAACTCAAACCAACACCACCACCTAGCACACCGCATAACGTTAGCTGTGGCATCATGCCTGCCATAATTTTTGCGACAAACTCTGCGCTCTCTATATCGCCACCCTCGCCAGCGAATTTAACCACGGCAAAAATAACGAGGATGATCGATGCTACAACTTGCCCGAGGAGAAAGAGAAAAAAAGCCAGTACAGCTGTGGAGGCTCGTAATGCGGGTTTTTGGGATGGCTGCTCTTTTTCACCAAGAGCTTGTTCATCGAAAGTTTCTTCACCGAGGGTTTGTTCATTATCGAGCGTATCATTCACGGGCAGCGGCCTTGTATTATTATTGTTACTATGCGATTTAAAAAATAGCATTAAATGCGCATTAATCCAAACCTCCTCAAGGAAAATAGTTCTTTCTCAATTGATTGAGCTCTGCCCGCAGTTGTTCCATTTCATCCATCAGTTCGAGTACTAGTGCGACGCCAGGATCGTTGATCTCAAGATCTCGCTTTAATCGCAGCGCGCGCCGCAAACGCAAATAGGTTGGCAGGGAAAATTGCCAATGCGAAAAACTCACTTCTATTTGCGGTTCGACAACACCATGATCTACTAAGGCGATAACCGTTTCTACGCTGATTGCACAACGTTCACAAACTTCGACCAAGCTCAAATGGCTGATGCCTGGTTCGAGAGGATCTAGTTCTAAAACGTCTACTTCGAAAATGTCGTTACTCACACTGCCACCTCTTCTGTCTCGCGCGGATTAAATGCAGACTCTTTAGCAATTTCCTCATAGAGTTTTTTTGCTTTTGCAGAATTGGTCGGCGGCATAACGATTTGCAACTCGACAAACATGTCACCTCCTGGCAAACCTTTCTGTTTAAGGCGAAGACGATTGCCCGCCTGACTATCGGCTGGAATTTTGAGATTAACTAAGCCGTCTAATGTTTTCACTTTTATCGTCGTACCAAGTGCTGTCTCCCAAGGTGTAATGGGCACCTTTTGGTAGAGATCTTTGCCTTTCACGGTAAATAACGGGTGTGGCGCGAT